>ENA-OSAF01000221-OSAF01000221.1-marine-sediment-metagenome-genome-assembly--contig:-NODE-221-length-20815-cov-21.968256_pt1 | contig 20815 bp, 15 predicted proteins | sample MGYA00237872_ERZ529318 | MGnify/ENA primary metagenome ERZ529318 (study PRJEB26369, sample SAMN03142813) | marine sediment metagenome | biome: marine; feature: borehole; material: sediment... | reverse complement strand
ATGGTTACTTTGCTGTCACCCTTTAGTTTAGGGGAAATAGCCTGAATTTTGTCATGTTTTATCCCTATGTCAGCTTTGAATGCCTGTTTACCCGAACCATCTACAATTTTACCATTTTTTATTAGCAAATCGTACATGACCATCCCCTATTCTTTCAGTCTGGGATCCAGCACATCCCTTAATGCATCGCCAAACAGATTAAACCCCAGTACTACGATCATGATCATCAATCCTGGAAAAAAGGAAATCCATGGTGCCTGACCGATTAAGGCTTTACCATTGCTGAGGATGGATCCCCAGCTGGGTTTCGGCGGCTGAGCACCCAGTCCCAAAAAGCTCAAGGAAGCTTCGACTACGATTGCTTTCGGGAATTCAAGAGTGGCCATAACTATGATGGGAGCCAGGGAATTAGGGAGAATGTGTTTGAATATTATTCTCAAATCACTCATTCCTAAAAGGCGTGCAGCTTCGACGAATTCCTGTTCTCGAAGGGATAAAAACTGTCCCCTTACAAGTCTGCAGTATCCAGACCAGCTAACAAGGGCGATAGCGATCATAACATTTCTTAAGCTCGGTCCCAATGCTGCTATGAAGGCTATTGCAAGGAGAGTAGTGGGAAATGACCAGGCTATGTCGGTAATGGCTGTTATAATATAATCAATAATACCTTTGTAATACCCTGCCAGTGCCCCCAGCACGGTGCCGATAACCAGAGACAGCCCTACTGCTACAAAACCGACCTGTAAAGAGATCCGGGCTCCATACACGATTCTGCTGAATATATCCCTTCCAAATTCATCGGTTCCAAAAATGTGTTCCCTGCAGGGAGGTCTCAGCATGTTGGGTAAGTTCATTTTATCATATTCAAATGGTGCAATATAAGGTGCAAAAATTGCACTGATGACCAGCAAAAGCACGATGGCTGCACCGAATATGGCTCCTTTGTTTTTGAACAGCCTCCTTAAAAAATCCTTAAAACTATTTTTTGTTTTTGCTTCAACGCTGGATATTTTTGCTTGTTTGCTGATCTGTTCTCCAAATTCAGCTTTCTTTTCTAAAGATGCCATTCCCAATCACCTTTCTAAAAAAGTTAATTGTATCTAATTCTGGGATCTACAACTGCATACAGGATATCTGCCAGAATATTAGCCAAAATAATAGAAGAAGTTAAAACGATCATCGATCCCTGAACAACAGGATAATCCCTCGATAAGATGGATTCTACTATTAAACGCCCCAGCCCCGGTATACTGAAAACTATTTCAAGCATAACAGAGCCTCCGATAATCCAGCCCAGCCTTAATCCCATCAATGTTATGATGGGTATCATTGCATTTTTTAAAGCATGCTGATATATTACCACTTTCTCTGCCAGGCCTTTGCTCCGGGCCGTTCTTATATAATCCTGCCTTAACACCTCCAGCATGCTGGATCTTACCATTCTTGCAGTGATGGCAGCATTGGTCAAACCCAGGGCGAAAGCGGGTAGTACGAGGTGTTTTAAACTGCCGTAGCCGGAGATAGGGAACAATCTCATCTTATAAGCAAAAAAATACATCAGCAACAATCCGAACCAGAAAGTGGGAAGGGATATACCCAGCATGGCCCCAGTCATACAGGAATAATCAATAATCGTATTCCTGTTAACAGCTGCCAGAATTCCTGTGGGAATTGCTATAACAAAGGTTATTAAAAACCCGGCAAAACCTATCTGTAATGTGACCGGCAGCCTTTCTAATATGAGTTCAATAACGGGTCTCTCCTGTAATATGGAAACCCCCAAATCCCCTTTAATTACGCTTTTCATGAATTTGAGGTACTGTATAATCAGAGGTTGATCAAGCCCCAATCTTCGCCGTATGTTTTCGTAAACTTCAGGAGTGACGTTGGGTCCGACGATTAAATCCACCGGATCACCTGGAGCAAGGTGAAGTATCAAAAAAACTATTACGGTCATACCAATAACCACTGGAATCATTAATATCAATCTTCTGATAAGGTATTTCAGCAACTTGTATACACTCCTCTGCCATTAAATGATTTTTTGTGTATATAACTTTTCCTGGGTAGAAACCCAGGAAAAGTTATATTTTTTGGTTTATTCCACCATCATGTCGAAACCATCGTTGTACTGCAGCATCCATGGATGGTATTTAAAGTTCTTGACTTCCTTTCTCACAGCTATTATCTGCTCAGGAATGTATATGGGGCACCATACGGCCTGCTCGATTAAATACTTCTGCACTTCTTTGTAGGCCTCTGCCCTTTCCTCCCATGTGGGCATGGATGCAGCCTTTTTGATCAATTCATCGGTCTTGGGATCGTTCCAACGGGAATGGTTTGGATAAGGCATTTGACTTGACAACAGGAACCAGTCCAGTATATCGGCATTAGGCCAGCTGTATTGCCTGATGAACAGCTCCTGCTTGCCTTCTTTTAGCATCGCTTTGTAACTTGCAGAATCATAGAGCTGGATCTCGGTTTCGATTCCAACTTCCTTAAGCTGACTCTGCAGCACTTCAGCAAGTTTCTGGCTCCTTGAAGAATTGTCAGCAGATAAGGTGAGTTTTAAACCATCCGGGTATCCTGCTTCAGCCAGAAGCTGTTTGGCTTTTTCCGGGTTGTAGTTGTAGGCAAGGTCTTTACTTTCTTCTAGATATTCGTCTTTAAGAGCTGGTGGTAGATATCCGTATGCAACTTCTCCGACACCTCTGAAAACGTAGTTGATTATTTCTTCCCTGTTTACTGCATGGTTAATAGCACGGCGCACCCTTACATCAGTGAAGGGTTTTTTATCAGTGGCGTATGCCAGGTATCCCAGCTTGGTAGCGGGTCCCCGATAAACCTGAATATCAGGATTTTTCTCCAGCCTTTCAAGATGGGCTACAGGCACATTCCTGAGTATGTGTATACCTCCAGTTTCTAATTCCATTATCCTGGTGTTTTCATCAGGTATTGTCCTGAGAACTATTTTATCAATAAGGGCTGGTCCTCTGTTTGACATCCATTCAGGGCCCCAGTTGTATTCTTCGTTTTTCTCAAGAACTATTCTATCACCTTTTACCCACTCTTTGAATTTGAATGGGCCTGTGCCTATAACGATTTTTTTGCCATAATCATCACCGTATTTCTCGTATGCATTTGCAGGATGGATTCCAGAGGCGGTATTGGATAGGTTGAACAGAAGATTTGGGAATGGATAGTTGAGTTTCATAACAATTGTGTGGTCATCCTTAACAATGACTTCCTTAATAGCCTTGAGGTCATTTCTGTAGGGAGAACCGGTGTTAGGGTCTTTGATGGTATCGATGGTCCATTTTACATCCTTTGCTGTAAAGGGGCTACCATCGTGAAACTTTACCCCTTCTCTTAGATGAAAAGTCCATGTCAAACCATCTTCAGATACATCCCAGCTCTTAGCAAGCCCCGGTTTATACTTGAAATCGTAATCTCTGCTTACAAGCCTGTCATGTATGTATATCAGAGCATCGGAGTACCACGCCGTTTTTATGGTATCCAGGATCTCAGCATCCCTGTCATATCCAATGACCAAAACCTTTTCCTTTTTCTCCTGCTTTTCTTCCCCCTGGGAAGGCTGGCTGGTTTCAGGTGCCTTGGAACATCCTCCCAGCACTGCCACAGAAACAAAGCTTAGAATCATGAGCACAGCCAGTATTTTAACAAACCTTTTTTCCAACATTCTGTTTTCCCCCCTTAAGTAATTTAGTTGACTTTTAATACCAGACAACATTTTAATACAGATGACATACTACAAAATACTACAAAGTGATCACCTCCTAGATGTTTTTGTTGTGGTTCGGCTTCTCTACAAAGCTTTTTGACAAAACTGCATCTAGTGTGGAACCTGCACCCTTTGGGAGGATTAATGGGGCTCGGAACCTCTCCCTCTAACAGGTGTTTTTGCTTCTTTTTATTCGGGTCAAGGGCAGGAATAGCGGACAGAAGGGCCTGAGTATACGGATGGGCCGGCTTGTTAAACAGTTCATCAGCGGGAGCAAGCTCTACTATTTTACCGAGATACATAACGGCAATTCGGTCACTTATGTGTTTGACTACCCGCAGGTCGTGAGATATAAACAGATAGGTGAGCTGGTTTCTGAGATCTGATGGTCTATAGTATAATAGTATATATGGGATTTAGAGAAATCATGGGTTTTTGAAAAATCATGGAAACCTGGTTGCCTCTGATTTTATGTATCTCCTCTTGAGTTTTGGATAAAAGATCCTCCCCTTTAAAATATATTGCGCCTTCAACTATTTTTGCAGGAGGGGTGGGTAGCAGCTGCATGATAAATATGCCGTTACACTTTTACCCGAACCAGATTCTCCTACTATTCCAAGGGTTTCTCCCTTTAAGATGGAAAAACTTACCCTGTCTACTGCTGGTATTACACCATCATCAGTGTAAAAATGGGTTGTTAAGTCCTTGACCTCTAAAATTGTGTCCTTCAATTTTATTACTTTACTACCTCCAACGATATGGTTTTCGAGTTAATAAGCGAAAATACAATTAGGCGAGATGGTTCGCAACTTTATTAATAGATGAACAGGACGCTCTTTGTTTGGCAGTTGGGGGCCCTGTTTGGGAGTTGAAAACGGGTATTGAATCAATGCCGTTGTTGGCGCTTTTATTTATGTGCAAAAAGGATGCCAATAACAAAAGTCTTTTAAATGTTTTGTATAATTAAAAAATTTGCAGTGCTCTTAAGGGGTTCAACGATAAACTCCGACACAACTTGTATAAAAAATTTACACCATCATAGAGTGTTTAGTATGCAATAATGTAAAAAAAATAGACACAAAAAATTTCATGCTGTGAAAAAAGCCATTGTTCCGAAATGTTCAAAACAGAAAACGGAGAAGAGGAAACGATGGCTAATAGTTGAATTGATGGTCGGATTTTGCCGTATGCCCTTTATTTGAAATAGAAGCCTGTATGGTTTGATTTATTTTTTTATGTTAAGGCTTTTTATTTTGTTGTAGAGGGTTTGCCTGTTTATATTTAAAATCTTAGCGGCTTTGGACTTGTTCCAGTTCACCTTCTTAAGAGTGTTGTATATATATTGCTTTTCTATTTCCGCAAGGCTCATTCCGTCTTTTATTTCGTTAGAGTTCTTCCTTTTTGTATTTACAAAATGAGCCTGCAGGTGCTGAGGACCCAATATTTTATCATCCGGGCTGGCGACAGCAACAGCGCTTTCTATTATGTTTTTTAATTCCCTTGCGTTACCGCGCCATTCATATTCCATAAAGATGTCCAGCACTTCCATTGAAATCAGGTCGATGCTTTTGTCATATTCCCTGTTAAACATCTTAAGAAAATATTCTGCAAGTATTGGGATGTCCTCTTTTCGTTCCCTGAGGGGAGGTATTTCGATGGGGATTACGTTTATCCTGTAGTACAAATCTTCTCTAAACCTGCCATGTTTGATGGCTTCTTTAAGATCTACATTGGTAGCTGCTACAACTCTGATATCCACTTTTATTGGTTTGAGGCCTCCAACCCTTTCGTATTCCTTTTCCTGCAGCACTCTGAGGAGTTTGCTCTGGGTTTCCAGGTTCATCTCACCGATTTCATCGAGGAAAAGGGTGCCTCCATTGGCCAACTCGAACTTCCCTTTCTTCTGCTTCAAAGCACCGGTGAAAGCACCTTTCTCATAACCAAAAAGTTCGCTTTCCAGGAGGGTTTGGGGAAGGGCTGCACAATTAATGGCTACGAAGGGTTTGTTTCTTCGCTGACTGCATTGATGAATAGCTCTGGCAAACAGCTCTTTTCCCGTACCGCTTTCACCCATAAGAAGCACTGATGCTTTGCTGTCAGCTATCTTGCAAATCAGGTTCTTGATTTCCTTTATCTTTTTGCTTTCGCCAACAATTCCATGGAAGGGGGAATGATTTTTCAATTTTTTCTTTAAGATGTTATTCTTTTCAATCATTTTTTGCTTTTCAAGGGCTTCCTTTATTACCGATAACAGTTCTTCAGTTGTAAAGTTTTTTTCCAGATAATTGTAGGCTCCCAGTTTTATGGCTTCCACTGCATCCTTTATATCGGCGTAGGCTGTAATAAAAATTACCGCCGTTTTGATGTCGCTTTTGCTGATTTCTCTCATCAATTCAAGCCCATTCATTTCGGGCATTCTGTTGTCTGTCAATGTTACATCAAAGTATTCATCTTCCAGTAAGTTAAGGGCTTCCACTCCGTTGCTAGCAGTCTGCACTTCATAACCTTCATTTTCCAACACGATTTTTAATGTTTCTTTTATCTTTTTTTCATCATCTACCAGAAGAATTTTGGGTTTGGCCATAGTTTACACTCCTAAAATAAGAGCAAAAACTTCTTAATTTTTCATATCGAACAACTATTAGCAAAAAAATCAGTTTTTCATCAACTTTTTATTATAATTTCTTTTGTTAAACAGGTCAAACCTTGAATTCTTATGAAAATTCCCATAGTATATTGTTTTTCCGATAAAACCGCCGTATTGTAGGGTACAGTATGAATTAAGTGGTTATTCGGCAGTGTTGGAATTAAAATTTTAACCCTGCAGAGTAAATCTGCAGGGTTAAATGCTTTCTGCTTGGCTATTGGATGGGGACCTTTATGTTATAGAGAGGAGGATATTGTTGAGAACCGAAAGTGTCGCTTTCACCAGGGCTTCCGCTTGGATGCCTGCGAGCGATTGTAAATTTTATGGCATTAGCAGGGTCGAATTCAACAAGGTCAGTTATTCGGCTTTCATCAATTCCAAAAAGTTTGGCGATTTGTTGTTTGTTTATCACCTGGCTTTTCTTAACCAGTTCATAGTGTTCTTTATCCTGAAAGATAATGTCGAAGGTAATCCTGTCAGGACCTGCGTTTTTGCTCCTTATGGTTTTGGCCAGCTCAACTAATCTCATCTCTTTTCTTCTGGTTCTCATATTATTCATGGATAAAACCCCCTTTAAAGGCTAGTAAAATATCAAAATATTGAATAAGATTACAAAATCAAACTTCAAGGTAATTGATTTTAAAGGGTTCGGTTGGCGTATCTACAGGCATGATGTGATGTATTGTCCACATATACGCAGGTGAACCCTTCAACACTTCATCTATCAGGTATGCACATGTTCCGGCAGTTCCTTTTACTTCGGGTAACCTGGCATAAAATATCTGCCTTGTGGCGGTCATTGTTATCATTTCTGCCATCTCTGCCGTGGGAGCAACTCCTTCAACTACTATTCCTACTTCATGAGGGGTGATGTATTTTAGTGGTTCAAGTTCTTCCATTACCCCGTTCCTGCCGAAAACATGGAAGTGAAGCTGGTAACCGGTATCACCAAATTCTGCTTTTACTTCGTTTCTTGCCCATTCTAGCACTTTATCCAGGTTTTCCAGAGTATACGGGTCCCTTATTCCTGCAATTCCGAAGTACCTCTCACCTACCTTTCCTGCCCCTTCAAGCTTGACATAGTATTTTTCAGCGGGTTCAAACACAGGTCCCGTTATTCTTGTGGTTTTGTAATCATACTGTTCGTATTTGCAGTGTGTCATGTTGAGGCGCCCGCCTACAAAGTACTCATAGAAAGGATTAGCCCTTTCATACATGGCATGACTTGAAACAGAGGCAACTGTGCATCGGGCGTCCGGATGCAGTGCCCTGACTTTTATATCCTCATGAGTAATTATACCCAGCACACTTTCCTTTCCCATATAGGGTTCTGCGCAGAAGGAAGCACATTCAAGGACTTTGCCCAGGTAGTAAGCCAGCCCTTTAGGGAAACCTTCTTTTATGGCCGGTGCTGCAAAAATAGCCACATCACTGGAACGGCCGCAGATTATGACATCAGCTCCTGCCTCAAGGGCTTGTATTATGGGATGGACTCCCATAACGGCTACTATGTTGTCTGTTTTTTTTACATCCTCTTCAGTTAGAGGTGGTCTTCCATCCAATCCCGGAATTTCAATTCCGTTTTTTAGTTTTTCTAGAATGACATCCTTGCTCTGTTGAGAATAAATGCATGCCAGTTTGAATCTGGGGAGATTGTGTTTTCTGGCAAGTTTTTTTATGATGTTTACATATAGATCCACGCCTCTATTGGTGCCAGTATCACATGCCGAACCTATGATCATCGGTATATTGAGCTGGCGGGTGGCAAGGAGAATGTGTTCAAGGTCGTGTTCCTGCCATTTGACGGGGCTGGCCTGAGTATCGCTCCCCAGAGGTTTTGGTCCGATGTCATCACTCCCCGAGTCAGCACAGATGTAATCAGGGTTTTCTTTTAACCCTATCCTGAAGCTTTCCAGTTTCATGGGTGCAAATCCCAAATGACCTGTCGGGGATATTATCTTTAGCCGGGATTTCATTCAACTTTTTCTCTCCTTTCAGGTTCTGACATAGATATGATTTCTATCAATTAAGTAAGCAATGATCATGCCAAAAATCGATTAAGATTAAGTACAGGTAAAATTCAAATCTAAGAACTTAACGTGTCTAATTTTTCACCACTTTTTGTGTTTGAAACATTATATCAATGTAAAATTTCTATACATAACAACTTATATAACAGTTTATACCTGATGATGGTTTCCGATTTTTTTGATGCTTTTTCCGCCCCTATCATTCAATATTTTTCCTTGTTCTACTACAATTTTACCGTTTAATAAAACATACTCAATTCCAGAAGGTGGTAAAACCGGGTTGTCGTATGTTGCGTTATCCTTTAACTCTTTTGGGTTAAGCACAACGATATCCGCATCGGCTCCCTCGGTGAGTTTCCCTTTCATGGTAAGGCCCAGCCTCTGGGCTGGAAGCCTTGTCATTTTCTCAATCATGCAGATTAAGGCTTCGTCCCTTTTTCCAGAGGCATACCGCTGCAGGGCACGGGGAAATGTACCTGCTGTTCGGGGATGACCACAACCATTGTTTATGTTTCCATCACTTGCTACCATTACAAGGGGGTGGAGCATAACCTCATCGACTTCTTTTTCGTCCATAACAAACATGATAAAGCGTGTATCCGGATGCTTGGCCCTTATGTGAAGAAAGAGCTCTCTGTTACACCTTTTCCCGGCATATTCCCCTTCCGCTACCATTATATCCTGGTAATCTGCGTCCCACCTTTCAAAACAACCCTCATCAAATACTGCTGAACCCGCTGAAGTGCTGGCGGCATTGTAGGGATAAGCGTCTGCCATGACATCTGTTCCTTCCTGGCGGGCTGTTTCCAGCATCTTTAAGGCTTCTGAAGCATATCCAAAACACACTCCACTGTTAAGGTGTGATACCTGCATGGGAATGCCTGTTTCCTTTGAAATGTCCACAAGTTCCCTTATTGCTTCAAGTGACCTGTTTCCATCATACCTGAAATGAGCGCTTATGAGCCTGCCGGGGTAGTCTCTCAGCACACTGCAGACCTGGATTACTTCCTCAAAACTTGCTCCTGGAGAATACTCCAAACCAAGAGATATTCCGATTCCTCCAGCTTCAATGGCTTCCCTTGCCAGTTGCTGCATAACTTTGATTTCGGTTTTTGATGCACATGCATAAACATCTTTGATGCCTGCTGCTTCCCTTAACGCTCTGTGCCCCACAAAACCCATGTAATTATTGGGAGCACCGTATGTGTCGATAAAATCAAAGTATTTTTTGATGTTTACACTTCCGCTCCCACAGTTTCCGCCTATAGAGGTGGTTACTCCCATCAGCAAAAGGTGTCTGGAGGTTTCAAAGGGGTCGGTATTTCCGGTGTGGAAATTGTAATCACAGTGGTTGTGTATATCAATAAAACCCGGAGAAATCACATGACCCCTGGCATCCACTACTTCCTTTCCTGTAATTTCAGCCGAAGTGATTGTATAGATTTTTCCCTTCTTGATTCCAATGTTTTTTGCTTCCAATCTGTTTTTTTCAAAATTTACCAGCCTGCCGTTTAAAATCACAAGGTCCATTGAACACTCTCCTTTTTTAAAGTTTTTTATTCATTTAAAATACCTTTTCAATTTTACTGTTACGGTCGTTCCCTTGCCCTCTATGCTTTGAAGATAAATTTTGCCGTTGTTTTTTGTAACTATGTTGTGCACAATGAAGAGCCCCAAACCAGTTCCATTGGATTTTGTTGTGTAAAAGGGATCAAACACGTTTTTTAAGTTTTCCTTTTTAATGCCGCAGCCTGTATCTTTTACTTTTAAAACCAGGTATCCATTTTCAATAAAGGTTGCGATAGCAAGCGTTCCTCCATCAGACATGGCATCAATGGCATTTAAAAGCAGGTTTATTAATACCTGTCTGAATTCCTGAACAGAAGCAAACAGCGTGGTTTTTTCCATACACAGGTCGAGTTCGAGCTTTATATCTTTGGATTCCAGTTGCAGTTTTATAAAATCGGATATTTCTAGAATCAGCTGGTTCAGTTCAAAAATTTCTTTTGAATTACTGGGTTTTGCCAAAGAGACAAAATCATCCAAAAACTTGTTCAACCTGTCGCTTTCTTCCCATATGATTTTAATTAACCCATAGTATTCATGGTCTGGATCAGTTTTTTTCAAAAGGTAGCTGGCAGCAGTTCGTATGGGAAGAAGAGGGTTTCTGATTTCATGGGCCACCCCTGCGGTTAATCTTCCCAGGCTTGCTAGCTTCTCCGTCCTGGAAATTTCTTCCTGAAGCTTTTTGTATTCACTGACGTCTCTAAATATTGCTGTTACGCCTAGAAAGTTGTTTTCCGAGTCTCTCACCACCGTTGTGCTGATTACAATGGATTTTTCGTTTTTTGAAGCATCATAAAAGGTGGCTTCAACCTCATGGATGGGTTGTTTTGTTTTAAAGGTTTTCAAAATGCATTCAAAATATGGGGTGCCTTTTAAGCAATTCAGTTTTTTTCCAATAACCTGCTTGGTTGAAAAACCCGTGATTTTTTCCGCTGCATTGTTGAAAAGGGTTATTTTTTTGCGGTTGTCTACTAATATGACACCGGTGTTGATACTGTGAAGTATCAGCTTGTAAATTTTCGTCCTGTCCTGCAACAACTTGTTGATTTTGATTATTGCTGCAACCTGAGATGCGATAATAGACATCATCTGCACATCTTTTTCTCTGTAAACATGGGGTTTGTTGTGGGAAACACTCAGAATTCCCAGGACTTTGTTTTCATAAATCAATGGTACAGCCATAAAAGATTTTATGAGAGGGTCCTCTTTGTAGTAGCGCCTCACTCTAAAATCCTTGGCTTTTGTGGCATCCTTCAGCACTATTGCCTTTTTTTCCTTTGCAACCCATCCCACTACTCCCTCACCTATTTTAAACTTTGTTCTGCTTTTCAGCTTTTCCGTTGAAGTCCCCTGAGCAGCTACGACGGTGAGTTCTTCCTTTTTTTCGTCGTACATGTAAATTACCATCATTGTGTAGTTCAAAAGCTGTTTTGAAAACTCAAAAATGCGATTAAAGCTTTCTTTAAGGTCCTTTGACCTGCTTACTTTTTTTAAAGTATCAGATAATTGATTTAGGGTTACAATGTACTGGTCATACTGATCATTTTTCATGATTTCACCCCATTCAAAGGATTTGATAATATACGTGATGCTTGTATTTTAAAGCAGAGGTTTAATTTATAAAATTGGTTCTTCTCCATTTTAGTTGAGTTAAATGCCATGCAAACTTAATCCGGTCAATAATCAAATCATTATGGCTTTCTCCTGGATTCTGTCGAGGGTAAAGGCTGCGCCCCCGGCACTCAATTAACCTTTGATTGCCGGGCCCCTGACAGAACCCATCCGAAAGCTTTTTTAAGAATTGACCGGATACTTCAACAACAGCGAATATAATTCACAAGTATCCGGAATTTCGATGGGCATGGAAAAGGAAAGTCGTTTTTTCGATGACCGCTGCACAGGTTTTCGATGAAGCAAAGTAACATACTTTTTAATTAACTGCAGCCTGACAGCCAGATATACTGGAATTCCTTTGCCCGGTTGGCTTGTATCTACACCGGGCAATGAGGCAGTCAAGGCCGCCGTAAGGCGCCCTTAAGGGTTGCCTTGACTGCCGAAGCTGACCGGTGTAAAATTTTTCAAGCCGGGCAAGGCTATCTAACCAATCCATGTATTTCTCTAGATAAAGTTTTTAGATATATTAGCTTAACCCTTAACCAACTGTTTTGGAGAAGAACCAAAAAAGTTAATATACTTACTCGTGAATGGGTTTTAAAAGGTTTTGAATGGGGGTGAAGAAGTTACTTGAAGAAAAGATTTGTTGTTGAACTTGGATGGGGTGTTGACCTTCATGGGCAGGACGTCACAAAGGCTGCGGAAAGAGCAGTAAAGGATGCTATATCGAGAAGCTGTTTGTGTGGTCTGGTTGAAATCGTTGAGCTAAAGGATCTAAATGATATGATAGTTGATATCATAATAGCTTCCCCGGATGTGGAAAAGGTAAATAAGGAAAGGGTATTGGAAGTGGTTCCCTTTGGCAGGAAATCCATTACTGTTCAGGAAGGGGGGATGTCTGTTCCGGGATTGCATGTAAAAGAACTGGGAGATACCAGGGATGACATCGTAGTGGTAAACGCCTGTGTTGTAGTTTCAATAGAACAAAGCTAGGAGGTGTTTTGTTTTGAAACTTAAAAAAGAAGAACTTCTTCACTTTTACAGGAAAATGGTAGAAATAAGAAAGTTTGAGACGAAGGTAGTAGAGCTGTTTGCTGATGGAATGATTCCGGGTTTTGTACATTCATACATAGGTGAAGAGGCCGTTGCTGTTGGAGCCTGCAGCAATCTAAATGATGATGACTATATAACCAGCACCCACAGGGGACACGGTCATCTGATTGCAAAAGGCGGTCACATGGATAAGATGATGGCCGAACTTTTCGGCAAGGAGACGGGCTACTGTAAAGGGAAAGGCGGATCAATGCATATAGCAGATGTTGACCTAGGAATCCTCGGTGCCAACGGTATTGTAGGAGGCGGATTTCCCATTGCAGCCGGGGCCGGGTTATCGGCAAAGATGAGGGGTACCAATCAGGTTGCCGTGTGTTTCTTTGGTGATGGTGCATCCAATCAGACTACATTCCATGAAGGCATAAACCTTGCTTCAATCTGGGACCTTCCTGTGGTGTTTGTGTGTGAAAACAACATGTACGGAATATCCCTTTCTCAAAAAGAGCACCAGCACATAAAGGATATATCGGATCGTGCTACTGCTTATGGTATTCCCGGGGTCACTGTTGATGGCAATGATGTGATCGCCGTGTATGAAGCAGTGAAAGAAGCCGTTAAGAGAGCCCGTCAGGGTGAAGGCCCGACCTTGATTGAATGTAAAACCTACAGACACAGAGGTCATTTCGAAGGGGATCCAACGGTCTACAGGTCTGAAGAAGAAGTTGAACAGTGGAAGAAAAAGGATCCCATAAAAAGATTTAGGAAAAAACTGCTGGAATTGGGGACTGTAACAGAGGATGAGCTCAACAGCATAGATGAAGAAGTGGATAAAATGGTGGAAGAAGCAGTAGAGTATGCTAAAAAAGGAAAGTTTCCCGAACCCGAAAAAGCCGTTGAAGATGTGTATACCGATATCGTTGAGGAGGTGAGGGAATAATGAGAAAAATGACCGTTGCCGAAGCTATCAGAGAAGCCCTGAGGCTTGAGATGAAACGAGATGAACGGGTTTTCATCATGGGTGAGGACGTTGGAAAATTTGGAGGCTGCTTCGGCGTAACTCAGGGGCTTTATGAAGAATTTGGACCGGAAAGGGTTAAGGATACTCCCATAAGTGAAACGGCGATAATCGGATCGGCAGTAGGAGCTGCAGCGACAGGGATGAGACCTGTGCCGGAAATTATGTTCTGTGACTTTTTGACAGTCCCCATGGATCAGCTGGTGAATCAGGCTGCGAAGATGAGGTATATGTTTGGAGGAAAAGCCAAAATACCCATGACCGTAAGGGTTCCTGTGGGAGCGGGGATGTCAGCTGCGGCCCAGCACTCTCAGTGTTTGGAAGCATGGTTTATCCATGTTCCAGGTCTAAAAGTTGTCATGCCGTCGACTCCTGCAGACCATGCGGGATTGCTGATTTCTTCCATACGGGATGACAATCCTGTTATGTTCTTTGAACACAAAATGCTTTATGGTGTTGAAGGGGAAGTTCCCGATGAAATTGAGCCAATTCCCCTTGGTAAAGCCGACATCAAACGGGAAGGGGAGGATGTGACGGTAATTGCAACTTCTATGATGGTTTACAAATCCTTAGAAGCAGCTAAAGAATTAGAAAAAGACGGCATAAGCATAGAGGTTGTAGACCCACGGACACTGTTCCCGCTGGATAAGGAAACCATTTTTGAATCAGTTAAGAAAACAAACAGAGTTGTAATCGTGCATGAAGCGGTTAAGCGAGGAGGAGTTGGGGCAGAAATTGCTGCTCAGATTGCTGATGAAATGTTTGACTATCTGGATGCTCCCATTAAGAGAGTGGCAGCTTTGAATGTGCCCATTCCCTTCAGTCCGCCGTTGGAAAAATATGTTGTTCCCGATGTGAAAGATATCATTAATGCCGTTAAATCTATAGCAAGATAAAAAAGAAAAGGCAACCGGTAAGCCGGTTGCCTTCTAATCGTATAACTGGAGGCGTGGATATGTCAAGAGTAGGCATCATAGCCAACCCGGCGTCCGGGAAGGACATCCGGAGGCTGGTAGCATATGGAACGGTTATCGATAATGAAGAAAAAGTTAACATAGCAAAAAGGGTTATCCTGGGTATGGTCTCTATGGGGATCAAGGAAATCTTTATAATGCCTGATACCTTTGGAATAGGAGACAAAGCGATATACCAGTTAAAAAAAAGAAAAAGCATAGATAACCAGGTGAAAATTCTGGAAATGACAATCGAAGGTTCACAGAACGATTCAACAAAGGCTGCCAACTTAATGAAGGAAAAGGGCGTAAAATGTATTGTTACCCTGGGAGGGGATGGGACCAACAGGGCAGTGAGTAAAGGTTGTGGTGGTGTGCCTCTGATTCCTATATCTACCGGAACAAACAATGTGTTTCCCAGATTTATGGAGGGGACTTATGCTGGAATTGCAGCTGGTTTGATAGCTGGTTGGCCCGAAGACAAAGAATTGTTTGTAGTTAACAAGAGGCTGGTGGTGGTCAAAAACGGTAAAAAAGTTGATTCTGCTCTCATTGATGCCGTTGTATCCAGGGAGATTTTTATAGGGGCGCGGGCTGTATGGGATATGGAAAAGGTTACTCAAATCATCATAACGAGGGGAGAACCGACTAATATAGGTCTGTCTTCAATAGGAGGTTATTTATATCCGATAAAATGGGATGAACCAAAAGGATTGTACATAGAAATAGGAAACAACCTTACAGTTAGAGCTCCCATTGCACCGGGAATTGTGAAAGAAGTTGGCATTAAGAAGTATACAGTGTTGAATATAGGAGATAAAGTTGAGGTAAAGACAAAACCATGTACCATAGCTCTTGATGGTGAAAGAGAAGTTGAGTTTACCCAAAATGATAAAGGTTACATAATGCTTGATACAGGTGGGCCTAGAGTAGTGGATGTCAAAAAAACCCTGTTAAAAGGGGTTAAAAACAGGATATTTATCAAAGAAAGGGAGGAAATATAATAATGGCATACAATATCTTAATGCCCAAACTGGGTTTGACAATGCAAGAGGGAACAGTTAGCAAATGGCTAAAGAAAGAGGGGGATGAGGTCAAAAAAGGTGAACCTATTGTTGAGATAATGACTGATAAGATCACAAATCAGGTGGAAGCTGCTCATTCGGGAATTCTCAGAAAAATCTTAGTTGAAGAGGGACAGACAGCAAAGGTATCTGATGTTATAGGTATAATTGCTGACCCGAATGAAGAAGTAACCGATATACCGGAAGGCAAAAAATATACAAAGGAACAATCACCAGATTCCATACGTAAAGTTACTCCAGATGAGGAAAAAGAAAACTCTTTAAAAAGTTTAAGAGTTTCTCCTGCAGCAAGAAGACTCGCAAAGGAAAAGGGAGTAGCTCTGGAAAAAGTTGTAGCAACAGGACCAGGCGGACGGATAGTGCTGGAGGATGTAAAACGGTATTTAGAAGAACAAATATCTAAAGAGGAAACAGTTAAAAGAGAATTACAGGAGGAAAAAAATAAGGAAGCAGAAGTTATTCCTTTAAGGGGAATGAGGAAAATAATTTCTAATAGGATGAGTCAGAGTTGGCACAATTCCCCCCACGTAACAATAACGATGGAAGCAGATATGACAGAAGCTGCTGCTTTAAGAGAAAAAATCAAACAAAAGTATAACAGAAAAATAACTTTCACAGATCTAATTGTTAAAGCCTGTGCTAAAGGTTTAAAAGATTTTCCAATGATAAATGCTACACTGGAAAATGAAAAGATTAAACAGTTTAAAGAGATCAACATTGGAGTAGCCGTAGCCCTTGATGATGGTCTTATAGTTCCGGTAGTTTTTTCGGCTGATAAAAAAGGACTTTTTGAAATCAGTGAAGAAGTAAAAACATTAGCTGAAAAAGCCAGAAAAGGAGAACTGAGCAGTGATAAAGTTAAAGGAGGAAGTTTTACCGTTACAAATCTGGGGATGCATGGAGTAGATGTATTTACACCTATAATCAATCCTCCTGAAAGCGCAATATTAGGGGTAGGCCGCATTACTCGAAAACCCGTGGTTTGTGAAAATGATGAAATCAAAATCAAGCCGATGATGTGGTTAAGTCTTTCCTTTGATCACAGATTAATAGATGGTGCTCTTGCTGCACAGTTTCTGTCAAGGGTAAAAGATTATTTAGAAGACCCCGTATTAATTGGCCTTTGATTAAATAGGAGGGAAAAAAGTATGGTAGATAAAGAACTCGTAATAATTGGTGGAGGTCCTGGAGGTTATGTTCCGGCAATAAAAGCGGCTCAAATGGGTATAAATGTTACTCTTATTGAAAAAGATGAGCTTGGAGGAACATGCCTGAACAGGGGATGTATACCAACAAAAGCATTGTTAAAAGCTGCCCTTTTGTATGAAGAAACAAAAACAATGAGTTCTTTTGGAGTCACTGTAGAAGGTTCAAAATTTCATTTGGCTGAAGCCATAAAATGGAAGGAAAGAGTTGTAAAACGTCTTTCGGGCGGGGTAAGGGCACTGCTGAACAAGAATAATGTTGAAGTGATAAAAGGGAAGGCTGTATTTAAAGGGAGCAATACTTTAATTGTTGGTGAAAAAGAAATGACTTTTAAGAACGCCATTATAGCCAGCGGGTCTGTAGCAGCTACATTACCCATTCCTGGAATTCAAGCAGAACATGTTATATACAGTGACGATGCTTTGAATTTGAGCAAAATACCAGAAAGGCTTGTAATAATCGGTGGTGGTGTAATTGGTGTAGAGTTTGCCAGCATATTTAATGCCGCCGGTTCACAGGTGACTATTATTGAGATGATGCCCGAAATTCTTCCAGTGATGGATAAGGATTTATCTAAAGGTCTTAAGACGGTACTGAAAAAGAAGAAAATAGATATATTTACAAATTCCAGGGTAACAGAAGTCAAAAAGGATGTAGTGGTTATGGAACACAATGGAGAAAAGCAGGAAATCAAATGTGATACTGTTTTGGTTGCAGTGGGTCGTAAACCGAACATAGAGGATTTGGGATTGGAAAATGCGGGAATAGAATTTGATAAAAAGGGTATTAAAGTAAACGAATACATGGAAACAAATGTTGCCGGGATATATGCTGTTGGTGATGTGGTACCTACTCCTCAATTAGCTCATGTGGCATCAGAGGAAGGTATAGTAGCTGTTTATAACATTGCAGGCGAAAGACGTAAGATGAAATACAATGCTGTTCCATATTGTGTTTATACAAATCCAGAGGCTGCTTCAGTTGGGATGACTGAAGAGGAAGCAAGGGAAAAGGGTATCAGCTACAAAATAGGAATGTTCCCTTTAATGGTCAATGGAAAGGCAATGGTTGAAGGTGTCAGAGATGGCTTTGTAAAAATAATAGCAGGTAAGGAATATGAAGAAGTGTTGGGAGTGCACATTATGGCACCACATGCTTCTGAAATGATTCATCAAGCATGTACCGCTTTAACCCTGGAGGCCACTCTAGATGAGCTAATTGAAACAATTTATCCTCACCCTACGATGGGAGAAGCTATTCTGGAAGCAGCTCTATCGGCCAAAGGCAAGGCCATACACATATAAGCAAAACCCTGTCTCTTCAAGGACAGGGTTTTATTTTAACTATGCAACTTTTAAGCCTTTGGATAAAAAAATGCCTTTAAACTTGTTTATTTCATGCTCATCAGGGGGATTGATATTACCAAGGGGATATTTAAGCCCCAGTTTATTCCACTTGTGGACACCCATTTTATGGTAAGGTAGAAGTTCAATCTGTTCAATGCTAGGGTATTTTATTAAAAATTCAGCCATTTGCCTTAAATGTTTTACATCATCTGTCAAACCCGGCACGATCACATGCCGTATCCAGATGGTTTTATTATAATGGTTAAGAAATTTGAGGGTTTTCAATATTTTTTTGTTGTCTTTTCCGGTAATAAACCTGTGTTTGATTGGGTCTAAGTGTTTTATATCTAGGAGGAACAGATCAGTATAGGGAATGATTGTTTTTAATACCCTTTCATCACAAAACCCTGAAGTATCTATAGCGGTATGAATTCCATGTTTTTTACACCGTTTGAGAATTTCTTTGGAAAAACATGGTTGCATAAGGGGTTCCCCTCCTGAAAGGGTAACTCCACCACCTGAAGCATCAAAGTAAGGTTTATAGTTTTTAAGCTTCTGTATTATTTCTTCAACAGAAATTTCAGTGCCACCATGGATTTCCCATGTATCGGGATTGTGGCAGTATTTACACCTTAGAGGGCATCCCTGCATAAATATCACGGATCTTATTCCCGGACCGTCAAGGGTTCCAAAGCTTTCAATGGAATGAATTCTTCCGGTTTTTGAACATTTCATGGTTCTACATCCTCTCGTAAAAGGTTCTTGCGATTACCTCTTTTTGCTGCTCGGGGGTTAGCCTGTTAAAATGAACGGCATACCCGGAAACCCTGATGGTAAGCTGAGGATATTTGTGAGGGTTTTCAACGGCATCCAGCAGTTTTTTTCGATCTAAAACATTAACATTAATATGGTGGCCTCCCCGGGCAAAGTACCCGTCCAATAAAGCCGTTAGGTTTTGAACAGCAGTTTCCTCGTTTTTCCCCAGAGCCTGGGGTACGATGGAAAAAGTGTAGGAAATGCCATCCCTGCAGTTATCATATGGAATCTTGGAAATTGAATTCATAGCTGCCAGAGCACCGTTTTTGTCTCTGCCGTGCATGGGGTTCGCACCGGGAGCAAAGGGTTCACCGTCTTTCCTTCCATCAGGGGTGGCACCCGTCTTTTTCCCATAAACCACATTTGAAGTTATTGTCAGAACGGAAAGGGTGTGGTGTGCATTTCTGTAGGTTTCGTGTTTTTTCAGGTTTGAGATGAATTTATCTATTACTTCAAGGGCGATACTGTCAACCCTGTCGTCATCGTTTCCGAATGGAGGGTAATCACCTGTGATTTTAAAGTCTGTAATTAATCCGTTTTTATCCCTTATCGGCATAACGCTTGCGTATTTAATGGCACTTAGAGAATCGGCAACAACGGACAGACCTGCCACTCCAAAGGCCATCATTCTATCCACATGGGTATCATGCAGAGCCATTTGGAGCCTTTCGTAATTATATCTGTCATGCATGTAGTGAATAAGATTCATGGTGTTGACGTAAAGCTCTGCCAGCCATTCCAGCACTCTGTCATACCTTTTTATTATGTCTTTGTATTCAAGAATGCTGCCTTCATAAGGAGGTAGTTGAGGCCCGATTCTTAATCCGGTTTTTTCATCGATTCCTCCATTTATCGCCAGTAAAAGGGCCTTGGCCAAATTGGCTCTGGCTCCGAAAAACTGCATCTGCCTGCCGAGTTTCATTGCCGAAACACAGCATGCAATGGCATAATCGTCTCCATACCTCTCGCGCATCAAATCATCGTTTTCGAATTGAAGGGAACAGGTATCTCTGGCAATCATAGCACAGTATTTTTTAAAGTTTTCCGGCAGGTGCCTGGACCACAATACTGTCATATTGGGTTCAGGAGCAGGCCCCAGATTTTTTAAGGTATTTAAAAACCTGTAGCTGGTTTTTGTTACTAGAGGCCTTCCATCTAAACCCATGCCGCCTATGGATTCGGTGATCCACAATGGATCTCCTGCAAAAAGTTCATTGTATTCAGGAGTTCTTAACTGTCTGGCCATCCTCAGTTTTATAACAAACTGGTCAATTAACTCCTGAGCCTGGCTTTCAGTGAGGATTCCTTTTTTGATGTCCCGTTCGATGTATATATCAAAAAAGGAACTGACTCTACCCAGAGACATTGCTGCCCCATTTTGCTCCTTAATAGCGCCTAAGTAGGCAAAATATGTCCATTGTATGACTTCCCGGGCATCTGCAGCAGGTTTAGAGATGTCAAAACCGTACTCCCTGGCCATTGCTTTTAATTCTTTTAAGGCGAGAATCTGTGCCTTTACTTCACTCCGCAGCTGAATAGTTTCATTGTTCATGGGTGTTTTGAGATGTTCTAAGTCTTTTTCTTTTTCCATTATAAGCCTATCCACTCCGTAAAGGGCTACCCTGCGGTAATCACCGATTATTCTGCCCCTGCCGTATGAATCGGGAAGCCCCGTTATTACGCCAATCTTACGTGCTTTACGCATTTCATCAGTGTAAGCTCTGAAAAAGATCGGAAGAGCG
>ENA-OSAF01000220-OSAF01000220.1-marine-sediment-metagenome-genome-assembly--contig:-NODE-220-length-20900-cov-22.971600_pt1 | contig 20900 bp, 20 predicted proteins | sample MGYA00237872_ERZ529318 | MGnify/ENA primary metagenome ERZ529318 (study PRJEB26369, sample SAMN03142813) | marine sediment metagenome | biome: marine; feature: borehole; material: sediment... | reverse complement strand
TCCCGGAGCTGCCTTTCCCGTCCTTGCAGGCCCGCCAGCCTCTCTTTCAGCTCCCGGGCCCCCTCTTCCAAGGCCAGCCGCCGCCGCTCGAGTTCGGGCAGCTCGAGCCTTGAGGCCTCGACCCGCTCCCTGAGGAAAGTCGACCGCCTGCGTTTCGAGGAAACCTCCTCCGACAGCTTGGTCCTCTCCAACGTCAGGGACTCGAGCCGGGAGGCCATGGCCGCCCGTTCCGCGCGCAGCCGGGTCAGGCGTTCCTCGGCCGCCGTGCGTCTCCGGGCCAGCGCCGCGGCTTCTGCCGCCCGCTCTTCCAGGTCCTCCCTCAGCCGCCGCATCTCACGCATCCGGGCCAGGGTGTCACCGCCGGCCGGGGCTCCGGGGGTCCCCGGCCCGGTGCTGACGGCCCCGCCGGGTCTGACGATGACCCCGTCGGGCGTCACCGCGCGCCTCCACCTTCCGCCCTCGACAAGGGCCAGGGCCTCGTCGAGGTCCTGCGCGAGGACCGTACCCCCCAGGAGGTAGTCCACGACGGGGCGCAGCTCGTCCGGGCAGGCCACTTTCCCGGCAAGGGAGGCCTCGGCGTCGGCCCTTCCGGTGCGGCCGCGTCCCTGCAGATAACGGCGCACAAGGTCGAGCGGGACGACGACCACCGGTCCTGCACCCTCCGCCCGGAGGTAGGAGACATATCGCCTGAGGTCCTCCGCGGTGCGCACGACGAGGGCGTCGGCGAACCGCCCGAGGGCGGCCTCCACGGCCCGGCGGTCCCCGTCAGGCACCTCGATCTCCTCACCCAGGACCCCGATGAAGCCGGACCCCGCCGTACCGCGGTCTCTGGACGCGGCCACGACAGCGAGAGCCGGGCGTGACCACCGCCTTTCCGCCGCCAGCGAGGCTTCGAGCGAGGCCTTTCTCGCCTCGAGGTCCCGGAGGGCAGCCTGCACCCCCTCCGATGACCTGGCCAGGGCGGCCAGCTCGTCCAGCAGGGCCGTCTCCTGCCGCTCGACTTCAGCGAGGGTGCCGGCGGCGCCTTCGACCTCGGCTTCGAGTTCCTCCACGCGCTCTCGGGCCTCGTCCGTCTCCCTGGTGAGCCGGCCCAGTTCCTCCCGGGCGGCGGCCGCCTCACGCTCGAGCTTCTCCGCCTCAGCCCTGAGCCGCGAACCCTCCTCCTGGGCCCTGGTGAGTTCATAGCGGCAGGCGCTAGCCTGGCTCATGACCTCCAGGAGCTCCGTCTTCGCTCTTTCGAGGTCGGACCTGCGGGCGGCCAGGGTCGCCGACAGCGACTGCCGCTCGGCTTCGAGCTCGGCCAGGTCCCGCCTGGCGGCCGACAGTCTCTCCGCCCTGGCCGCCTTGGCTGAGGCAGCCTCCTTCCGCCTGACTTCAAGGCGCTCGCGCCAGGCCTCCAGCCTGTCGAGTTCCTCCCTCACCAGGCCGGCCTCGCGCTCCCGGTCGGCGACGAGCTTCTCGAGGGACCGCACCTCCCCGGCCAGCTCCCTCAGGGCGGCGTGGGTGGCCGCGCTTTCCTGCTCCTTCCGGGCCAGCATGTCGCCGAGCTCCTCCTGTGCCGTCCGGAGGGTCCTCACCTCGGCTTCGAGCCTGGCTTCGCGTTCGCGGAGGGCCGCCGCCCGCTCTCTGACCTCGGCCAACCGCCCGGCCGTGGCCCGGGTCCTGGCCTGGAGGCGGGTCATGTTCCGGTACTCGAGCCACAGCTCGAGCCCTTCAAGCTCGTCGCGGCAGGCCACGAACCTCCGGGCCACGGCCGCCTGACGGTCCAGGGAGGCGATCTGGGCCTCGAGTTCGGAGACGATGTCCGAGACCCGCTCCAGGCGTCCCGAGACTTCCTCGAGCCTGGACAGGGCCTCACGCTTCCGGGTCCGGTGCAGAGCGATGCCGCAGGCCTCGTCGAAGAGCGACCTCCGGGCCTCGGGCGAAGCGAGGAGGACCTCGTCTATCCGCCCCTGCCCGATGATGGAGTAACCCTCCTTGCCGATGCCGGTCCCGGCCAGGAGCTCCGTGATGTCCCGGAGCCTCGCCGGAGAGTCGTTCAGGAGGTACTCGCTCTCACCGGACCGGTACAGCCTCCGGGTGATGCACACCTCTGTGAAGTCCAGGGGAAGGGTGCCGTCCTCGTTGTCGAGGACGAGAACCACCTCGGCGAAGCCGGTGGGCCGGCGGGTGCTCGACCCGTTGAAGATGACGTCCTCCATGCGCGCGCAACGCAGGAGGCGCGGGTTCTGCTCCCCGAGCACCCACCGCACCGCGTCGGCGATGTTGCTCTTGCCGGCCCCGTTGGGGCCGACTATGGCCGACACGCCGGGTCCGAACTCGAGCACCGCGCGTTCGACGAAAGACTTGAACCCCTGGATCTCGAGGCGCTTAACCAGCAACCACGACACCACCCGGCGTCGGACTCGTCTCCAACAAAAAACCCGTCACCGTCACGATGAACGGGTTCTAGAAAAAGACTACCCAGGGATGAGACCGGTTCACTCTTTCTATCTCTGTGTCATCCGCCCCCGTTCATTCGCCTTCTTTACTTCTCGGGGGCGGCGGGAGCGGCGGCGTCGGCCGACTCCGGCGGCGCCTGCTTCCCCTCCACGATGAATCTTATCGCCGTGCGCTCTTCGCCGTTGATCTCGATCTCGGTGAAGGCCGGGATGCAGACCAGGTCGATGCCGTTCGGAGCCACATATCCGCGGGCGATGGCGATCCCCTTCACCGCCTGGTTGACCGCGCCGGCACCGATGGCCTGGATCTCCACTTCGCCCTTTTCCCTGAGGACCGCAGCCAGCGCACCGGCAACCGACTTTGGTTTCGACTGGGCTGAAACCTTTAGAACGTCCATGTGCCTGTTCAGCCTTCCTCTCCGAGGGCGTGATGGCGTCGGCTTACAAGCCTGCGGCCCGCCCAGAAACGATGATACCAGGTTTTCGCCTGTCACCCCATCCTTTCCTGCCGCTGGATGCCCCCGCTGCGCAGCACTTCACCGGCTGCGGCCTGCTCGGCTTCCTTTTTCGTCCTTCCCGTGCCGCGGCCGGCCACCACTCCGTCCACGGTCACCTCGACGGTGAAGACCTTCTCGTGTTCCGGCCCGCTCGTCTCGACCAGTCGGTAGACGACCTCTCTTCCCGCCGCCTGGGCCGCCTCCTGAAGAGCCGTCTTGTGGTCGAGGAGGGGACCCTCGGCCGCCCTGTCGACGAACGGTCCCAGCCACCGGGCCACGAAGGTCTCGGCCCCCCGGACGCCGGAGCTGAGGTAGACGGCCCCGACCACGGCCTCGAACGCGTCGGCGAGCACGGACCTCCGGCGGCGTCCTCCTGACGCCTCCTCCCCCTTGCCCAGGCGCAGGTGTTCGCCGAGGCCCAGGTCTTCAGCCGCCCGGAAGAGCGCCTGCTCTGAGACCACGGCCGCCCGGAGCCGGGTGAGCTCCCCCACTCCGGCCTCCGGGAACCGCTCGCAAAGGAGCCGGGCCACCGTGAACTGCAGCACGGCGTCCCCGAGGAACTCCAGCCTCTCGTTGTCACCCCGCGGGCACAGGGCCGGGTTCTCGTTGGCGAACGACGAATGGGTGAGGGCGGTCTCGAGGAGACCGCCCTCGACCCGGACTCCGAGACGCCTGCGGAGACCGCCCAGACCCAGCCCGGAGCCGGCAGACCGTCGGAAGAGCCTCATCTCATCCGGCGTGCCGCACGATGTAGTTGACGGCGTCTCCCACCGTCTTCAGTTCTTCGGCCGCCTCGTCGGGGATTTCGATGTCCCACTCCTGCTCGATGGCCATGACCATCTCCACGATGTCCAGGGAGTCGGCGTCGAGCTCCTCGAGAGTGGACTCCATGCTTATCTCCTTCTCATCAATCCCCAGCTGGTCGGCAAGCATCGACCTGAGCTTCTTGAAGACCGCTTCGACGTCTGCCACCCGGGGTCACCTCCTGTTCTCGAACGTGCCACCTTGCTGTCGAGCCTCGGGGCCGCTTCACGGTTGATAGTATACCAATCCCAACGTGCCCGGTCCGGCGTGGGTTCCTATGACCGGACCGAGGTCGGTGACGATGAACTCGCGGACACGCGTGGCCTTCTCGACCATCTCCTTGAGCTCGCGAGCCCTCTCGAGGCAGTCGGCGTGGACGATGCAACAGTCCGTGTCCCTGTCCGGCTCAAGGTTCTCCGTCATGATCTCGACCATCCGCGGCAGGACCTTCTTTGCGCCCCTCACCTTCTCGAGGGGCGCCACGAGCCCGTCCTCGAGAGTGAGCAGGGGCTTGATGGAGAGGAGGCTCCCGATGAGGCCCTGGGCCCTGCCGATGCGCCCGTTGCGGACCAGGTACTCCAAGGTGTCGACGGCGAAGACGACCTTTATCTTCTCCATGGTCTCCCTGACGAGAGCCGCGACCTCCTCAAGGCTCCGGCCCTCCTTCGCCGCCCGCCCGGCACGGATCGCCGCCAGTCCGAAGTGCATGGACGCACCCCGCGTGTCGATGATCTCGACCCTGGCCTCCTTGTTCTCCACCATGGCCTTCCCAAGTTCAGCCGACTGGAGGGTCCCCGAAAGGGCCGCTGAGATATGCAGGGACAGCACCGGTGAGCCGTCCCCGGTCAGTTCCTCGTAGACCTTGGCGAAGTCGCCAGGAGCGGGTTGGGACGTCCTGGGATGGTGAGGACTAGTGGTCAACTTCTCGTAGAACTCCGGCGGCGACATCTCGACCCAGTCCAGGAACACCTCGTCCCCGAAGTGGACGTTCAGTGGAACGACGGTTATCCCGAGTTCCTCGGCGATATCACGGGGGATGTCGGCCGTGCTGTCGACGACCACCTTGACCTTAGACATCCTCGTTCCCTCCTTCCGGACCGGATGCCGCCCGGTCCGGGGTCTATCCTTTCCGGCCGGAAAGCCGCACCTCTCCCTAGGCCTCACCCGCCTCCGCCCGCCCGTGCCCCCTCGGAAGGACCGCGACCTGCTCAGAGATTAGCTCGAGCATGCGGCCCTCGACGAAGCGTTCGGCGACCTTGATGCCTTGAGCGATGGCCCTGGCGTTGGAGCTCCCGTGGCACTTGATGCAGGCTCCGTTGACTCCCAGGAAGGGCGCTCCCCCGTACTCGGTGTAGTCGAGCCGGTTCTTGAGAGCGCGCAGCGAGGGCAGAAGCAGAAGAGCGCCGACCTTCCCCCGCAGGGTCCGGCCGAACTCCTCTTTCATCAGGGAGAAGAGGCCCTCGGCGAAGCCCTCGAGGAACTTGACGACGACGTTCCCGGTGAAGCCGTCCGTGATGAGAACGTCCACCGCACCGGCGACGGCGTCGCGCCCCTCGACGTTGCCGGCGAAGTTGAGGCCCGGGGTCTCGGCCAGAAGGGCGTGGGCCGCCCTGGCCACCTCGCTCCCCTTGGCCGCCTCCGCCCCTATGTTGAGAAGGCCGACGCGGGGATGGGTCCGGCCCATGACCTTCTCGGCGTAGACCGCCCCCATCACCCCGTAGGCCTGCAGGTGCTCCGGCCGCGCGTCCGCGTTGGCGCCGAGGTCCAGAAAGAGGAACTCCCGTCCCCCAGGGGCCAGGCTCGGGAACACCGTCGCAAGGGCGGGCCTCGGCACCCCGCGGATGCGCCCGAAGGCCCTGAAGGCCCCGGCCATGAGGGCCCCTGTGCTCCCGGCAGAGACGAAGGCGTCGGCCCGGCCGCGCCGGACCAGGTCGAGCCCGACGACGATGGTCGAATCCTTCTTGCGCCGCAGAGCCGCCACCGGCGCCTCGTCGGGGCCGATGACCTGTGTCGCGCTGACGAGCTCGAGACGGCCGTCGGCCAAGGCCTCCTCGCCCGCCCGGCCGAGGAGCGGGCGCACCCGGTCCTGGGGCCCCACCAGGACTATCTTGCGGTGAGAGCCCTGCGCCGAGACGGCCGCGCTGACGGCCGCTTCCACCGGGGCCTCGGGAGACCGGTCTCCCCCCATGGCGTCAACGGCTATCCTCACGTCATCCCACCCTCTCCCCCACCGCCATCCACGGCGAAGACGACGAACTTGCCCCTGAAGACGAGGTCGTCCCCCACCCAGGTCTGCACAAGGACGACCAGCTTCTTCCCCTTCCGCCGGATGACCTCGGCTTTGGCCAGGAGCTTCTCCCCCACCCTCACCGGCCGCTTGAACTTCACGTTGGCCAGCCCGGTCAGCGCCGCCGGAGAGTCGACCAGGGCGATGGCCAGCGAATCGGCCTGCGCGAAGATAAAGTGCCCGCGCACGATTCCCGTGCGCTCGAAGGCCATGTCCTCCGTTGTCGTCAGGGTGGAGACGGCCTTCTCCTCGATGGTGATATCGATGAGGTCGCCCACGATATCCTTGGACCCGAGGGAGCGGACCCGGCTGTAGGTGCGCCGGGCCACCTGTTTGACGCGTTCTCTTAGCTCGGGTATCCCGAGGCTGAGGCGGTCGAGCCGTATGGTCTGGACGCTCACCCCGAAGGCCTCGGCGAGGTCCTCGTCGGTCAGGAACGGATTGGCCTCCAGCTTCCGCGTGAGGCGCTCGAGGCGTTCGGCCCTCGACAGGCCTCTCCTGGCACCGACGGCCTTACCGGGGCTACGCCGCATCGCACTGTGACCTCCTTATAAGGACCTGACCTTATGAGTAGGGTATAGGATACTCAGAAGGAAGGCGGAATCCTTCTTCTCAGACCCTGAAATGGAGGACGGTGCTTCAAACGGGGAGCGGTCCTTCGGCTGGGTGCGACGGGGTGGGACGGCAGGCGGCCCCATGGACATGGGCCCTGTCGAACGTCATGGCTGATGCCGGGGTTCCTCCCGGCACCAGCCACTCATCCGCCGCACCGCTCCGCGCGGGAGCGTGCCGGCGATGCCGAAGGGTGCAGTGCTGCCGCGCCGCTCCTTCGGTCGTCAACCCACGGTCGCGCCGAAGCCCTGCTCCTGGGCCGCCTTCCTCACCCTGCCGGCCGGCAGTATGGACTCGACCTTCGCCGGAACGAGACCGTGGGGCATGAAGAGCACCACCAGCATGATGACCAGGCCCATGAGGGTGTACTCGAGCCACATCGGGTCTATGCCCCATGCCAGGAGAAACCCGAAGAGGGTGCTCCTGTAGGTTATGATCAGCGTCCTGGCCACCGTCAGCATCAGCACGCCCAACACGACGCCCCTGTTGCTTCCTATCCCGCCGAGCATCATGTAGGCCCAGGGCCAGAAGGTCCAGGTCAGCCTTGTGAACCCTATCGCCGTGCAGGTGCCGGCATAGATGACGTACAAGGCCCCGCCGACGGCCGCCAGGGCGGAGCCGATCATGAGGCTCTGCGTCCTAATGCTGACGATGTCCTTGCCGCAAACAGCCGCGGCCACGTCGCAATCCCGCACCATGTGCAGGGTCCTGCCGAAGGGCGACCTTGTGAGCTTCTCCAGGTAGAGGTACACCAGGAAGGCCATGATGACGGCGACTATGACGATGACCTGGAACCTGGAGCCCCACACCACCCGGAAGGGATCCGGGACGAAGACGGCGGTCGTTCCGCCCACCAGCGGCTCCCAGTTGTGTCCCACCCACATGAAGAAGTCCCCGAAGGCCAGAAGGGAGATCCCGAGGTAGGCTTCCTTCAGCCTGATGGCCGGCCTGGAGGTCAGCCACCCCACCACGGCGCCCGCCACGGCGGCGAGAACGAAGGAGAAGAGCAGGAAGCCCACGGACAGGGGAAGGCTTGAAGCCAGGAGGTCGCTGATGGCCGGGACGACCTTATAGTTGACGGCGTCGTCGGCGTACGACACCCCGTAGGGCAGACCGTTCAAGAAGGCGAGCACCCTGCCCGGAACCGCGCCGACGACGAAGGCGCCCGCTATCACGGCCAGCACACGACCGAACTGGGAGATGCCGGTGTGCCCTACCTCGAGGTTCAGGCTCAGAGTCACTATGGTGAAGACGGCGGCGTCTATGAGTATCGTCAGCACCAGGGGAAGTCCGAGCGTGAGCATGATGACCGTCAGGACGGCGACCATGACGAGGCCGATGACCACCTCGTTCTTCATCCACACGTCCTGGGTCCGTGACACAGACTTGTCGGCGCCGTTCATGCCTCCACACCTCTCTTTCTCAATCCAGTGACCTTGCCCACCATCGTGGCCCATGCTCCAGCCAGGCCCTGCGGGAAGACCATGAGCGTCACGGCCATTATGAGGAGGGGTATGGCCATCCTGTAGCCGAGAACCCACGAACCCACCTCAGCGGCCAAGAAGTAGACCCCGGCGTATTCCGCAAGGCCCACCACGAAGCCCCCCAGGATGCCCCCGTAAAGGCTGTGCAGGCCGCCGAGTATGGCCCCGGCGAACATGAAGGGTATGGTGGTCATGCCCAGGACCGGAGTGCCTGTCATGGCCATGGCCATGAACGCTCCGCCCAAGGCGGCCATCCCGCCGCCGATGACCCACGATGCCAGGTACACCCAGTCGGAGTTGATGCCGGAGGCTCCGGCCAGCAGCGAGTTCTCGATGGTCGCTCTCATGGCGGTTCCGAACTTCGTCCTCGTTATGAAGAGGTGCAGGAGACTGAGCACGGCCACCGCCGTGAGAGGCAGGATGATGGACGCCCCGCTGGTCCCGAAGAGCTCGATGTCGTAGACGCTCATGGTGACCCTTCTGGGGAAGAGCTTCAGGCTGTAGGTGAGATAGTCACAGTACATCTGGATGAACGCCAGCAAGACCAGGTCGTAACCGAGGGTCGACATCATAAGCGTGATGGTGTTGGCCTTGCGGGCCAGAAGGTGTCTGTTCAAGACCAGGTAGCATATTACTCCGAGAAGGGCGCCCAAGAGGAACGACAGGGGGAGCCACCTGTACGGTGTGCCCCCGTAGAGCACGGTGCCCGTGTAGACCACGTAGAAACCCCATGTGGCCATACTGGCGTGGGCGAAATTGAAGGTACGGGTCGTGATGTAAAGCAGGGTTATCCCGCCGGCCGTCAGGGACAGTCCGCTGGCATACGCCAGGCCGCTCGCCAACCAAGCTGGCATCATCAGTTCCCCCCCCAAGCGTCGGTGCGTCGAGACTCCACGGGTTCGCGTCAGGCCTCCTTGATCCCCAGGTACAGCTTCGAGAGCTCCGGGTCGCGAAGCAACTCTGTCGCCTTGCCCTCGAACCGAATGTCACCGCTCACGAGGAGGTAGGCCGTGTCACCTATCTCCAGGGCCCTCTTGGCCATCTGCTCCACCAGCAGGATTGTTATCCCGAGCTCATCCCTGAGCCTGGCGACCTCGGTGATGACTCTCTTGGCTATGATCGGGGCAAGGTCGGTGCTGAGCTCGTCCAACAGCATGAGCTTCGGTTTCCTCATCAGGCCCATGCCTATGGCCAGCATCCGCCTTTCCCCACCGCTCAAGGTGCCTGCCTTTCGGTGCATGAAATTCTTCAGGACAGGGAACATGCCGATGACCTGGGCGGCCTTGTCCTTGACCTCGCCTGAGCTCAGCATGTAGCCGGCCATGTGCAGGTTCTCCATGACGGTGAGGTCGCTGAAGACATTGCCCATCTGCGGGACGTACGATATCCCCATCCTCGCGGCCTTGTAGGGGAGAATCCCCTGGATTTTCACGCCCTCGAACACCACGTCGCCGGAGAACACCGTGGCGTTCCCCATGATGCTGTTCAGAAGGGTCGTCTTGCCGGCACCGTTCGGGCCGACGACGACGGTGATTCCCTTGGCGGGGACCTCCAGACTCACGTCGAACAACACCTGGAGCCTTCCGTAGCCGGCGCTGAGATTGCGTATGCTCAACATGCTTCATCCCGCCCTATGTAGACCTCGATGACCTTGGGGTCGTTGAGAACGCTGTCAGGCGAACCGTGGGATATGATGGAGCCCCTGTCCAAGGCGTACAGGTAGTCCGCGAAGGGAGCGGCGATGTCTATCCTGTGCTCCACAACGAGGAACGTGATACCCTCTTTTCTCTTGAGCTCGGTGAGGTGGGTCAGGATGTCCCCCGCGCGGGCCGGGTCGACACCGCCTATGGGTTCATCCAGCGCTATCAGCTTCGCCCCCGAGGCCAGCCCTCTGGCGACCTCGAGCATCTTCAACTGAGCCGCCCCCAAGCTGGCACTCGGCATGTTCCAGTGCCTTTCGAGCCCCACCTTCTCCAGGATGTCCAGGGCCTTTTCCATGTGCTCTTCCTCGCGCCCTATCCAGGCCGCCCTGGTGACGGCCCGGAGCGGGTCCTCCCCGGGACTCCTCATGGCGCCCAGGACGTTGTCAAGGACCGTCAGCGCTGTGAAGGGCATGGGTATCTGGAACGTCCTCACGAACCCGAGCTCGTATATCTGGTGGGGCTCCAGGCCGGTTATGTCCTGGCCCCTGAACACCACCCTCCCGGAATCCGGCTTGAGAACCCCGGTACACAGGTTGAGGAGCGTGGTCTTGCCGCTTCCGTTGGGCCCGATGAGCAGGGTCAGCGAGTTCTCGCGCACCTCCAGGTTGACCCTGTTCACGGCCACTAGCCCCCCGAAAGCCTTGGTCAACCCCTCTGTGGCGAGCAACGTCTTCAAGGTTCTCACCGTCCTAAACAAAGAAGGGGTTGGGGGCGACCCCAACCCCCTCCGTCGTGTCGCGGATCAGTAGATGTCCTCGAGCCAGTCGATGGTGTCCGTCGCGCCGCGCCAGACGCCGACCTTCTGCCAGTCCGAGTCCGCGCCGATGACCCAGAGGTCGTAGTCGGCGAAGGCCCTGTCTCCGTTCTCGTTCAGGACGATGTGACCGCTCGCCCCGTGGAGCTTGGTGTGCTCGTCGGTCACGCGCGGCAATATCTCCTTGACCTTCTCGGCGTCATAGCCGACCTCGTCTATGGCGAGGGCGAGGGCCCAGACCTGGTCGTAGGCGTTGTAGGAGTAGGCGTCCGTCTCCCGACCGAGGACCTTGAAGACGTGGCCCCTCACATAGTCGAAGAGTGAGTACTTGGAGAGACCGGGGGCGAAGAAGGTGTTGATGAACTTGGTCCGGGCGGCGAACTCGGCGCCGACGGGGTGCTCCGCGAGCGCCTCGGAGAGCGCGCTTCCGTCACTGCCGAACCACAGGACCTCTTTCAGCAACGGGTACTTGTTGGCGGCTTCCATGTACGGCGCTATCTCCTCGAAGGCGATGACGACGATTCCGATCTCCCGCTTGGGCACTCCCCTGCTGATGAGTTCCTGGACGTAGTCGTTGAGAAGGGCCGCCTCCTTCGGGAAGTCCTCCAGGCCGGGGTCGTACCTCAGGTTCTTCTCGAAGACCTGTCCGCCCAGGTTCTTGAACGACTCCTCGGTGGCCTTCTGCAGCCCGTCTCCCCACGTGTCTCCGCGCCAGCTGAATATCGCGTGCCTGACCCCGGCCTCCCACATGACACGGGCGATGGCCGGGCCCTGGATGAAGTCGTCCGGGCAGAAGCGGAAGAGATAGTCGTCCGGAATCGAGAGGGCGGGGGATGTAGACGATTGCGAGATGAACAAGATCTTGTTGGCGTTGGCGAAGGTGAGAAGCTCCTTGCACTCACCGCTCGCCTGGGGGCCGACGAACAGCGTCACGCCTGTGCCGTACCAGGCCTTCATCTTCGCGAGGGCCGTGGGACCGTCGGTGGCCGTGTCCTCGATCTTCACGTCCAACCTCCAGTCCTTCCCCTCCCTCTCCAACCAGGTGTTCACGTCGGCGGCGGCGAGAAGGACGGTCTCCTTGCTGTTCTCACCGAACGTGCTGAGGGCGCCGGTCAAGGGCAGGAGCGCAACGATCGTGTGCGTCTCGTATTGCCCCTGCTCACCAACGGCCGGCCTCGCGCCGCCAATCCCGTAACCGATGACAAGACCCACAACCAAAGTGACGGCAACAGCGATGACCAACGTCCTATTCATTCACAAACCTCCCTTCCATGAATGAACACATCCTTGTCCCCTTTCCGCTTCATGTGTTAAGGAGAATATTACTACCATTCACACTTATACTCCTTCTTCGTCGTGAGTTTTTCGAAAGAAATATTAATTTTCTTCGAAAGGGAAACCGAGGTAAGGCGCTTCGCACTAGTCATCCGTCGCCTGGTTGCTGTCTTACGACGACTGTCGGCGGCCGGTCGGTCGTACAAGCAAAAAGCGGAGCCGCCCGGGCGGCTCCGCTGATACGCTCGGACCTGCAGGCCCCAGGTCCGGTCCTTCCGGTCCTCTTGCCTCTTCGGCCCTACTCCACCTCTTTGACCTCCCGGCCCCGGTAATGGCCGCAGTTCGGGCACATGTGGTGGGGCCGCTTCGGCTTGTGGCAGCGCGGGCACTCCACCAGGCCGGGGACGGTGAGCCTCCAGTTGGCCGCCCTGCTCCTCTGCCGCGCCTTCGACGTCTTCCTCTTCGGTACCGCCACGGTCAGTCACTCCGCTCCTTGGCCTTTTCAAGCAGTTTCTTCAGCGGGGAAAGACGGGGGTCCACCTCCTCGACCCGGCACGTGCAGCTCTCCCGGTTGAGGTCGGTGCCGCAGACAGGACAGAGCCCCCGGCAGCGCTCGCTGCACACAGGCTTCATCGGGAGCTCGAGGACGAGCGCCCCCCAGGCCGGAGCAGTGAGGTCGATGACCTGACCGACGAAGGGAAGGGGTTCCTCGGGAACCTCCCCACCGTCGCCCCGCACCTCGCCGTGGCCCGCGGAGGAGGCATCCTCCTCAGGCCGGCAGCCCTGACGCTGTGGATGCTGCCGCAGGTCCCCGCCGCCCCCTGACGGACAGGTTTCCGCTTCAGGGCGGTACTCCTGGACGAACTCAGCCGACAGCCCGGTCCGGAACTCGCCGAGGCACCGGCTGCAGGTCAGAACCGCTTCCGTCGAGGCCACGGCCCTGACGAGAACGGTCCGACCGGTCCACAGAGCCCGGCCCTTGACGGTCACGGGTCCGAACCGCGCCCCGTTCACGTCGGCGTCCTCCGGCAGGCCTCCCGTTATCCTGAAGTCGACCTCCCCGCCGACCTCCCTTTCCAGGTCGGAGAGGTCGAGGAGAAGGGTCATCTGGGTCCCGCCACCCGCAATAAAGGTCCTGCCGCCGTCGGCGGCAGGTCCGGACCATTATAGTCGGCCGGTTCCGGCCCTGTCAAGGAAACCAGGGCCTGGTAGGCCTCTCGCAGGCTGCCGACCGGGATGACGTCGAGCCCGTCCGGGCCCTGGGCGGCCGCGGCCTGGAGAGCCTCGACGTAGTCCTCGTGCGGAACGAGGAAGACTTCCGCCCCGCCCCGCACGGCACCGATGATCTTCTTCCCGACACCGCCGACCGCGCCGACGACGCCCCCCGGGCCGATCGTCCCCGACCCGGCCACCACCCGGCCGCCGGTAAGGTCGCCCGGAGTGAAGTCATCCACTATCTGGAGGGACAGCATGAGACCGCCGGAGGGGCCTCCGATGTCTCCGGGGAGGAAGGCGACGGGCACCGGCGGGTCGGTCCTGGGGTTCACCGCGGTGAGAACCAGCCCCAGAAAGGGCCATGCGGCCAGGTCCGGAGCGGTGACGGGAAAGCTGACGGTCACCGGCTCGTCCTCCCGCATCAGCCGGAGCGTGAGCTCGGCGGCCGCCTTCCCCTCACGGTGGAACGCGGCCGCAAGCCCCCTCTCGAAGTCGTCGGAGAGGACGAAGGACCTCACCGTCCCGCCGAGCGACCAGGAAAGAACGACGTCCCCCGTCCGCAGCCTCCCGCGCGCCGGGCTGTCGGGCGAGACGAAGAGGACCTCCCCGCCGTCCGAGACGACACCGGTCTCGTTGCCGAGCAACAGCCAGGCCTGCCACGCCGCCACGGCCTGGCTCTCGGCCATGGCGGCCCGCCCCCACCGGCTGTAGACCTCGTCGCTCATGCCGCGGGGGATGACGCTCCATCTGGGGCGGATGTCGACGAGCGGGTCGGTGAGAGCCCTGTAGAGCTCCAAAGGGCTGGCCCGGGAGGCCTGGATGGTGGTCAGAAGGAAGCGTCCCTTCTCGGACCCCCGTCCGGCCGCCTCTCTGAGGCTCTCGTCAAGGGGGACGACAAGAGTGGCAACGTCGGGGGCCGGTCCCGGACCGACCGTCACGAACCGGGACGGAACATAGACCCAGAGGACCAGGTACGAGATGAACGCAAGGACGAGCCCGGCCGCCGCCGCGCGGCGCCACCGGGGCGAGCGCAAAGGGCGCGGCAGGGTGAACCTGAACCGGCGCAAGACCCGCACCTCCCGGGTGACGCTGGACGGACGGCGCATTGCCTGCCGCGACCTCTAATATACTAGACCACCGGAACTCACCGTCAGGACGGCAACAGCGGAACGTGGGCCGGGGGGCCGTGACTCCAGCCAGCCATCAACGACCACCGTGACGGGCTCGACGCGAACCGAGTGCTTCCCGGCCCGCCACCTGGCGCGCGGAGGTAGCCGGCCTGCTCTCTATCGGCCGGTCTTTACCGGGCCTGACGGCCGAACTTCTCCGCCAGCCGCCTGGCCACGACCTCAGGCACCAGCTCTCTCACGCATCCGCCGAACCTGGCCACTTCCTTCACGATGCTGGAGCTGAGGTAGGAGAACTCGGTCGAAGTCATCATGAACACCGTCTCGACTGACGGCGCCAGCTTCTGGTTCATGCGCGCCATCTGGAATTCCATCTCGAAGTCGGACACCGCCCTGAGCCCCTTGACGATGACCTTGGCGTCCTTGCTGAGGGCGTAGTCAGAGAGCAGGCCGTCCGAATGGTCCACCTCGACGTTGGCCAAATCGCGGGTGACCTCCCGGAGCATTTCCACGCGTTCCTCGACACTGAACAGCGGGCTTTTCAGGGGGTTGGTGAAAACGACCACCAGCACCTTGTCGAAAATCCGGGAGCTCCGCTCGATGATGTCCAGATGCCCGTTCGTCACCGGATCGAAACTCCCCGGGCAGATCGCAAGTTGCAACCTGTGGGCCTCCTTGAAGGGGATAGCAGCAAGGAAATTATACCATGCCGCAGGGCTCGGGTCACCTGCTGCTGCTATCTGGCTGCTATATCACAGCACTTGACAGATAGAACCTTCAAAATTAGTTTGTACGTGCTTCTACTTTCCTGGCTGGTGCTTTCTGAGAAGGAGGCGGATGTGTTAGTGAGAAGAACCGTTGGCTTGGGGTTTATAGGGTTGGCTGTATTGACCTATTGCTGTAGATACATCACTGCAGCAATCTTCGGCTCAAACGTGCAAAGTTGGAATGCACAGTTGTTCCAAGGGATGTTGCAATATGTAGGGACCCCTCTCCTTGTCATCAGCCAAGTGCTTGGCTTGGTTGGCGTTGTCTATATCATTTGGGCTGAGGTAGAAGCGCTCCGGAGATAGCTCGTTCAAACAGCAGGGGGAGGCGCAAATGGTGCAGGGTCCCGCCGGTCGTCAGGATGAAGGGCACCCTCAGTCCCCGGCGACGAGGCCCGCTACAACGTTTCTATTGCAAGTACTCCGTCAGGTCCTGCCGGTCGAGGTCTATCTTCGGATGGAAGGCCGCGTTAAGGGCTCCCGCCAGGACCTTCGACATCTCCAGGATGAGAACGTCTATCTCCTTCGGGGTCACCATGAGGTCTCCCAGTGACGGGGCGAGAACCTCGTTGATGAGCTCCCGTTTGTCCTCCGCGTCCATCTCCCTCACTATCTCGTAGAACTGCGCCCGGTTCCTGAACTTGTCGACGAGCAGCTCGATGGTCTCATGGGCGATGGTCGCCGCATGCACAACCGTGGGCACCCCGACGGCGATGACCGGCACGCCGAGGCATTCGCGGGTGATTCCCACCCGCTTGTTGCCCACCCCCGAACCCGGGTGAATCCCCGTGTCGGCGAGCTGGATCGTCGTCAGGATTCGCTCGGCCGACCTGGCCGCCAGGGCGTCGATGCAGACCACGACGTCCGGTCGCATCCGGTTGGTCACGGCCAGGATGATCTCGCTCGTCTCGATGCCCGTCAGCCCCATGACGCCGGGAGCCACCGCGGCCACCGAGCGAAGCCCCCCACGGAGCTCCGGGGGGAGGAGACCCGTCAGGTGTCTGGTGATGAGAAGCTGCCCGACGACACGCGGGCCCAGTGAGTCAGGCGTGGCCTGCCAGTTCCCCAGGCCGGCGACGAAGACCTCGTCATCGTCCCCGAGGCGGACGAGGTTGTTGAACTCCCTCACGAAGGTCTGCGCCACCTCCTCCTGGACGGGCCTTGAACGCTTCAACAGTCCCGGAGCCTCTATGGTGACGTAGAGGCCGGGAGCCTTGCCGAGCTCGCGCCCTGCCTCCGGCGTCGTGACCCTCACCCGGGTCACCCGGCACTCCGTCGTCGAGTACTCCTCGACCTCGACGCCGGGGATGCTGTCCACTCCACGGGCCGCCTGCACGAACTGTCTCGCCTCGTTGGCAAGGTCTGTCCGAATCGGAACGCCGTCCACCGCGTCGCCACCCCCGAAAAAAAGGGCGGTCCTGCCGGACCGCCAGTGGGAGAGGAGAAACCGGAGGAAGAGCCTCTGGGGGAGGATTGCGTATTTCCTCCAAACGTCTTCCCCGGAGCCTATTATGGAACACAACGCCGCGGGTTATACAGGTCATCACCGATCGAGAGCGTCATTCCACAGAGACGAGGTAGCGGTAAACGGGCTGACCGCCCCGGTGGACCTCTATCTCGTGCCCGGGGGCCTTCGCCGACAGCCTGGACTCGATCTGGGCGGCCTCCTCCTCGGTCACCTCGGCGCCGTAGAAGACGGTCACGATCTCCGTCTCCGCGTCGGCCATGCGGCCGACGAGACCGGCCAGCACGGTCAGCGGGTCGCTCCCCACGGTCACGATGTCCCGGTCCAGGAGGCCGATGAAGTCACCCTCATGGATCTCGATGTCGTTGTACTTCGAATCCCGGACCGCGTAGGTGACCTCCCCTGACTTGACCCGGGCCAGAGCCCGCTTCATCTTGACGGCGTTCTCGGCCCCGTCGAGGCTCCGGTTGAAGGAGACCATGGCCGCTATCCCCTGGGGGATCGAGCGGGTGGGGACGACATGGACGGTCTTGGAGGTGAGTTCACGGGTCTGCTCGGCGGCCATGAGGATGTTGCCGTTGTTGGGAAGGAGAAGGACCTCCTCGGCCGGGAGGCTCTCCACACCCGCGAGGAGGTCCTCCGTGCTCGGGTTCATCGTCTGCCCGCCGCTGACGATGATGTCCGCTCCGAGGTTCCGGAAGACCGCCTCGAGTCCGTCGCCCGTCGAGACGACGACCACCCCCAGCCGCGCCGAATCCGCCGACGGTCCGGGGTCGGCCGGCGCAACGAACTGGGAGGTCCGCCCCTCTTCCGAAGCCGCGCCCCCTGAAGCGGCCCCGGCGGCCCCGGCCACCGCCACGCGGGAATGCCGGCGCGCGTCACGCTGCTCGCGCATGTTCTCGACCGACGCCTCCAAAAGGTCTCCATGGGCCAGGCACACGGCCAGGACGCGGTCCGGCTCGTTCGTGTGCACGTGGACCTTCACCAGGGTCCTCTCACCCACGACCAGCAGGGAGTCGCCGAGCGGCTCGAGCTGGCTCCTGATCCGGTCGACCTCCAGCCCGGCGCCCCTGACGAGGAGCTGGGTGTCGTAGGCGAAGACGATGTCCGGCTCGGACGGTTCGGCGGCTCCGTCCCCGGCCTGGACAGCGGGGCCCGCTTCCGGCTCGCCGCGGAGGAGGGGCGCCTCCTCACGCTCCCCGGGCACCACCAGAGCCCCGCTGAGACCCTGGACGGCACCTTCCAGCAGGAAGACGAGCCCGGCCCCGCCGGCGTCGACGACCCCGGCCTGCTTCAGGACGGCAAGCATCTCGGGGGTCTTGTCGAGGACCTCACGGCCCCGCTCCAGGGCCGCCGACAGGACTCCCTCGAGGTCCGCCCCCTTCTTCGCCGCAGCGAGCGAAGCCCGGGCCGCCTCGCGCGCGACAGTGAGGATCGTGCCCTCCGCGGGCTTCATCACCGCCTTGTAGGCCGTCTCGACGCCCTCCTGCATGGCCCACGCGAACTGCAGAGGTGACGCCGTGCGCCGGTCCTGCAGACTCCTGCTGAGACCTCTGAAGAGCTGGGAGAGGATGACCCCCGAGTTCCCCCGCGCCCCCATGAGCGAGCCCAAGGCGAGAGCCTTGACGACCTCGCCGAGGCCGGAGGAGGTCACCTTGTCCATCTCGCGCACCGCGGCGGCCACCGTCAGGCACATGTTCGTCCCGGTATCCCCGTCGGGAACCGGGAACACGTTCAGGGTGTTCACCGCTTCCTTGTTGTCGGTGAGGCACCGGTAGCCGGCCTTCACCATGTCTTTGAGCCTGGCCCCGGTCAGGAGCTTATCCTCGGTCAAGATGCGCCTCCCGCTTACCGCTCCCCGATCGCCCGGACCCCTTGAACGTTGATGTTCACGCAGCCGACCTTCATGCCTGTGGCCTGCTCCACCCGGTACTTCACCTGCCGGGACACGTTGGAGGCCACCTCGGAGATCCGCGTTCCGTAGCCGACGATGACGTTCAGGTCGATGCGGACGGCATCGTCCCTGTAGGAGACCTCGACGCCGCGGCTCAGGTTCTCGCGGCCCAGAAGCTCGGCGATACCGTCCTTCAGGCGGCGCGCGGCCATCCCGACGATGCCGTAACACTCCGTGGCCGCCAGCCCCGCGATGGTGGCGATGACCTCGTCGGCGATGACGATCTTCCCGATGTCGGTCTGCGTGCCCGACACTTCCAAGTCCCTTCCTGGGAGCTGTTCTCTTCGTGGACCGGGCGCTTCAGGAGCCCGCCGGCCCGGCCGGCGCTTCTGGTTCGGCGCCTCTCATTATTTATCCTTCGCACCACTCTTACGACCTGGTCCCAACAACCCGGCAAGTCCCCTCCGCGGCGGGGGCATGAATGAGGACCTCCGCGCGTTGTCAGGGACCGCCGGACGTGGTAGAATGCTTGCGTTGTGCCGGGCCGGGTGGCCGGTGCCGGACGAGGATTCAAGCCGCCCAGCCTGCCGGCCCCCTGCCGAGCGGTCCGGTCGACTGAGTCTACGCGGACCGGCACCGCCCCTTGTCCGGTCCAGGCCGTGAAACCCTCAGGGCGGAGGTAGCTCTTGAAGATGGCCAGGAGATGCGAGATCTGCGGAAAGACGGTCGGCACGGGTCATTCCGTCAGCCACGCCGAGAACAAGACGAAGCGTGTATGGAGTCCGAACCTCCAAAGAGTGAAGGCCGTCATGGACGGCCGCACGAAGCGCATCAACGTGTGCACGCGGTGCCTCAGGTCAGGTAAGGTCGAGAGGGCCCTCTGACCCGGGGGCCTACAGCAGGCGGTCTCAAACGTTCGAGGCCGGCCGGACTCTCCTCCGGCCGGCCTCGCCTCACCGCCGGGTCCTGTCGGGCTTCCACCCGAAGATGCCGAGGACCCCCGCCAGCATCCGGCCGAGAACCCCCGGGACCCTGATGACCTTCATCCGGATGGCCACACGCACCGCTCCCCTTCCCTACCGACGGCTCCCCGCCAGCGCCCAGCCGGCGGCGACGCAGGCCGCCCCGAGGAGACCGAGCCAGAACCAGAGGGGCAGGGCCGTGATGATCAGGGCGACCCCCGCCGCCACAAGAATATAGCCGAGCACCCTGTAGAAGGTTTCCGTCTGCCCCATGCACGCCTTCCTTTACCGACCACGGGGGCCGATCGGTTCTACAGTATATTCGGGTCGTGCCGAAGGGGGTGTCACGAGGCGGTCCGGGCGGCCCGTCGGAGGGCTCGGAGGGCGGCGGCGGGGTCGGGCTGACCGAAGACGCTGCTTCCGGCGACCAGGACGGAGGCCCCGGCCCGGACCACGGCCGTGGCGTTGTCGGGACCCACGCCTCCGTCGACCTCGATGAGGGGGGCCTTTTCCCGAGGGCCGGCCCGGCCCCGGTCCTCACCGGCTGAAAGGAGCGCGGAGCCGCCCGTCATCAGCCTCTTCACCTCGGCCAGTTTCGGCAGGGTCTCGGGCATGAAGGCCTGACCGCCGTAGCCGGGGTCCACACTCATCACCAGCACGAGGTCCACGTCCGCCCTGACGTACTCCAGGAACCCGGGTGGGGTGGCCGGGTTCAGGGCGATCCCGGCCATGGCACCGAGGGACCTTATGTGGCGGCACAACCGGCGCGGGTGCCGGGTGGCTTCGACGTGGAAGGTGACGACAGAGGCTCCGGCAGCGATGAAAGGCTCGACCCACCTCTCAGGCTCCTCGACCATGAGGTGCACGTCGAGCGGCAGGGTCGAGGCCTGCCGGAGGGCCTCGACGAGCGTCGGTCCGAAGGTGAGGGGCGGGACGAAACGCCCGTCCATGACGTCCACGTGGAGCCAGTCGGCCCCCGCCGCCTGCACGGCCCTGACCGCCTCCGCCAGGCCCAGGAGTCCGCACGACAGGACCGACGGCGCGATGAGGACCCGCTCCCCTCGGCCGGCTCTGTCGTCAGGGTTCACCAGACCACTCCCTCTCGTCTTCCCCGCCGCGGGCTACCACGGCCTCGCCGTTTCCTCGACCTCGGACAGGAGGGTCAGGTAGCGCTCGTAGCGTCCGCGGTCGATGGCCCCTTCCTCGACGGCCTCCTTGACGCGGCATCCCGGCTCCGCCCGGTGCAGGCAGCCGCTGAACCGGCACGACCCGCACAGGGCCCGCATCTCCGGATAGAGCCAGGACAAATCCACCGGGTGGAGCCCCTCGAGCTCGAGGTGGGTGAAGCCCGGCGTGTCGGCGACCAGACCCCCGTCGCCTGTCGAGACGAGGGCCACGTGTCTGGTGGTGTGGACCCCACGGCGCACCTTACGGCTGACGGCGCCCGTCCGGAGTCCCAGCTCGGGGTTCAGGGCGTTGAGGAGCGAAGACTTCCCGGCCCCGCTCGGCCCGGCGAAGACGGAGATGCGGCCGGCCAGGGTCTCCCTCAGCTCCTCCACGCCCTGTCCTGTACGGGCGCTCGTGACCAGGAGGCGGTCTGCGGCGGCCCCGTA
>ENA-OSAF01000218-OSAF01000218.1-marine-sediment-metagenome-genome-assembly--contig:-NODE-218-length-20967-cov-23.212605_pt1 | contig 20967 bp, 20 predicted proteins | sample MGYA00237872_ERZ529318 | MGnify/ENA primary metagenome ERZ529318 (study PRJEB26369, sample SAMN03142813) | marine sediment metagenome | biome: marine; feature: borehole; material: sediment... | reverse complement strand
CTCCTTTGCCTGCAAGCTGGGCGAGGGCGAAATGGAAGAAATCAACAAGGACCGCTGCACTTCCTGTAACATGCGGGAACGCTGCATGTTCCGCCGCAACGGGATGAGCTGCCGGCAGGCGTCCGGGGATTAACGGGTAAAACGCGCGACGCTGTTGACAAACCTTGACAGGCGTTTTGAGTTTCCTGGTGTGAAGCGAAGGTAACAGAAACGCCCTTTGTCAACACTCTGGGGGGTTATTCATGGAACAGCAAATCAAGGACATGGCCCTGCGGGCCAAGAAGGCGGCCGGGCAGCTGGCCGTCGCCCGCACGGAACACAAAAACCGGGCCATCATGGCCATGGCCCGGCTGCTGGAAGAAGAAGCGGAGTCCGTGCTGGCCGCCAACCGGGAGGACATGCGGGCGGCCGAGCAGTCGGGGCTCCCCAAGCGGCTGGTGGACCGCCTGGCTTTTGGGGAAAAGAAAATCCGCTCCCGCATCGCAGCGCTGCACGAAATCGCCCGGCTTCCCGACCCGGTGGGTTCCGCCGATTTCTGCGTCAAGAGACCTACCGGCCTGCAAGTTTCCCGGGTGCGGGTCCCCATCGGGGTGATCGGCGTAATATACGAGGCGCGGCCGCATGTTACGGTTAACGTGGGGGCGCTGGGCATGAAGGCGGGCAACGCGGTGATTTTAAAGGGAGGAGCGGAAACGGTGCGCACCAACACCCGCCTGGGGGAGCTTTGGGCCGCGGCGCTGGAAGAAGCCGGGCTTCCCGCCGGCGCGGTGCAGGTGATCACCACCGCCGACCGGGCCGCCACTACGGCCCTGGTCAAGCAGGAGGGGCTGGTTGACCTGCTGGTGCCCCGGGGCGGGCCCGGGCTGATCAAGTTTGTGCACGAGCAGGCCAAAATACCGCTGCTGAAGCACTACAACGGAATCTGTCACGTGTACGTGGACCGGGACGCGGACATGGAGAAGGCCGCCGCGGTGGTGGTTGATTCCAAGGTGCTGATGCCCGAGGTGTGCAACGCCGCCGAGACCATGCTGGTGCACCGGGATATCGCTGCCCGGGCGCTGCCGGCCGTGGGCGGGGCGCTGCGCCGGGAAGGCGTCGTCATTAAGGGTTGCCCCGCCACCAGGGAGATATTGCCCTGGGCGGAGGCGGCCGGTGAGGACGACTGGCGCACCGAGTATTTGGACCTGGTCATCAGCTGCCGGGTGGTGGACTCGGTGGAGGAGGCCGTAGAGCACATCAACACTTACGGTTCGCACCACACCGACGCCGTGGTGAGCGAAAATTATTCGTGCATCAGCTATTTCGAGGAACGCGTTGACTCCTCGGTGGTGCTGGTCAACGCCTCTACCATGTTCAACGACGGCGGCGCCCTGGGCATGGGCGCGGAGATCGGCATTTCCACCGACCGGCTGCACGCCCGCGGGCCGGTCGGCATGCGCGACCTCACCACTTACAAGTACGTGGTGCGCGGGTGCGGGCACGTAATGGGACAATAACGGGGGAGCGTGACGTGAAGCAACTGTTTGTGCAGCTGGAGGAAGCATTTCGGGAAAAGGAACGCCGGCGGGCGGGTAAACCGCGCTGCGCCGGGGCGGAATTGAAATTCCCGGCGGTAAACGGCGACGGGACCGCCGTTGATTATGATAAAATTGTAAAGCTGTGGCATTTCCTGGCGGGCGAGGGCTGGAACCTGATGACGGATCCCGGCACCGGGGACCCGGTGGGAGCGACCTGCCCCCGCGCAAACCGCCACGACATTATTACCACCGAAACGGGTTACTGCAAGCTGGAGGTAGCCCTGGCCTATGAGGACAACCTGTTTAAACTGGCCCGCCGCCTGGAGGAAATCAAGCGGCTGCTGCGGCGGTTCGGCGACAGGGAGGGGGTCAGGTTCCTCGGCCTGGGGCTGCAGCCGGTTTCCCCGCCGGGCGAGTACCTGATGAGCAAGAAATCCCGCAACCTTTTTTGGAACCGGGTCTTCGGCAACGACCGGGTCAGCTTGTTCACTGTTTCCGCCACCAACCAGGCGCATATTGACGTGAGCCTGGCCGAGGGCGCCGATGCCGTCAACGTGTGCAACGGGCTTTCCGGTGCCCAGCTGGCGCTTACCGCCAATTCGGCTGTGTGGCGCGGGAAAGCGGACGCGGAACACCGCGCCCTGGCCGAGGCTTTCTGGTACTGGTGGCTGCCGGACGACCCGCGGGTGGGGATGACCGTGCGACCATTTGCGGACTGGGAAGACTACCTGCGCCACATTTGCGGGTTCAAGCCCGTGTTCGTGGTGCGGGAAGGCCGCTGCCTGGGCATATTTCGCTACGGCAGCTTCACGGAATATTACCAGGCCGGGGAGAACGCGCAGGGCGAGGACGAGAAGGGCAGCGCCGTGCCCCTGGTGCCGCAATACGCCGACCTTAACCGGCACTACACCTTTTGCTGGCACGACGCCAGGCTGTCCGAGTATTTCACCCTGGAAAACAGGGTCAACTGCCAGCAGCCGCCGGGCGAGGAGCTGTGCGTAACGGCCCTGACCCTGGGCCTGCTGGAAAACCTGCCTGAAGCCCGGGCGCTGGTGGAAGCTTATCCCTGGGAACTGCTGCGGGAACTGCACGACGCCGCCGTTAAGCACGGGCCGCGGGCTCGCGCCGGCGGTACCGGCGTGCTGAAGCTGGCCCAGCGGATGCTGGAAATCAGCAGCCGGGGTCTGAAGTCCCGGGGACAGGGCGAGGAAACCTTTTTGGAACCGCTGTGGAAGCGCCTGCGGGAGGGCCGCTGCCCGGCGGACGACGCGTGCGCTGTGGCGGAGCGGGACGGCATTGCGGGCTTGGTGGAAAAGTACAGTATCTGACGAGGCATCGTTTGTTATTTGTTATATAATAAACTTATGTAATAAGTAGAGGATGTTGTTAATCTTTGGCTGGCGCTTTTAGTTTCCGGGAATGAGGAAGGAAACAAAAGCCCCCTTTATAAGTAATTTGCACCAGGAGAGGAAATAAACATGCCCAAAGACTACGTTTTGTTTGACCTGGACGGCACCCTGTTGGATTCCCTGCCGCTGATAGAAACTACTTTTCGCCACGTGTTCCGGAAAATGAACATTCCCTGGGACAACGGCGCGGTGATGAAGACGGTGGGACTGCCCCTGCGCGACGCCTGCCGGCAATTTGCCGGGGACAGGTGGCAGGAATTTTTTGACTGTTACGTGAACTACCAGCTTACCATCCACGACCAGTATATCAAGCTGTTTCCAGGCACTGCGGAGGCGCTGCGGCAAATAAGGCCGCTGGTGAAGGGAGTGGGGGTGGTAACGTCCAAGCGGCGGCCCATGGCCCGGCGGGGCATCGCCACCACCGGGCTGGACCGTTACCTCGATGTGGTGGTTGCCCTGGAAGATGTGGAGAAACCCAAGCCCGACGCCGAGCCGGTGCTGCGCGGCCTGGAGAAGCTGGGCGCTGCGCCGGACCGCGCCGTTTTCGTGGGAGACAGCTTGTTTGATGTGCAGGCCGGCCGGGCGGCCAACGTGACTACTATCGGGGTAACCTGGGGCATGGCTTCCCGGGAGGACTTGCAGGCGGCCGGGCCCGACCATATCGTGGACACCTGGCCCGACCTGGTGGAGGTCTTAAAAAGCCTGAACTAATACCCACGCGTTGAGGGCTGCCCGGTGGCGGCAAAGCCGCCGGGCCGGGGTTGTTGATAAACCATAGCGGGGCGCTTTCGTTTTTAGAGCGAACGACGTACGGAGCGCCGGGTAACAACTCTTGGCGCAGCGAAGGAGCGAAACCGGGAGGTGCGAGCAGGACGCGCGCGCCAGCCCGAACTGAGACAGGAAATGAACACGGGGCGGCCCGGTTTCGCCCCGAGCGAGCCGCGGAGTTTGGAGTGAGCGAAGGTAACGGAAGTGCCCTCTGTAAACATTCTGAAGGGGTAACCGCAATGGGGTTACCCCTTTGCTTCTTAACGCAAGCCGGGACTATCCTTTCAGGTTGTATTTGTCCCTCAGACGATTTATTACCGTGGCGAATTCACCCCAGGTGACATTGGCATCCGGCGGATGGTCATCGACAATTAACCCTGCTTCCCGCAGGCGCTGGATTTCCGCTGCCGGGTTCCACTCCGGGACGCTGTGGGGAGGCGGCTGAACGGGTTCCTGCGGGGGAGGGGTAGGGCCGGGCAGTTGAGGCGATGGAGCCGGTTCCTGCGGGGGAGGGGTGGGCCCGGAACCCGGGCCGGTTGCCGGCATAACTTCATCCACGAAGCGAGCCATAAAATCCCTGACTATACTCACCCCGTAATCCGGTGAGGGAGCCCACTTGCCGCCCAGGTCCTCAACGAAGTTCACGGTGCCGCCCCAGCCGGCGGCAAGCACTGCACGGCGTCGGGGGTCCAGTTCCGGCCGGCCCGGCGGCAGTTCGCCCCCGTGACAATAAGCATGCCAGTGCTGGAACTGGGCTTCGATACCCTCCCGGGGTGTTTTAAAGGAGGCCCTTTGTTTGCCGTCGAAGGTGCCCAGCCCGCCGAAATTGTTTTGTTCCGGTTTTACGCTGCCCCCAAATTTCCAATAAAGCGTTTCTTTGCATGACTGGGCGAAAACAGCGTCCCAGCGGATCCGGTAAAGCTGCCCCATTTCTACATAAATGTTAATAAAGTCAGGTGCGGCGGGATTTTGGGCCTGCAAAAACTGCCTGGCCCTGTCGGGCTGCGTGGTTACGGGCACCCGAACGGGCACGCTCCCGCCGCCGGGCTTTTTGTCGTCTAATTGCAGCGCCCTGGCTACACCCTGGCCGATGGCCGTCCCCAGCGCACTCAGAAAATCGTTGTTTAACAACCAGGATAAATCCGTTTCCTGGTCGATAAAAAGGTTTTCCAGCAATACGGCCGACATGGCCGTTTTGCGGAGCACTGCAAAGTTAGCCTTTTTTTTGCCCCGGTCCACAATGCCCCGTTCTTTGTAAAAACCGGCCAGCCAATCGTGTATGATCTCCCTGTACTGCTGTGTGGTTGAACCGGCGTGGGTATAAATATAGCTTTCAAAACCCGTCCCTCCCCCGGCGTTGACATGCAGTGAAACAAAAAGCCGGGCCTGCAATTGATTAGCATATATCGCTCGCTCGTTTAGCCCCATGGTTATGTCGCCGATCCTGGTCAAATGTACCGCCGCGTCATAATTGGCATTGAGAAAACGGGCGGTTTTATCGGCAATGATCAGGTTAAACACTTTTTCGCGGTGCTGGCCGTGTACGGCTCCGACTTCCTGCCCGCCATGCCCCGGATCGATAACGATTACCGGCAATTTTGATCACTCTCCTCCAAACGCTTTTCCAAGCGTGCAGTGTTCTGGAATAGCTGACAAATGGCTCACCGTCCGTAAGGGACGCTGTCTCAATCCGCTGGTAAAAATGGGGTGTTTATATATTCTATGACATAAACTGTAAAAATCTCATGCAGGACGTGACGATAATTTTTTATTTATTAATATCTGGCAACTAAACTAAAACCTGGTGCGTAAGCGGGGGATGAAAACGACTTTTGACTGCGACAAAGAATTGCTGGATGAGTTTGCCGAGGAACTGGCTAAAACCGCCAGGCCGTTCCCATCAAGGATCAGCGCCGACCCGGACAACGTGGAGCAGGGCCTGGCTAAGCTGGTGCTGACCCTCATAGAATTGTTGCGCAGATTGATGGAATAGCAGGCCCTGCACCGTATAGAGCGCGGCACCCTTACCGACAGCGTGGTTTTTGTTGGCCGGCCAAAAACAGGAAAAACAGACGGTGGACTTGACTTTTGTTGTGCAAATGCATATAATGCATATAATAAAAAAAATATACTCAACATGAAAATGGGCGGGTGTAGCTCAATGGTAGAGCATCAGCTTCCCAAGCTGAGGGCTGAGGGTTCGATCCCCTTCACCCGCTCCAGTTGTAGCACGGGTTTCGGAGGTTGGTAACAACCTCCGATCTTTATTTTGATCCCAATCTTACCCCAATGATAAAAAGCAACCGACTTTTAACCAGTTGCTTTTGCTTTTTATTAACACTTATTTTAACTTGATAGTAATATCCGCTTGAACTGATTGTAGTTTTTTGCGCTTCTTTCCGGGTTTTGCCGTAAATATATTTTAACTTTGGCTTCCCGGTAAAGGGATTATGCCCAATGGTTATCTGGGCCGTCCATCACCTGTCTTTGTGCTTATAAATACTCCCCTCGCCATGCCCACACTTCATCCCTAATTGGTAACTACTACTGCTATTGGCGCATATACTAATTAGGGGTGAGCTTAAATGAGTAATATAGCTAGAATGGCTTTATACCTTGTTTTAACAACAATATCTCTTGTGTTATCAGCAATTACATATGTTATCGCTACGACAAAAGCACCAGAAATTGAGATTTATATCATGTCTATTGGCATCTCAGTAGCAGTATTTCAGGTGGTATTGCTTGGGGAGATAATACTAACCGTAAATAAACTGATTAAGCGGGAGTATGATAATTAAAATTAATGAGGTATTGATAAAATATTTTTTTTGTTTTAATAAGCGACAGATAAACCAATATTTTTAAAAATGAAACACCCTTGCAGGGGTGTTAAAAGGGCAATATACTTTTCCAAGCACCAGCGTAAACTATAGCGCCGGTACGGTATGACAAACACTACCATAAGGGTAACATAAAGGGTATCGGTCTTATAAATTGTGCCACATTCTTACACACCTACCCTATACCTTAAGCTAACGACTACTGTTTACTTTTGTCGTTCGGGGCTTTCACCCTATAGGCATTGCCCATGCCGGGCGCACAACCGGGAGGTGCGCGCGTCCTGCGCGCGCAGCCCGAGGAGGTGAACTCGGGGCGGCCCGGTTTTGCCCGTAGCGAGCCTTAGAGGTATCCGACGCGGAGTTGGAGTGAGCGTAGATAACTAAAAATGCCTTTTAACCATGATGGTTATTCTTGCTGTTTCGCCCGCTTGATATAAGGATAGAAACGAATTGATTATCATGCCGGCAACAAGGGCTGCGAGAAAGCCCAGCACTAGCTTCAGGTATAGGCCGCTTTCGGAGTTGAAAACGGCTATTTTGTTGCGCAGCTTGTCGATCTCCTGGCGAGCACTTTCCACCTCCCGTTCCTGTTCATCCAGCTTTTCGTTGAGGTCGGCAACGGCTTACAAATAACGACGATTTTGGAGCAGGTGGCTTCCTTGAGCGCTTGATGAAAAAGTGGTGAGCACTTGCGCAACTTTCCCTTGTTGGCATATAATTTAACCAGTTGACGATATGCAGGGAGGGGTTGAACATGAGCAAACATATAAAAACCATCGGCGGCCGCGCGCTGCGGGATACCGTGCACAATGGAGGCTGCCGGGAATGCCGGACCTCTTGCCAGTCGGCATGCAAGACTTCCTGCACGGTAGGCAACCAGGCCTGCGCTAACAAAAAGAACAAGTAGACACCTGATCCCCCGGCGGGATGAGGTCTTTTTTTTGAAGGGAATGATGGCGGTTTGATTCATGCCTTTACTTTTGACGGCACGGACATAGTGTTGGACGTGAACAGCGGCGCCGTGCACGTGGTGGATGAACTGGCGCTGCACGTCATCAGGGATTACGAGACCCTGCCGGAAGAAAATCTGGCGCAAAAGTACGCGCCCGTTTACGGGCCGGCTGCAGTGCGGGAAGTATTGCAGGAAGTGCGGGAGCTAAAAAAACGGGGGCTGCTGTTTGCACCGGACCCGCTGCCAGAAGGTTACCGTCCTCCGGAGGAGGACACCGTCAAAGCCCTGTGCCTGCACCTGGCCCACGACTGTAACCTGCGCTGCCGGTACTGCTTTGCCGGGCAGGGGGATTTCGGCGGCGACCGGGGCCTCATGTCCCCGGAGGTGGGCCGGGCGGCCATAGATTTCTTGATGGCAGCATCAGGCGACCGCCGGCACGTGGAAGTGGATTTTTTTGGCGGCGAACCACTGCTGAACCGGAGGGTGCTGGTGGACCTGGTGCATTACGGCAATAAGCGGGCCCGGCAAGCCGGTAAGGAAATCAAGTTCACCCTCACCACCAACGCGCTCCTGTTGGATGGGGAGATGCGGCAGTTTATCGGCGACTACGGGCTGGCGGTGGTGCTGTCCATCGACGGGCGGCCGGAGGTGCACGACCGCATGCGGCCCTTCCCTTCCGGCGCGGGCAGCTACCAACAGGTGATGGAAAATGTCAGCCGGTTCGTACACTCGCCCCACTGCGGCGAATATTACATCCGGGGCACCTTTACCCGCTACAACCTGGATTTTACCGAAGACGTGCGTCACTTGGCCGAAGCTGGCTTCCAAAGTATTTCCCTTGAACCGGTGGTGGCCGGGGCCGGGTGTGACTACGCTCTGCGGGAGGAAGATGTGCCCGTATTGCTGGCGGAATATGACAAGCTGACCAGGTATTTGCTGGAAAGGCGGCGGCAAGGGCGACCGGTGGAATTTTTTCACTTTATCATCGACTTGGAGGAAGGGCCCTGTTTGCCCAAGCGCCTGACGGGATGCAGCGCGGGCCAGGAATACCTGGCGGTTACCCCGGCCGGGGATTTGTATCCTTGTCACCAGTTTGTGGGGCGACCTGGTTTTCGCATGGGCAACGTGTTTAACGGCAAGGCGGGAAAAAATTCGGCAAATTTGTTCCAAAAAGCGCATATATATAATAAAAGCGCCTGTGGACAGTGCTGGGCTAAATTTTTCTGCAGCGGCGGCTGCCATGCCAATGCCCTCGCCTTCAACGGCGACTTGCTGAAACCCTACCATCTTGGTTGCTTGTTGGCTCGCAAACGCTTGGAATGCGCACTTTACCTGGAAGCAATTGCTCGGCAGTAAGGGGGCGTTATAGTCCCCTTTTTCGCTGAAAACGGCGCGTTTACGGCGAGTGACCCGGTATGGTATAATATACGCGGTTTAGTTTCATTTTTCTTTCCATATTATCCCATGGCGTGCGAAAGGAGTGCTTTTTGCTGGCTGATCAAATACCGGGTAAATTGATTCATCAAATAAAAAATTATTACGGAATTTGGCGCCAGCTGTTCGGACCCCGCTTTTTAATCAAGATTTTCATGCTGGTAAGCATGCCTGTTCTTCTGGTGGGTTTTTTTTTCAGCCAGGCGCGCTGCGCCGTTGTGGCGGGGGACGAGGTGGTGGCCGTGGCCGCCGACCGGGAAACGGCCATGGCGGCGGTGGAAGAGTTTATTTCCCGGCGGGAGGAAGCTGCGGGGATGCCCGTCATGCTGTTCGAGGAGATTAAGTACAGGCCTACCTGGCGGCTTACGGACGCGGCCGGCAAGGAGGAAATTATACGCGGCTTGTCCCGCCATCTCAGCTACGGTTATAAAGCTACCGGCATATTCGCGGACGGCAAAATGGTGGCTTTGGTGGAAGACCGCGCGGCGGGCAACCGCGTATTGCACGAGTTATTACACATGTACAGCGAACAGGGGAAGCTGGAAGTTTCCTTCAAGCAAAGGGTGGAACTGAAACCGGTAGCGCTGGGCGATAGGGAACCCATGAGCGTGGAGGAAGCCTTGGAACACATTCGCTTCGGCGGCAGCAAAGCCAGGAGTTACAAGGTGAAACAGGGCGACACCCTGTGGGATATTGCAGCTGCGGTAAACCTGCCGGTGGAAGAATTGCAGCTGGCCAACCCGGGCTTGGACCCCGAGGCCCTGCAGGTAGGGCAGGAGATCACCGTGTCCCCTACTTCCCCGTTGATTGACGTGCTGGCCGCCTACACAGACACCCGGCGGGAGGAAGTGCTGTACCGGGTACAGGAAAAGGTGGACAAAAACCTGTTTTTAGGCGAGCGCAAGATTGTTCAGCAGGGCCAGCCCGGCCTGAGGGAAGTGGTTTACCGGGTAGTCCTGGAAAACGGTGTTGAAGTGCACGAGGAAATCATTGCGGAAAAAATAATCAAGGAACCGGTGCCGCAAATTGTGGCTAAGGGCACCAGGAAACTGCTGGCCTTTCGCGGCGGCAACGGCCGCCTGGCCTACCCTGCGGCGGGAGCGATAGTATCTCCCTTTGGCACGCGCTGGGGGCGCTTCCACAGCGGTGTGGATATTGCCGCCAGCTACGGCAGTCCCGTGGTGGCGGCCGAGTCCGGTACGGTAACGCGGGCCGGTTACTACGGGGGTTACGGCCTGTGTATTGACATTAACCACGGCGGCGGCGTGGTTACCAGGTATGCCCATCTTTCCTCCGCTGCGGTGAAACCCGGGCAAAAGGTGGAGAGGGGGCAGTTCATCGGGCGGGCCGGCGCGTCGGGACACGCCACCGGGCCGCACCTGCACTTTGAAGTTATAGTGGATGGCGTACATAAGAATCCCTCCCTGTTTTTCTAGCGGTTACTGCTGTATTTCCAGGTTATGCTGTTTGACCCGCGCTGCATTTCATGTATAATGTGTTTGAGCGGATTTGCCAACTATGCAGGGGGGGCAAATGATGGCCAAGAAAAATACCAGGAAATCTGGTAAAAGCATATCGTCATCTTCCTTTGTGAATATGGCCAAGCGAAAAAAACAACAAAAAATCGTTTTCGGCATACTGACCTTTGTGCTGGGAGCCGGCTTGGTGGGGTCGTCCATGTTCTGGGCCTTCGGCGGCAGAACTTCGTTTAATCCCAAGCCCAAAGCGGCCGGTGCACAGCAGCAGGTAACAGTTCAGGAACAAATTGCCGACTTGGAAAAACAACTGCAAGAAGACCCCAAAAACACCCGGTTGATGGGGCGGCTGGCGTCCCTTTACTGGAATGCAGGCCAGTCCCAGCGGGCAGCAGAAATTTATCAACAGGCTCTAGAAATCAAACCGGATGACCATAAGCTGCGCAAAGACCTGGCGCTGACCTATTACCTCATGGGCGAATACGATAAAGCCGTGCACCAGATGGAAGTGGTTGTGCGGTCCAACCCGGAGGATGCCGAAGCGCATTTTTTACTGGGCCAGTTTTGCGCGTACCGCAGCGATGGCGGACGCGATGTGGAGAGGGGCATTGCGGAACTGGAAACGTTCATCCGCCTGCGCAAGGAAGGTATCGACGTACAAAAGGCCCAGCAGATGATAGATGAGTTAAAAGCCGGGCAAGCCGGTTAAATAAAAAGAGTCAGGTTATACCTGGCTCTTTGTTATAATTACCACTTATTTCCGCAGAAAACACGGCCCGTTTAATTATATAATTAACTTACATAATCAGCATGTTAATTTAATTAACTTCAATAATCCACTTATTATTAATTTTTATTTTTTTGTCGATTTGGGTGAGCGGAAATGAAACTGGGAACGACAACCGGCTCCCCGGCTGCAAGCGGGCCCTGGACCGGCCTGGTTAAGCTGCTGTCCGCCCTGCTGGCGCTGCTTTTCTTCCTCAGCATGCTGCTGGCGGCCTGGGTGCCGGAAAGCGTAAAAATGTATTTTTACGGGATTTTCCGGGAGATAGCCCGGGTGCAAATGCTGCTGCGCACCCATGGCTGGCAGCAATTACAGGATGAGCATTTCATCATCCGTTACCGGGGGGACGAGGAGGAGGCCCGCCTGGTAGGGGAAACCGCCCGTTTGTTTTACCGGCAGATTTGCCGTGATTTTGCCTACGTTCCGCAACTGCACCGGATGCCCCGGGTGCCAATAGTGGTTTACGGCTCCCGGGAGGAACTGAACGCCAGTTTCGGCTGGCCGGCCAGTGAAAACGCCATGGGCGTTTACTGGGGCGGCGTGATCCGGGTGCTGGCGCCGCGGGTCTGGGTGGAAGACGGCGACGCCGAGGCGGTGCGGCGGACTTTCCAGCAGGCCGGGCCCATAGCCCACGAGCTGACCCACCTGGTGCTGGATTACGCGGCGCGGGGCAATTACCCCCGCTGGTTCACCGAGGGCGTGGCGCAGTACGAGGAATTCAAGCTGACGGGATTTACGCTGGAACGGCAAGCAGGAATTTATCATCAGAGGTTGTATCCTTTAGATATAATGAACCGCGGTTTTGATGCCTTGCCGGACCAGGCGCTTGCTTACTGGCAATCACTGTCGCTGGTGCAATATATTGTGGCGGTCTACGGCGAAGAGGGACTGCATAATATAATAAAAAACTTGTCCCGGCATACCGGTTTTAACGAAGCGCTGGTACAATCACTGGGGCTTGATGAGAAAAGGTTGGAGAAAGAATGGCACGACTGGCTGACAGGGGAGTCGCGTCGCTACCCCTCCATGAAACGGGAGGAAACAATTTAATAATGGACAAATTTGTTATTACCGGGGGTAAACCCCTGCGGGGCAAAGTGCGCATCAGCGGCGCCAAGAACGCGGCCTTGGCTATTTTGTGCGCTTCCATGATGGCCGGCGAGGAAGTAGTGTTGGAAAATATCCCGGACATCAGCGATGTCCGGGTGATGATAGAAATCATCAAGCACATGGGAGCGCGGGTGACCTCCAACGGCGATGCGTCGGTGCGCATTATCGCACCATCCCGCGCTGCTGCCGATCCGCCCTGCCACCTGGTGAAAAAGCTGCGGGCTTCCAACCTGCTGCTGGGGCCGCTTCTGGCCAGGTACGGGTATGCCTGCATTTCCCTTCCCGGCGGCTGCAACATTGGGGTCAGGCCCATGGACTTGCACTTCAAGGGTCTGGCTGGCCTGGGAGCGCAAATCGATTTCAACGGGGGGTTTGCCATCGGCAAGACCCCGCGTCGCCTGAAGGGTGCGCGCATTTACCTGGACTTCCCCAGCGTGGGTGCCACGGAAAACATTATGATGGCTGCGTGCCTGGCGGAAGGACAAACCGTGCTGGAAAACGTGGCCAAGGAGCCCGAAATAGTGGACCTGGCCAATTTTCTCAATTGCTTAGGCGCAAAGGTGCGGGGCGCCGGTACCGACATCATCAAGATCGAGGGGGTGCCCGAACTGGGCGGCTGCGTCCGTTATGCCGTCATACCAGACCGCATCGAGGCGGGCACCTTCATGGTGGCCGCGGCGATTACGCGGGGCAGCTTGGTGCTGGAGAACGTTATCCCTCTGCACGTGGAACCCATTTGTGCCAAGTTGCGCGAGGTCGGGGTGAACGTGGTGGAAAACGGGGACATGCTGACGGTGGAAGCAGCCGACGCCAGCCTGCGCCCGGTGGATATCAAAACCCTGCCTTACCCCGGGTTTCCCACCGACATGCAGTCCCAAATGATGGCCATGCTGGCTACCGTGGAAGGCACCAGCGTGATTATCGAAAACATTTTTGAAAACCGGTTTCAAGTGGCCGACGAGCTGAAAAGAATGGGCGCCCGCGTTAAAGTGGAGGGCCGCATGGCGGTGGTGGAGGGGGTGCCTGCGCTGTACGGCACCAGGGTCAAGGCCACCGACCTGCGCGCCGGCGCGGCCCTGGTCATAGCCGGGCTGGCGGCCCGGGGAGATACGGAGGTGTACAACGCCCGTTACATCGACCGGGGATATCACCGGCTGGAGGAAAAATTGCGCCGGCTGGGGGCAGAGGTGGCCAGGCCCTGACGGCACGACCGGGTGCTGCACTTGAGCGGGGCGAAACGGGGGACGAGCCTTGCGCATTACCGTGGCCGCGGTGGGCAAGTTAAAAGAGAAATACTGGCGGCAGGCCGCAGCGGAATACATCAAACGCTTGGCGCCGTACTGCCGCCTGGAGGTTTGCGAGGTCCCGGACGAGGGATTTGCGCCGGGACTCGGCCCGGCGGAAGAGGAAAAAGTCAAAGCCCGGGAGTGGCTGAGGTTGGCCCGCTGCCTGCGGCCGGGCTCTTACCTGGTGGCCCTGGACGCGCGGGGCGAGCAGGTTTCTTCGGAGGAACTGGCGTCTCGCCTGGAAAGGATGGCCCTGGCGGGGCAAAGCGACGTTACTTTCCTGATCGGCGGCACCCTGGGACTGCCGGGAGAGGCCCTCCGGCGGGCGGACTGGCGCCTTTCTTTTTCGCGCTTAACCTTTCCGCACCAGCTGATGCGGGTGATTTTGCTGGAGCAGATCTACCGGGCTTTTAAAATAGTACGCGGCGAGCCTTACCACCGGTAAGGCGCCGGCGTTTTTGCGGTGGGAAAACCCACCGGGAGGGATTGAGAAATATGTAACGAATAGTTTATCCGGGGTACCAAATGACTGCACCCGCCTTTGTGACGAGGGGAACTTGACGGTAATCAGGCCCGCGAAGCCGCCCGGAGCAATCTTCATTGTCGGCGCGTAGTTTGGACTGAGCGAAGGTAACGGAAGCGTCCTTTGTAAACAATCTGCCGCTGGTCAGTTAATCTGCAAGCATACTTATTTTTCGCCATGTTCTAAAAAAGTGACATAGCCAGGAAGGAAAAATGAAAGTTGTAACGAATAGCTAGTATAAGAATGCCCCACAGGCGTTAGTGCTTAATTTTTCTAGCCCGCAATGTTTTTATGGAACGTTGGTGGGGGTGTCTTTTCGCATTTTTGTAATCAGGCCGGCATATCCGGCGGCGATTTGTGCACCAGGATTTGTAGTTAATATTTGGAAGGAGGTGGGTTAAAGGCTAGAGTCAAGCTGATAAAGGCTGATCGCCAATGAGCCTTTGGTTGCTTAACCCATGTCAACAAAGGAGGTATTGAAGTTGGCTTTTGAACCCAAGGAACCACAAAAGGAAATAAAGTATCAAGAGTTACGTATTTACAGCGACGAAGAACTAAATAACTACACGGAAGAAGAACTTAAACAATTCAAAATCAAGCACGATATTCCCGACGTGGAAGAACTGGAGAAGGGACCGTGGCCCAGCTTTGTGGCCGATGCCAAGCGGGAGGCCCTGCGCAGAAGGAAGCTGGCCGATGACAGGATGCTCATTGATAGAGACGTAGTGGAGGACATGCTCGGGCAGCTGCAGCTGTCCTTCGATGATGGTGAAACACACTGGAAGCACGGCGGTATCGTCGGCGTGTTCGGTTACGGCGGGGGCGTCATCGGGAGATATTCCGATGTGCCGGAAAAGTTTCCTTCCATTACAGCCTTCCATACCCTGCGTGTCAACCAACCGGCCAGCAAGTTTTACAATACCGATTTCCTTCGTTCTCTGTGCGACCTGTGGGAATACCGGGGCAGCGGCCTGCTGAACATGCACGGTTCCACCGGGGACATCATCTTGCTGGGTACCACCACCGAGCAGCTGGAACCGATTTTCTACGAGCTGACCCATGAACTGCAACAGGACTTGGGTGGATCCGGCTCCAACCTGCGCACGCCTTCCTGCTGCATCGGTAAGGCCCGTTGTGAATTTGCCTGCATTGATACCCAGGACCTGTGCTACGAGCTGACCACCTACTACCAGGACGAGCTGCACCGCCCGGCGTTTCCTTACAAGTTCAAGTTCAAGATTGACGGCTGCCCCAACGGCTGCGTGGCCTCCATCGCCCGTGCCGACATGTCCTTTATCGGCACCTGGCGGGACGAGATTCGCATTGACCAGGAGGCGGTCAAGGCCTATATGGCAGGCGAGATAGAGCCCAATGCCGGCGCGCACAAGGGGAGAGATTGGGGTAAGTTTGATATTCAAAAAGAGGTTATCGACCTTTGTCCCGCGCAGTGTATGGAGCTGGACAACGGCGAGCTGAAAATCAACAACCAGGAATGCGTCCGCTGCATGCACTGCATTAACGTAATGCCCAGGGCGTTAAAGCCGGGGAAAGATACAGGCGTAACCATCCTGTGCGGAGCCAAGGCGCCCATCCTGGAAGGCGCCCAGATGTCCACTATGATTGTTCCCTTTATGAAAGCCGAACCGCCTTACGATAACATTAAGGAGTTTATCGAGAAGGTTTGGGAATGGTGGATGGAAGAAGGCAAGAACCGCGAGCGCCTGGGCGAGCTGATCCAGCGCTTCGGCCTGCCGAAGTTCCTCGAAGTGGTCGGACTTCCGCCTGCCCCGCAAATGGTTAAGATACCCCGTGAGAACCCGTACATCTTCTGGAAAGAGGAAGATGTGCCTGGCGGATGGGACAGGGATATCAAAGATTACCGGGCCAGACATAAGAGATAGGGGGTTTGTATTATGGCATTATCACAGGAAAGACTGGGCAAATACGATCCACAAAATCCACAGAAGGACAGGATTACGGACCTGGGGCCGCGGCACTTCTGGCAGTATTTCCCGCCCGTTATCCAGAGAAACTATGGGAAATGGGCTTACCATGATATCCTGGAACCGGGCGTTATGGTTCACGTATCGGAATCCGGCGAGAAGGTATATACCGTCCGCTGTGGTGCGGCCCGCTTCATGACCGTCGAGCATGTCCGCGAAATTTGCGACATTGCCGACAAGTACTGCGACGGGTACGTGCGTTTCACCACCCGCAACAACATCGAGTTCATGGTGGAAAGTGAAGAAAAACTGGAGGCCCTGAAAAAGGACCTGGCCAGCCGCAAGTTCGTTTCCGGCAGCTACAAGTTCCCCATCGGCGGTACGGGTGCCGGTGTCAGCAACATCGTGCACACCCAGGGTTACATTCACTGCCATACCCCGGCCACGGACGCTTCGTCCATGGTGAAGGCCGTGGCGGACGAATTGTTCGATTACTTCAGGGGCATGACCCTGCCCGCTAAGGTTCGGGTGTCTATGGCTTGCTGCCTGAACATGTGCGGCGCGGTGCACTGCTCGGATATTGCCCTGCTGGGCTACCACCGCAAGCCTCCCATCATTGACCATGACATCATCAGCCAGGTCTGCGAAATTCCGTTGGCTATTGCCGCCTGCCCGGTGGGCGCCATTTCGCCCGACAAGACGCCGGACGGCAAGAAGACGGTGAAGATTAAACAGGAGCGCTGCATGTTCTGCGGTAACTGCTACACCATGTGCCAGGCCCTGCCGCTAGCGGACAAGGAAGGCGACGGCGTGACCATCCTGGCCGGCGGTAAGATCTCCAACCGCATCAGCGAGCCTAAATTCTCCAAGGTGGTTGTGCCCTGGCTGCCAAACAACTTCCCCAGGTTCCCCGAAGTGGTGCAAGCCGTCAAGAAGATCCTGGAAGCCTACGCGGCCAACGCCAACAAGTACGAGCGGTTGGGCGACTGGGCCGAGCGCATCGGCTGGGAGAAATTCTTCGAGAAATGCGATTTGCCTTTCACCGAGCACTTAATTGACGACTACCGCCTGGCGTACGACACCTGGCGCACCAGCACCCAGTTCAAGTTCACAGATAAGGCCTGGGAAGTCTCCAAGGCGGCAGGAGGGATTGACTAGGGTTACCTAGAATAAAGGAGATGTTAAATTATGGAAGAAATTAAAAAAGCCATTGTTGAGTTTGCTGAAAGCAGCAAGAAAACCAAATTTTACTTTAAAGACATTGAAAAAGCCGTACAGAAAAAAATTCCCGACGCCAAGGCGAGGGAAATCAAAAAGGCCTGCACGGCGCTGATCAACGAGGGAACGCTGATTTATTTCTCCACCGGCAGCAGCACCATGTACGGCTTAAAGGGCAGGGGTATAACGGAGGATCCGTCCTAGGTTTGCGTTTACGGCAGAGGTTGCTACCCGTGTTGGGTAGCGACCTCTCTTTATCTTATTACTCTACAGGGAAAGGTAGGTAACATGAAAACACCGCCAAGCTCGGAAGCGTTCATAGCAGAACAAATAAGGATCTTAAAGGAAAACCCCGAATGCGCCAACGCCATGTACAACCTGGGCGTCGCCCTAATGCAGCAGGGTAAATTCGACGAGGCCATAGACTGTTTCACGGAAGCTATCGCCAACAGCGGCCGCATGTTCGAAGCTTGCGTCAACCTAGGCTATATTTATTACAAGCGGGGCGACCTGGAAAAGGTCATTCATTACAACAAGAAAGCAGTGGAAATTGAGCCGCGCTACGCCCGCGGTTATGCCAACCTGGGGTTCGCCTACCTGCAGCTGGCCAGGACCGACGAAGCCATCGAGGTGCTGGAAAAGGCTATCGAGCTGAACCCCGATATCGCCCAGGCCTGGAGCAACTTGATCAACGCCTACCTGCAGAAGGGCGAACTGGACAAGGCCATCGAAACGGGTAACAAGCTGGTTGATTTCGCGCCTGGTTTCGCCCTGGGACATAATAACCTTGCTTACGCCTACTTCCTGAAAGGCAATTACGCAATGGCCATCAAGCACGTGGATAAAGCTGTCGAGCTGGGCTTCGAGGTGCACCCCCAGTTTCTCAAGGAATTGGAGCCTCATCGCCAAAAATGACCGTGTTTGCTGATATTTTTCGGGAATACGAAGGGCTGGTGGCCAAGGCGGACGTTGTTTTTCGGGAAATGGCCAGGGACTACGGTTCCAGCATCAATTGCCGGCCGCAGTGCGCGGACTGCTGCCACGCTGTATTCGGCCTTTTCTTGGTGGAGGCGGCGTACTTGAAGCAGCAGTTTGAAAAGCTCCCGGCGGAGGACAGGCAGGAAGCCCTGGCCAGGGCGGACAAGGCGGATAAAGAGCTGCGGCGCATGGAACAGCGGCTGGAACAGCGGCTGCGGCATTACGGCGACGACCCCCGGACGCTGGCCGAGGCCATGGGCAGGGAGAGGGTCAGGTGCCCGCTTTTGACCGATGGCTCAGAATGCTTGTTGTATCCTTACCGGCCGATAACCTGCCGGGCGTATGGGATTCCCACGGTGAGCGGCGGCAGGCTGCACGTCTGCTGGAAATCGGGATTTAAAAAAGGCCAGTCTTACCCAGCCTTTAACCTTGACGCGGTATATAAGGAACTTTACCGGTTGTCCGGTATCCTGCTGGAAAAGGCCGGCTGCGGCGACGGGGAAAGGGCTTCCCTGCTGTTTTCCGTGGCCAAGTCCATTAGTACGGACGTGCAGGAACTCATAACCGGAAGTTCCGCATAGCAGCGTGTAACTCCCCTATGTGCTCGCGCAAGTTGGCCTCTATTACCGCCAAATCGCCCGGGTCGCGCTGGCGGTGCAGGTCCAGCAGCGGCTCGAACAGGGTTTGCAGTTCCTGCCGGCTGAAAGATTGGCACAGCGCCAGCAGGTCGCCGGCCTGGCCCGGCGCCAAGCGTCCTTCCCTTTCCTGGCATTGCATGGCCTCGAAAAAGCCTTCTACGGTGGCCTGCAGGCAGGGCGCGCCGGCCCAGGCCGTCTCCCCGACGCCGTCCAGCTTATCCAGGCGCATTTGCAGGGTGAGGTTAAGGAAAAAGTAAATGAGCGCCACCAGGGGATTTAAGGCGTCCCCCGCGGTAAAAACCATCAGCGGTTCGTAGCTGCGGGCCGTAGTCAGCTTGACGTCCACCGCTCCCCCGGTGGTCTTGACTACGAAATCCCCCGCCGCGTGGTGCCACGGGTATATCTGGCTGTAATCTCCGGCGTCGTAATAAAGGGCGAGTATTTTGGCTGCCTGCCGGTATATGGCCCGGCTTTCTGCCGGGGTGGCCGCGCGGTAGCCTTTTTTCGTGTCCCAAATGACGAGCCCCCGGCCGTGGGGGCCGTCGGAGAGGTGCCACTCGTGGTAGTCCTCCAGCCACTCGGCCAGAAACATGGTCACGGTAACGCTATGTCCGCCCGGCGCCCGGCGCACCATTTCGTTAAGGCAATAAACCCGAGGCAGGTAGGGCAGGCCGAAGGCTTCGTGCAGGCGGCGCAGGGTGGCGAACTCGCGCTGCATCCACGCGCGGCCCACTGCGGAAACGGCGGTGATGACGGCCAGCTTGGGCCGGGCGTCAGCAAATATAAACTCGGCGCTGGCCACGTGGTAAAGGGCGCCGAGTTTTTCGCTGCGCAGCAAAATTTGCCCGGCGTCCGCCAGGGCCCGGGGACGGGGCAATATTGCACCGATGGCGGTTTCCACCGCTTCCCGGTTGGTAAGCAGGAAATCTTTCATGGCGGCAAAATATTCTCCCAGGGTGATGGCGGGGTGGTCCCCAGCGGGCTTTAAGGGTTCCTGCAGGGGTAACTCCTCAATATCCCCCTGCGGGGAAGAGAACAGGTAGCGTACCGGCGGTTTTAACTGCATATTTTTTCCAGCGCCTCCCGGGCCAGCTGGCCCACGGTTTTTCTTTTTATGCTGCCGTTGGCGTAAGTGATCACTTCGGCCGTTTGCTCCCGCAGGCCCGCCAGCCCTTCCTTGGCCTCCCGGGAGCCCAGGTTGCCCAGCAGCCAGGCGGCGTAACCCCGCGTTTCCGGCTGCTCATCGTAAAGGAAGGGGATAAAGTAAACAGCCTGCCGGATGAGGTCGGGCCTGGATTGGGCCGCCCGCCCCAAGGCACGCAGGGCCCTGGGGCGCAGCATGTCGTCCTCCAGAAACTGGTACAATGCGGGAATGTACCCCGCGAAGACGCCGGGCGCGTTGCTGATAATCTCCCCGATGGCGTCTACGGCTCCCCAGCTGGAGGCGGCGCTGTCCGTCACGGCGGTGCACAGGTGCTGCAGCAGCCTGGACACCGCATCCGGGTTTTGCCGGGCCACGATGCCGGACACCTTGCCGATCATTTCCGCGGCGCGCAGGCGGAGAAGTTCGTCGCCGGTATAAAGAAGGCGCTGCAAGTGCCGGAGCAGCCTTTTATCCCGCCCGGCCGCGGCCAAGAGGGGCTCGGTTTGGTAATCTCGCACCAGCTTCTCCACTTGATCTTTGGTCAGCTTAACTTCCGGCGCCTCCCGGGGCTGCGCTTCAAGCGCAGCCGGTTTGGCCCGGGCCAGCCTTTGCCGTACTCCCCCGTGGGTTACCTCCCTGATGTCTTCGTGCAGCCTCACAAAATAAAGGGCTCCGGCTATTCTCCGGCCCTCATAAAAGCCGCCCGGCACCACCAGGTGACTTTTGTCGTCGTAGTTTTCCACCAGCTGGTCCAGGTAATCTTCTTCCGGCAGTAAATTCCAGGCCAGGTCCCAGTCCATGTTACAGGCGAAGACCAGGGCCTCGATAAAGGCCGAGCCCAGGTTGCGGCCGCTGGCGTCATAAGCGTACACGGCGCCGCAGCGGCAGCACCCAACCGGCATGTCGCCCGGCCGCCGCGTGTCCAGTTCCCTCGGCCGGTCCACG
>ENA-OSAF01000217-OSAF01000217.1-marine-sediment-metagenome-genome-assembly--contig:-NODE-217-length-20972-cov-22.941340_pt1 | contig 20972 bp, 25 predicted proteins | sample MGYA00237872_ERZ529318 | MGnify/ENA primary metagenome ERZ529318 (study PRJEB26369, sample SAMN03142813) | marine sediment metagenome | biome: marine; feature: borehole; material: sediment... | reverse complement strand
GATATCCTATCATGAAATATGCGCCACAGAGGATGATATGATACATTAACTCGATAAAGACATGATTTTCAATTTTTTCTCTTACACCTAACCCGACACATCCCCCCAATTGAAGAAAAATGACGGGACAACCAAACACTTACCGGGGAGTTTGACACTGCGGGGAAACATACAATAATTAAATTTATAATTTCTGTTTATTATTAACATTTTTGTAAAATTTACATGATAACATGTGGATAATAATCGATACTATTTAAACAGTTGATAAGAGCCAAAAAAGATGGTAAGGGAATGGTAAAGTTAGTATAATTACTTTAGGGTTTTTTCGGGTGGGGTTGAAATGCAAAAAAATAAAAAACAATTCAACCAAGAAAAACTCATAGAGATTTTAAAACAAGAACCGGACATTATTGCTGTTTATCTTTTTGGTTCATACCTGGATGAAAAGATTGCTCAGCCTGGAGACATTGACCTGGCATTGCTTTTTAACAAACCACCCAAAAGCAATGTGCAGCGTTTTATTGAGCTGTATCCCAAGTTGTCCGAGGTGTTTGCACCGTTTGAAGTAGATTTGTTATTTTTGCACTCGGTTAAACTCCCCATGCGCTTTGAAGTAATCAGCACCAGTAGAGTTATTTACTGTACGGATGATGATTTGCGTACAGATTTCGAAGATAACGTAACCAGGGAGTATCTTGATTATAAGTATCACCTGGAAGCCGCCCACAGGGAGTTTTGTGAGGAGTTAATGGAGGGAAATTTATTTGTTTAATCACCAGTTGATAGCCGAAAAATTGGGGATCATTCATTCTTCTTTCAATAGGTTAAAAAAACTAGCCCAGGTGCCAATAGAAGAATTTCAGAAGAACGAAGATGCCCAGGATATTGCTGAAAACAGGTTGCGCAAGGCTTTGGAAGCCTTGTTTGATTTAGGACGGCATATACTGGTTAAATCCGGGGCAGGAATACCCCAGGATTACCGGTCTGTTATTACTATGTTAAAGGAAAAAGATATATTGCCGGCAGATTTTGCTAATCAAATTGCGGGAATGGCCGGTTACCGGAACCGCTTAATACATGAATATAACAAGGTAACTGTGCAGGAACTACATGAAATATTACAGACAAGATTAGGGGACTTGGAACTGTTTTGCCAGTACATAACAAAATACCTCGCAAACAAGAAGTGAAGTTTATACCAGGTCTCTCCTTGAGTGGGCCAGGGGCGAATCCGTCCGTGAACTCTCCGGCATAGCCCCCCATGAAAGGATTAACTTCCGTGACCTGACAAACACCATCGCCGGCATATGCCTGTTGCGGGAAAGCCCCTGTGGATACTTTTACATTACCTTCCAAAACCCTCCACAAATGTTAATCCAACCTTATACAAAAAGCGTTTTCGGACAACGACTCTATTTTATTTATTTACGGAGTTTATTTTAGGGTAGTCAATGACTAGAGCCCGGTACAAATAAAACACACCCGGCCATTAATTAACCGGGTGTGTTTAAGCCTGCTTTCGTATGATAAACCCTTTTGCTTCCCTGCCTTACTTCAAATTCCCAGTCATTCACCCCGCTGCCGTTGAATTCGTTGCCCGCCAGGTCCTCGATGATGCCTGCCTCGTTGTTTACGCTGTATGTGTATGTTCCCTCGGGCAGCGGGCCGTCAAATTCCACAACCAGCTGATTATCATCAATGGTTATTTCGTCTACGATTACCAGGATATTGGCAGCCTGGTTGAACACCAGAACCCTGTTGTCGGCGGAGCCCTCATCCACCCAGCGCACGTTCTTATCAAAAGTCACTGTAATGGATTCTACATCCCCGTAAATCATGGAACCATCATCAGGGTTCAGTTCCTCCACCTCCGGGGCGTCTTCGTCTTCAGCAACGGTTTTGAATTCCCCAATGGCTTTTGCTTACTTTTGAAATTCAACTTTCAACTTTCAACACCTGGCACCATTTCTCGCAACCACCAGGGTATCCAGGCCTTCCGCCACGTCACCGGCACCGTCCGCCGGGGTCAGCTTCTTCACCTCCGAGGCGTCTTCTTCCTCGTCAACGTCGCCGTCCGATTGGGCAGATACCACGATGGCCCTGCGGGCGGAGTCCAATATCACGGTCACGGCGTATCCCTTTTCCACGTCCGCCAGTTCCGCGGCTTCACCGTCGACGAAGATTGCCGCATCGTCGGCCACCAAGACCATGACCTCCCGCTCACCATCCGCCAGGATTAAAAATGCCGGGTCGCTGTCCATTGCTTCCACTACCGTTCCGCGCAGGTAACTAAACTTGGGGTTGAAGGAATACCTGTTCATGCAGCGGAACAACATGGCTGCCATTTCCGCTCTCCTTACCTTTTGCCAGGGCCTGAAGTAATTGTCCTGGTACCCCGTGATGATGCCGTTTTCCGCCATGAAGCGCACGTACTTCTTCGCCCAGGCGGGGATCTGCCCGGCATCGCCGAAGGGCGGTTCACCGTCGCTTATTGTGCCGGGCAGCGCCCGGCCGATCCAGACGGCCGCCTCGTACCTGGCGGCCGGTGCCCGGCCGTCCATGTCCGCCAATTCTTCTTCCGTGATGATACCCTTGTCAATGGCCAAAGCCACGCTGTCCCGGGCCCAGTCGGGGCAGCCGCTGTCGGCCACCAAACCGGCGCTTTCGTCACTGGGTTCCTGGCCTTCCAGGCCCAGGGCGCGCACGATCATCACCAGCGCTTGGTATTTGGTAACTTCCCGCTGCGGGTAAAAGTATCCCCCGGGAAAGCCTTTAATTATGCCCTGTTTCTGCATGGCCGTTATAGGCTCTGCGGCCCAGTGCCCTCTGACGTCAATCATCATGTTCAGTTGCATCTTTTTCACCTGTCCCGGCGGGATTTTCTCCCTCCCCCGAGCTCCGGCGTCAGCCGGCAGCGCCAACAGTGCCGCGGCAAACAGCGCAACCGCCAGCGCCGCGCCTAACAAGCACCTCAACCTGTTCCAGTCCATAGCCATATCACTCCTCCTTGTTCATTTAAATTTGCCGGAGAAATTTCCCCGGTCACTTTCATATACGAAGGATGACCGTTTTTTGGCAGGTTTTTCGGGTAACCAACCAGTAAAAAAATGAATATTTTTTATCAGGTACACAACCCACTCCTTTCCCGGCTGGAAAATGCAAGGAGGTGAACGACCTGATTCGCTATTCAGGTAAACAACAAGCAACGGGAAAGGAGTTGATATTATGTTCGTACCGGGAAACGGGAGTGGCTGGCTGGAAATACTGTCGTACCCGCTGGGCAGGCGGGCCAGCAAGCCCAGAAGCAACGGCCTAACCATGGTCATCGACAAGGGCTTGGGCATCGGGGAAACCCGGGACCTGCTGCAAATCAACCACGAACACATCGATTTTATCAAGCTGGGATTCGGCACCCCGGCGTTATACGCCGCGGGCACCCTGGAAGAAAAAATTCAAATGGCGCTAGCTTATGATATCGACATTTACCCGGGAGGAACTTTTTTCGAGGTGGCGCTGTGGCAGGGAAAGGCAAAGGAGTTTTTGCACAAGTGCAAAGCGCTGGGCTTTACGGCCGTGGAAATTAGCGACGGTACCATCAGCATGAGCGAGGAGGTGAGAGAACGGGCGATTTACCTGGCCGCCGACCTGGGCTTTAGGATATTAACGGAAGTGGGTAAAAAAAACAACGGCGGCAGGGATTCGGTAAGTTCCTTGGCCGCGCAGGCGGCCAGAGACCTGCGCGCAGGGGCCTTCAAGGTCATTCTGGAGGGGAGGGAATGCGGTATCAACGTGGGATTATACGATGAAAAAGGTAAGATGGCCGATGACGACATGCATATTTTGCTGGACCACATCGGCGACCCGTCCCTGATCATCTGGGAAGCGCCTTTGAAGTCCCAGCAGCAGGATTTGATAACCAAGTTCGGGCCCGACGTCAACCTGGGCAACATACCGCCCCAGGAAGTGCTGGCGGTGGAAGCGCTGCGGGTGGGCCTGCGCGCCGACACGCTGCAGCTGGTCACCGGCACGTCAGTCACCGGCATGTAACCGGTTAGCGGTAATACGCAGGGCAGGCTTGGCATATATTAACTAAAACTTTCCTTTACGAGAGGTTCCGGGCCATGAACGGAGTTCCCCTGCTTGTGGCTTTGCTCCTGGTGGGAATCGTCGCCCGTTCCAACTTGATTGCCACCGCCGCCTGCGTATTGCTGATTTTGAAATTCGCCAACCTGCATTTTGTTTTCCCCTTGCTGGAAAAAAGGGATCTAGAACTCGGCCTGCTCTTTTTGCTGCTGGCCATTCTCGTGCCCGTGGCCACCGGGCGCATTACAGAAAAGGACATCCTGGAAACCTTTATTTCGCTGCCGGGCCTCCTGGCCATTCTCGGGGGGGCGCTGGCGACCCACCTGAACGGTGAAGGGTTAAAACTGCTACAAATTGACCCCGAAATAATTTTCGGTCTGCTGGTGGGTTCGGTTTTCGGCATAGTGTTTCTGGGCGGCATTCCGGTGGGCCCGCTAATGGCGGCGGGTCTCACCGCCCTTTTCCTGGAAGCCGTAAACCTGCTGAAGTGACCCCTCCAGTCGCAGCTCCCGCAGCACGGCCAGCAACCGGCCGGGCAGCGGGGCCTTGAACTCCAGGTACCTGCCGTCGCGCGGGTGGACAAACCCCAGCAAATAGGCATGGAGAAACTGCCCATCCAGGCGGAAGTGAGGTTTCCCGGGGCCGTACCGGGTGTCCCCCACCAAAGGGTGGCCGATGAAGGACATATGCACCCTGATTTGGTGAGTGCGCCCCGTTTCCAGGCGGAGTTCCAGCAAGGCATAATTGGACGATTGCCCCAGCACCCGGTAACGAGTCACCGCCCGCTTGCCGCTGTGACCCGTTACCGCCATTTTTTGCCTGTTGGCGGGATCTCGACCGATGGGCGCATCTATCATTCCTCGTTCGTTTTTTACCGCACCGTGCACCAGTGCCAGGTAACCACGAGTGACGCTGTGCTTTTTCAACTGCTCGGTCAAGCGCTGGTGGGCCAGGTCGTTCTTGGCTGCTACCAGCAAGCCCGAGGTGTCCTTGTCGATGCGGTGCACGATGCCCGGCCGGAGCACCCCGTTGATACCGGACAGGTCCCGGCAGTGATAAAGCAGGGCGTTCACCAGCGTACCCTCATAATTGCCCTCGGCCGGGTGCACCACCATCCCCCTGGGCTTGTTGATCACAATTACGTCCCCGTCTTCGTAATATATATCCAGGGGTATGGGCTGGGGGCGCACTTCCAACGGCACGGGCGGGGGCACGGTAACCATAACCACATCGCCCGCCTTTAAACGATAATTGGCCTTGATCTCCTTTCCTCCCACTCTGATCAGCCCGTCGCCGATAAGCTTTTGCACTTGCGACCTGCTCAAGTGCGGTATTATGGCGGCCACGTAAACGTCCAGGCGGGTTCCCGCCGCCTCTTCTCCCACCCGGCAGGTTTCAGTTTTTTCCACCGGTATCCATCTCCTGTTTTTCCTTGTCTTCCTTGCTGCCGGCGCGCCAAACGTCCAGCAGCAAGAGCAGCGCGCCGGTAACTATGGCGGTATCCGCCAGGTTAAAAACCGGCCAGACGCGAAAATCCAGAAAATCAATGACCCGGCCCAGGCGCACCCGGTCGATGAGGTTGCCCAGGGCACCGCCCACTACCAGGCCCAAAGCCAAACGCGTCCAAACCCTTTCCCGGGGTAGAAACCGGTACCCCACCAGCACGCCCCCTACCACCAGCACCCCGACAGCGATAAAAAAAGCAGTGCGGTTGGCCAGAATGCCGAAAGCCGCGCCCGGGTTCAAAATGTAGGTAAGGTAAAATACCGGCGGCAGCACCGGTATGGATTCTCCCTGTGCCATATATGTACTGACGGCGTATTTGGAAGCTTGATCCACCAGCAAGGTCAGCAGCACTATTATCCCAACCCGCAAAGGAAAACAACCTCCCCGCCCGCAATAGTCTTACGGAAAAATAGCCCTATATGATATCATACCACATATGCGGCATGGAAAAACAACCCGAAGGAGTGTGCAAAGCGTTGCTTTACTGGCTACCCGCCCTGTTTTGGATGCTTTTCATTTTTTACCTGTCCGGGCGCACGGGCGGCGAACTGCACGCGCTGTTCCCCTTCCTGCAAAACTTTAACCCCGGCCATGTGGCCGCTTACTTCGTTCTGGCTCTGCTTTATTACGCGGCGCTGCGTAAAAACTCCCGGCCCCGGCCTTTCCTCACGGCCTGGCTGCTCTGCCTGCTCTACGGGATAAGCGACGAGGCGCACCAGTACTTTGTCCCCACCAGGCACCCGGACGCGTATGACCTGCTGCGGGATATGCTGGGAGCTAGCCTGGCCCTGTTGCTCGCCTTCCTTACCCGCAAGAAGAATAAAAATTCCCGCCGGCCCGGCCCGCATGACAAGCAGGATTTATTACAATAATCACGAATTTTTTTCAGTAAGGTATCATACTACGGGCAAGGGGGATTTTTACATGCAGGATGTCTTTATAGTGGCGGGAACCCGCACCCCGGTGGGAGATTTCGGCGGCAGCTTGCGCCCGCTGACCGCCGGGCAACTGGCCGTGGTTGTAATTCGCGAGGTGATCAACAGAGCCGGGGTAAGCCCGGCGGAAATTGACGACGTCATCCTGGGCTGCTGCGCCCAGACCAGCGACGAGCCCAACTTGGGGCGCACCGCGGCCTTGATGGCCGGCCTGCCCGACAGCGTAACAGGCATGACCATCCAAAGACAGTGCGCCTCGGGCCTGCAGGCCATTATTTCCGGCTGCCAGCAGATTCTCACCGGCGATTCGCAAATAGTCCTAGCCGGCGGAACGGAAAGCATGAGCAACGTTCCCTACGTGCTCAAAAAAGCACGCTGGGGCGCGCGCTTAAGACACGGGGAAATGACCGACGCCCTGTGGGAAATACTGATGGACCCCATTCATAAAATAATGATGGGGGAAACGGCCGAGCGGCTGGCGGACAAGTACGGGATCACCCGGGAGGAACAGGATGAGGTGGCCTACCGCAGCCACCGCAACGCTGTCAACGCCATAGAAAAAGGCTATTTTACCAAAGAAATTGTGCCGGTACCGGTGCCCCGCCGTAAAGGTGACCCCATCGTAGTCGACCGGGACGAGCACCCCCGCCCCGACATCAGCAGGGAAAAACTGGCCCAGCTGCCGCCGGTTTTCCGGCCCAACGGGACGGTGACGGCCGGCAATTCCTCGGGCCTGAACGACGCCGCCGCAGCGGTGGTGCTGATGTCCGAAGAGCAGGTCCGCCAAAGGGGCATCAAACCCATGGCCCGCATCGTCAGCTACGCCCGGGCAGGGGTGGAGCCCGACCTGATGGGATACGGGCCCGTTCCCGCCGTTAAAAAGGCACTGCAGCGGGCGGGGATGACGCTGGCCGACATTGACCTCATCGAGTTAAACGAGGCCTTTGCCGCCCAGTACCTGACCTGTGAGAAACTGCTGGATTTAAATCGCGACATCGTCAACGTAAACGGCAGCGGCATCAGCATCGGCCACCCCGTAGGATGCACCGGAGCCCGTATAGTGGTCACTTTACTCCATGAAATGGAACGGCGCAACGCCCGTTACGGCCTGGCCTCGCTGTGCGTGGGCGGCGGCATGGGCGTAGCTCTAATAGTGGAAAGGGAGGTATAATGTTATGGCCATAAAAACCGTAGGAGTAGTGGGAGCTGGCACCATGGGCGCGGGAATCGCCCAGGTGGCCGCCAAGGCAGGTTACGACGTAGTCATGCGCGACGTGGCCGATGAGTTTGTCCAGCGAGGCATGTCAGTTATTGAAAAAAACCTGGCCCGGGACGTGAAAAAAGAGCGGATGAGCCGCGCGGACGCTGACGCCGTCCTGGCCCGCATTAAGGGTACCACGGAACTGGCGGACCTGTCCGGCTGCGATTTTGTCATTGAGGCCATCATCGAGAAGATGGAACTGAAAAAAGAAGTTTACCGCGAGCTGGACAAAATCTGCGGCCCGGCCACCTATTTCGCCACCAACACTTCCGGTCTCAGCGTCACGGAAATGGCGGCGGCAACCAGCAGGCCCAACAAATTTATCGGCATGCACTTCTTTAACCCCGTACCGGTCATGAAGCTGGTGGAAATCATCAAGGGCGCCGAAACAGATGAAGACACCGTGTCCGTGGCCGAGGAACTGGCCCGCAGCATGGGCAAAGAGTGCATCAGAGTCAACGAGGCACCGCTGTTTGCCGTCAATCGCATTCTGGTACCCATGATCAACGAAGCCATGTTCGTGTTAATGGAAGGAGTGGCCTCCGCGGAAGACATCGACAAGGGCATGATGCTGGGCGCCAACCACCCCATCGGCCCCCTGGCCCTGGCGGACCTGATCGGGCTGGATACCCTGCTGATGGTATGCGAAACACTGTACACGGAAACCGGCGATTCCAAGTATCGCCCCTGCCCGCTGCTGCGTAAAATGGTGCGCGCCGGGCATCTGGGCCGGAAAACCGGCCGCGGCTTCTACAACTATAACTAAACCCCAAGAAACCAGGGGGGAGGGAAAAAATGCGAGACACAACGACCGGCGGCATGACGCTGGCCCCCGGCAGCAGGTCTATCCTGCGGCAAGTGGAGAACGTACTGTACGAACATGACGGCATAGAGGAAGTGTCGGTTCTGTACGTCACCGACGAAAACGACAAAGAATCCCTGGTGGCCTTTGTCGTACCCCGCAACGATCGCGTTACCGAGGAAGAAATCATGCAGTTTTTGCAAGACAGCGGCCAACTGGAACCCGATATCATGCCGCGCCTGGTAAAATTTGTCCCCAAGATTCCCAAGTCGCCAAGCGGGAAAGTGCTGAAGATTAAATTATTGGAAGAAGTCTGTGTGTAATAGGGGGTATCCGTTGTAGTTGCAAGCTTACCGAAGAGCAGGAAATGCTGCGGCAAATGGCCCGCAAGGTGGCCGACGACAAAGTGGCGCCCCGGGCGGCGGCCATTGACGACCGCCCCCGGCGGCCTTGATCGCGGGGGCTGCAGCGCCTGGTTATCGCCCGCTGCCTGCTGGAAAAGTAAACCCGCCATAATCCCGCCGCCGCCGGGCAACAATATTAGCAGCAGGGAAAAGACAAAGGGGCAATCGCCATGTTCCAGGAAACAGCATGCGTGCTGTGCAACGCCATGGAAACACTTTCGCCCGGCTGCACCTGCGGGGCAATAATGCAGGACAACGGCCCGGTTACGGACTTCGCCGGGCCGTACAGTCCATATTTTCATATAGGTTTTGCCTCTTCACACTGCCCCCACCTGTTCACCTGTCCGGCCTGCGGCAAAGACAGGGTAATCACCGTACCTCTGCTCCGCATATGAAGCCCTTTCACCTTCAAAGCCCTCCCGCATATTATAGAAAAAAAGTTTCGGTGAAAGGAGGCCGGACAGTTGTCCTTCAATATCAATCCTTTTACGTTGTTTTTAATCCTTATTTTATTGGTTTTAAGCACCGATAAGCAGGTGGATACCAAACTGAGCATGGTGAGGGAACTTTTAGATCAGACCTCGCGTTCTTTGGGTTCGCTGCGTGAAGGTATCGAAGCCATGCAAACCAGTTTCCAGCAAGCACGCACCATTTTTCACACCCTGCCCTCCAGGGATGCGGATAAATCCTAACTCGCCTTTAACCGTGAATAAGCGCCGGCAAGCACTTGGTACAGACCCAAACACTCCTACCCTCTTTGCGGCAGGGCAGGACGGCGACTTCGTCTTCGTTCCGCCCGCAACGATAACACTCCTGGGGAATATAAGTACCCGGGTTTTGTTTTGCATGCCGTTTCGCCGCCCCGCACCAAAGCCGGGCGCTTCCCTGGTCTCCAGGGAAAGGGCGCCCTGCGGGCAAATCCCGATACAAAAGCCGGCCCCGCCCTTGGCCGGCTAGCTGTCCCGGCAGCCCGCTACAAAGAGTAGTAATCCAAGACCCGGCCCACCGCCGTTATCACGTCGTCCACGTCGCGGTCCGTCATGGCGGGGAAAAGGGGCAAAGTCAGCAGGCGGCCGTAAATTTCCTCCGCCCGGGGACAAAGGCTGGTATCCAAAGTGCACACGTCGGGGTGACCGATCCATAGGTAATAAGGGTGCAGAAAGACCGGCAGGTAATGCACGCCCACCTCGATATTTTCGGCCTGCAGGGCGCGAAAAATTTCCGCCCGGGAAGCTCTGAGGTTTTCCAGGCGCAGGGCCAGCAGGTAATAATGCCAGGTGGAGCGGCCTCTTTCATTTTGCTGCGGCAGCACAACGGACGGGTGCCCGCCCAGAGCCCGGTTATACTTTTCCGCGATGGCCGCGCGGCGGGCAATGAATTCCTCCACCCGGGCCAGCTGGGATATACCCAGCGCTGCCTGCATATCCGTCATGCGGTAGTTATACCCCCTGTCCTGCATCTCCACGTGCCACGGCCCTTCGGGTTTTACCAGCTTGGCGGGATCGGTAACCATGCCGTTTTCCCGGAAAATAAGCATCCACTGGTAAAGTTCCTCGTCACCAGTGGTTACCATTCCGCCCTCCCCCGTGTAGCAGTGCTGCGGGGAACTGAAGCTGAACACGGTGAGGTCGCTTAGCGAACCAATTTTCGCGCCGTTGTATGTGCCGCCCAGGGCATGGGCGGCGTCCTCGATCACGGTGAGGCCGTGCTGGCGGGCCAACCCGTGCAGGACATCCAGATCGCAGGGGTTACCGGCAAAGTGCACCGGTATGAGTGCTTCCGTGCGGCTGTTTATTTTGCTGCGCACTACCTGCGGGTCGATGTTGAAGGTGGCGGGATTTATATCGGCAAAAGTATGTATCGCCCCCTGGTACAAAATACAGTTGGATGTAGCGGGGTGGGTAAGCGGCGAAGTAATTACCTCATCCCCGTGCCCGACGGCGGCAGCCATCAGGGCTATGTGCAGGCCAGCCGACCCCGAGGAAACCGCCACGGCATACCTGGCCCCCACATAGCCGGCCACGGCTTCTTCAAACTGCTCCACCATTTCACCGCAGCCCAATTTTCCAGAGCGCATCACCCGGGTTACGGCTTGGATATCGTCTTCGCTGATGTCCGCCCCGGCCAGGGGCAGCAATTCGCTACGCACCGGCTTGCCGCCGGCGACTGCCGGTTTTTCGCGCATTTCAGCGGGCCGTCTTTGCCCTTCCCCCCTTATCTCCGGCTTAAGATTTATTCTTTTAGCTATGTTACCGCACGGCCGGCCCGGCAATTATATTATTAGCATAACTTTGAGGTGCAAAAAATGGTCGACATAAAGAACGCCAAACAATATTCCGGCCTTTTGCTCGCCTTGGCGGGCGCCCTGCTGTTCGTCAGCCTCTTCGGGCACATGAACTTCAACATCGAGGCACTGCAGTTCCGCGTAGACGTAAGCATCAACGAATGGGGCTACACCGCCATTGAGTTCCCCCCCCTGGGCACCGTCCGGGCCAAAACGCACGCCACGCCGGTACTCATTTCCGCAAGCCTGGTCAATATCGACCTGGAACTCGTCAAGCGCCTGCTGGCGGAACCTCCGGAACGCAATGAGGTTATCCGCAAGGGCAGGTACGTCATCCGCCAGGTGATAACTGCCTTTATCTTGAAATTGCTAGTGCTGGCCCTGCTGGGCGGGGCTTTCGGCGTATTCCTCACCCGCAGCCGCAGCCTCCGCCGGTACTTAATCGGAGCAGGCAGCGGCGGCCTGTTGGTGGGCATGTTGCTGCTGGCCACCTATTACACTTACGACGCCGGAGCGTTTCGCAACCCGCAGTATTTCGGCGTCCTGCGGGCGGCCCCCTGGATGGTAAGCCTGGCCCAGGAAACGCTGGGTAAAATAGAGACCCTGGGCGAAAAACTGGAGCTCGTGGCCGGTAACGTAAACCGCCTGTACGAGAGGGTGGAGGAACTACAGCCCCTGGCTGAAACGGCAGGCGAATTCCGCATACTGCACATATCCGACCTGCACAACAATCCGGCCGGCATGGACTTCGTGCTGCGGGTGGCCGACCTGTTCGCCGTAGACATGATCATCGATACAGGCGATACCAGCGACTTCGGCACGCCGCTGGAAACCCTGCTGCTGGACCGGTTGAAACAGTTGAAAAAGCCATATTACTTTATAGCCGGCAACCACGATTCCCCGGCCGTCATCGATAAAATGAACAGCATTTCCGGCGTCAGCGTGATAAACGGGTTGGTAGAAGTAAACGGGCTCAGGCTATACGGCGTACCCGACCCCGCATCAGCCGGCTATTCAGTTATACCGCCCGACCTCAGCGCTTTATCGCGGCTTGCGGGGCAGATAAAAGACTGGCTGGACCAGATTACGCCGCCCGTGGACATACTTGCGGTGCACAACGATAAATTGGCCCGCTCGCTGGCCGGGCAAGCCCCCGTTATCCTTTGCGGGCACAACCACCGCCTGGCGGTGGAAGAAAAGGACGGCAGCATCCTGATAAACGCCGGCACCTCGGGAGCCTCGGGCTTTAGGGGACTGCAGACTGTGAAGATCCCCTACAGCGTGGTGCTGCTGTACTTTCTGCCGGATCCGGCCGGCGGTAAACTTAAGCTGAAGGCAGTCGACGCCATTTCGGTGGATAACCTGAAGCAGGGCTTCACCCTGGAAAGAAAAATATTCAACGCCAAACAGACCGGCGGTCAAAAAACAACCCCGGCGGGTTAGCGCCGGGGCTGCTCGGCTGGCGGGCTTTCCAGCCAGACCTGGACGACGTCACCGTTTTTGCACATAACCCCGGTATAAAACCTGTCCAAGCGCCAGCCGTCACTGGTTTTAGTAAGGTATTTTTTGTCGTAAACGTCGCTTACGTCAAAATAAAGGTCGAAGGTATGCCCCAGCATGACTAGCAGGTTCCTGTGCGGGTACATTTTAGCCGCCTCCAGCGCCGCCGCCTTGTTGAACTCCCGCACGGCGTCGCAATCCCTTTGGAAATCGGCTTCCCAGCTGTAATACTTAGGCTCTATACTGCCGAAAACGTACAAAAGCTGCGGGCCTTCACCGCCGTATAGCTTTTGTTCCCTGGCGTAGTAATCGATTTGGTAAACAGCGGTGTGCAGGGTAATTTGCCCGTACTTTTCCTTCAGCATACCGGTAAGCTTGCTGTACGCCGCCGACCCCGCCGTGAAGGGTTTTATCTGTCCTTCCTGTATCATCCCCTCGATGGAAGTGTCCAGGAAATAAGCCCGGTATAGCATAACCGCCACCTCGGCCCTGGTGATACCGTCCAGGGGCTTGAAGGAGCCGTCGGGATAACCTTTGATAATGTTGTTTTGCACCGCCCAGCCCAGTTGAAGCCTGAAGTTAGGGTTTATGGACTGGTAATCAGTAAATTTTTCCTGTAAGATCATCGGGTTTACCTGGTAGTACTTGGCGCCCAGCGCCTTGACCAGCGCCGCCGTTACGTCCTGTCTGGTGGCATCGGTATCCGGGTGAAAACGAGGCAGCCCATCTGTTTCGGTAATGCCGGGCAGGTAACGGCGCACCGCCGCCGCCGCGGGCCCGTACCAGGAACCGGGTGCTACATCCGCAAATACTCTTTCCTTTTGCGGCCCTTCCAGCAAACCGGCCACCGAGGCCAGCATCACGGCAAATTCCTTCCTCTGTACTTTCTTCTGCGGGCGAAAACTGCCATCGGGGTATCCCCTGATGATTCCCTGCTCGGTCAATCGTTTAATTTGCTCATAAGCCCAATGCCCGGGAGTAACATCGGTATAAAGTTTTTCGGGTCCGCCGGGTACTTTTGGTGTCGTGCCGCCGTTTTCCGCCCGTGCCGGCGCGCACAGCAGAACCATCAGCAGCGAGCAGGCCAGCACAAATATCAACGGTTTTAATTTCATTATTTACCTCCTCGGGAAAGGGTTACAAGTCTTAGACGACGAATTCGGCCGCCGTGTTCCACCGGCAACCCGCCCGCGTTCCGCGGTGCGCCCCGGGAGGCACCCGCGCCCGGCCGCGGAGAACCGGTTATTTATTATTTATAATTATGTTTCCCTGCAGGTATTTCCTTTTGCCGGAGAGAAATATTATTGCTGTATTGCTGTACCCCAAAAGGCACAACCCAAGGAGAGTGATTTTTCATGCCCATAGCCGACAAGATAAAAAATTACCTGTCCGCCTCATCCTGGATTCGTAAAATGTTCGAAGAAGGGGAAAAGCTGCGGCAGATACACGGCGCCGACAAAGTTTACGATTTTACCCTCGGCAACCCGGAAGTAGAGCCTCCCGACGCCCTGCGGCGAGAGTTGTTAAAAATCGCCGGCAACCCGGTACCGGGCATGCACAGGTACATGAACAACGCCGGGTACCTGGAAACAAGGCAGGCCGTTGCCGAAGTTCTGGCCGAGGAAACCGGCAAGCCCGTGCAGCCGGATCACATAGTCATGACCTGCGGTGCGGGCGGCGGGCTCAACGTGGTGCTGAAAACGCTGCTTAACCCCGGTGAAGAGGTCATCGTCCCGGTGCCTTATTTTGTGGAATACCGCTTTTACGTGGATAACCACGGCGGTGTTCTCCGCGAAGTGCCCACCGCTGAAGATTTTCAGCTGGACCCGGAGGCCGTGGCTGCAGCCATTGGCCCCCGCACCAAGGCCGTGCTGATCAACTCGCCCAACAACCCCACCGGCGTGGTTTACCCGGCAGAAACACTGGCCGCCCTGGGCCGTGTATTGGAGGAAAAGGAAAAGGAACTGGGCCGGCCGGTATACTTGATTTCCGATGAACCTTACGCCAAAATTGTTTACGACGGCGTCACCGTGCCCAAGGTATTCAACTACGTGAAAAATTCCATCGTAGTTACATCCCACAGCAAGGACCTGGCCCTGCCCGGAGAGCGCATCGGTTACGTGGCCGTAAACCCGGACATCGAAGACGCCGCCCTGATTTTCGACGGTCTGGTTTTCTGCAACCGGACGCTGGGCTTCGTCAACGCCCCCGCCCTCATCCAGCGCTTGGTAACCGCGCTGCAGCGGGAAACCGTCGATATTGACGATTACCGCGCGAAGCGCGACTTGTTGTATAACCATTTAACAGAACTGGGGTTCAGCGTAACCAAACCCCAGGGGGCATTTTATCTTTTCCCCCGCTGCCCGGTGGAAGACGACGTGGCATTTGTACGCCAGGCCCAAAAATTCAACCTGCTGCTGGTGCCCGGCAGCGGGTTCGGCAAGCCCGGTTACTTCCGCCTCTCTTACTGCATTGACATGCAGGTAATCCGCAATTCCCTGCCCGCGTTTGCCGAGCTGGCCCGGGCGTATAACTTGTGCTGACTACGCGGCGGCGGGGTGCCCGCACCCCCCGCCTGCCGACAAAAAAACCCGGTTTTTTTCCGGGAATTAGTAACGGGGTTATTCGTCGTCTTCGGTCAATAATATGACTTTTTCATGCATATGTAAATTCAACTGTTCGAAAACTTTTTCCAGCGACTCGGCGTCCTTGAGGGAAAAGCCGTTTTCCCAGCGATCGATAAGGTATTTAATGAATTCCAAATACCCGTTTATCATGGTCAGGGTATATAAATCCTTGAAACGGTTGTTGCTCTCCGGCTGGCACCCGTGCCGGGTGTCTTTTTTGTGGGTAAGCTTAAAATTAGACAGCGTCGCGTTATCGCGGGTCCAGGTAAGAATTCCTTCGTGAACGGCAACCTCTTCGCCGCACACGTCGCAAACAAACCTCGACATCAATCTCTCCCCCCTGGTTATAAAAAAGACATGATAAATCTCTCTATGCTATAATGATATCATAATAACGACTAACCTACCAGCAGCTATTTATGCCATCTGACAGCAATTCCATATTAATTTTAAGGTTCTGGGAGGTTGAGTATTGAAATACTGGTATGTGGAAGACGCAGGCGGCGGGTGCAGGGCGTTTTCGGAAGTGCTGGTTCTGGTCTGCGAAAACCCGCCGCGCATTTATAAAAGGTACCTGCCCCTGACCTGGGACAAAAACATAACCCTCGAAGAAATGGCCTGTCGAAAAGTGCGAGAAATGATGCGGGAAGCCGGCGTTACCCGGGAGGATTATCTTTACGTGTGCTCCAGCAACATTTTCCACCGGCTGCACCAGTGGCTGACCGAAAACGGTTACCGGTGGGAAACCGCCCACATGGACGGCCTGGCCCATGAGGTGGCTGAGCAGGCCTTTCAGCAGCAGATCATCGCAGCTGGTTTCCCGGCGGATATTAAGCTGGAGGGGCGAAATTACAAGGAGTTTTACCGCCTGGTCAACGCTTGGATCAACCAAGACCCGGCGCGCCGGTGCTTTTGCAAAGACATGCAGGTCAGGTGCAAGCCGGAACGGCTGCGTTACCTCCTGCGGGCCAACACCGGGCGCGCCCGCATATGCTCGCGCTGCCATAAAAAAATTGCGCCATACAGTCCCATGGTGCAGTACCGGTTCAAGCAGTACGGTAAGCAAAAATACCGCTGCTACCACCCCGCATGCTCGCCGGTGCAGCCGGAAAAGAGCAAGCTGGAACAAATTCAATTTACCTGGGGGAACGACACGCTGCACGGTGCCGTCCTTCCGGCCAAGGAAACCGGAACCTGCATCATTTGCGGGCAAAGCGTAGCCGCCGGCAGCAAAGCGGTACACGCCGTCAGCGGTAATAAAATCATATTCGGCCATCCCGCCTGCTTTACGCGCGTCGAAGGCCGCACCTAGCCCGGCCCCGGCGGCCAGGACATGATGAACCGGGGCGTGAAATCAAGGTAGTCCGCGCTGGCCAGGTAAAAACTGATACCCCACGCCCGGTCCGGCAGCCGGTACCGGCAGGCCCTGGCGTGCAGGTGCCCGTAAATCACCGTGTTCACGCCGTATTTTTGGAACAACTCGATAAACCCCGAATAATCGTGTTTTTCATTGGTGGGCATGTAGTGCATCATGGCAATCTTTTGTCCCGGCCCCGCCCCCTTTAACGAGTTTTCCAACCTGATGAGTTCCCGCCGGTATATTCTTTCGTCCCCTTCCTTGAAAAAGGCGCTGTTGGGACAAAGCCACCCCCGGGTTCCGCACACTTTCAGCCCGTCAACCACAACGTGGTCGTTCTGAATCATAAACACGTTGGGCGGAACCGCTGCCCTCACCCGGGAAATGCTTTGCCACCAGTAATCGTGATTGCCCTGCACGCAAATAATGCGGCCCGGCAACAGGCCCAGGAACTCCAGGTCGGGGCGGGCCTCGTCCAAACGCATGGCCCAGGAAATATCTCCCGGCACCAGCACCACGTCTTCACTCCCCACCGTCCGCCGCCAGTTCTCGTAAATTCTCCGGGCGTGGTCGCGCCAGGAGGGGTCCACATCGCCCATGGGTTTGTACTCTTCGTTGTCCGCCCAGTTATGCACGTTAACGGGTTTTTTAAGTGACAGGTGCAGGTCGCCTATGGCATATATTTTCAATACCTGCTCATCCCCCTTCTCGGCAGGGAGGTGATTTCTTGAACGAGTATAAACTGGTCACGGTCATAGAAACGGCAGAACATGTTTACATTCGCATTTTTGTCAACAACAACCTGATCAATCCGGAGGGATTGATACGCCTTAAGCACGAAGAGTTGGACCAGCTCTTTAAAGACCTGTTTAAGGGCTCTAAGGGAAAGTGTATCCGCCTGAGGTGCGTGCATTCCTGACCGGTTACTTCGACCGCCGGTAAGCCTATTCCTGCCCCCGCACCGGTTTTTATTGAGGATATTCCGGCAGGCGGAAAAAACTTACCGCCCGGTCATGCCGACCGGGCGGCGGGGCCGCGCGGGCTTCAATCCTCGGCGGGGTATAATCGCATCAATTCCCGGGTCACGGCGCCGGGAGTCCCGGTACCTACCGGCGCCCCGTCAAGCACAGTAACCGGCATTACGCCAAGCAGGGAATTGGTAACAAACAGTTCGTCCGCCCCGCCGAGTTCCTGCCTGGTCAACATGGCCTCCCGGCAGGCCAGCCCGGCGGAGGCCGCGTAATCGATTACCAAGCGGCGGACAGTGCCGGGCAGCAGCCCCGCTTCTACCGGCGGCGTCAGCAGCTCGCCGTCCCGCACCGCGAAAATATTGCTTACCGTGCCCTCTGCCACGTAACCACGCGTGTTGAGAAAAAGCCCCTCGTCGTACCCCTGCTGCTGGGCCCTGCCCCGCCCCAGCCGGTTTTCCCAGAAGTTGGCCGTTTTGTGCCGTACCAGAGGTGATTTTTCGTTGCGGGGAAAATCCAGGGTCAACAGGGCAAAACCTTTTGCTTTTTGTTCAGCCCGGTAGGGTAAACCTTCCCGCATCATGATAAATATGCGTCCCTTTTTGCCGGCATCGCCGCCGGCCGTTACGGTCAAGCGCAGCACGCCCGTGCCGGCCCGCTGCGCCGCCGCCAGGCACATCCCAGCCAGGTCGGCGGGGGAAGCGGGCAAAGGCATGCCCAGGTCACGGGCCGAAGCGGCCATTCTGGCCAGGTGCTCCGCCAGCAGCACCGGCCTGCTCCCTTTGACCAGCATGGTTTCAAAAAGGCTGCAGCCGTACAACAAGCCCGCATCGCCTGCCATTATTTTCTGAAACCCGCCGGCAACCGGCTCACCGTCCACAAAATGGTATTCGCGCATATACAAGCCCTCCTCTCAACGGTTGGCGCCTAAAAGGCGTCCCCGCCCGGCAGTTCCAACGCCCGGACCAGCGCCCGAGCCTTGTCCAGCGTTTCCAAGTACTCCATGTGCGGGTCGGAGTCGGCGGTGATGCCCCCGCCCACCTGAAAATACAAATTGCCGCCCGTGGCCAGCATGGTGCGGATTACTATGTTCAAATCCGCCCGTCCGTCAAAGCCCAGGTAGCCGATGGAACCGGTATAAACTCCGCGGCGTACCGGTTCCAACTCCTCGATGATCTCCATGGCCCGTATCTTTGGCGCACCCGTGATGGAACCGCCGGGGAACGCGGCCGCCAGCAAGTCGGTAATGTCCTTGCCGGCAGGCAGTATCCCCTCCACCGTGGAGACCAGGTGAAAAACGGTGGCGTATTCCTCCAGGCGGCAGAGTTCCGGCACCCGCACCGAACCCACCCGGCAAACCCGCCCCAGGTCGTTGCGCTCCAGGTCCACAATCATCATCAGTTCAGCCCGGTCCTTTTCGCTCTGCCACAGCTCCCGGCGCAGCTTATCGTCTTCCACCGGGTCCCGCCCCCGGCGCCTGGTACCCTTGATGGGACGAGTTTCCACCCTGCCCCCCGCCAGCCGCAAGAAACGCTCGGGCGACGCCGAAATTATGTCTATCCCGCCGCAGCACAGAAAGGCAGCAAAGGGGGCGGGGTTAATCTCGCGCAGCCTGCGGTACAGCGTCCACGAATCCACGGTTTGCGGCGCGCAAAATCTTTGGGAAAGATTAACCTGGAAGATGTCCCCTGCTGCAATGTATTCCACGGCCCGCTTAACCACAGCGCGGTAACCCGCGGGTGAAAAATTGGAAACCAGCCGGCCCCCGGGCGCGGCCGGCACAGCCGCCGGCCGGCTCCGATGCCGGTGCACGCCCGCATCCAACCGCGAGGTCAAAAAGGCCAGCCGCTCTTCCGCCCGCTGGCGGGCGGCGGCCCCCCGCTCCGGCAGGCCGGTGGACACCGCCGTCACCGCGCCGCTCAGCACGTCCACCGCCACCACTGTGTCGTAGAACCCCAGCCAGAGATCGGGCACTTGCAAGTCGTCCTCGGCCCGTTCAGGCAAAGCTTCAAATAATCTTCCCAGGTCATAGGCGAAATAACCCACCGCGCCGCCGTTCAGGGGCAGGATACTGTTTTCCTCCGGCATGGCGAAGCACTGCAGCAGTTTTTTAAGTTCCGCCATGGGCGACCCGGTAAAGGTTATTTTTTTCCCGTCTCCCTGCTGCAGGGTGATCTGCCGTCCCTTGCAGCTCATAACCAGGAATGGGTCCGCGCCCGCAAAAGAGTGGTGCCCCAGGCCCCTTACCAGCATGCCGGTATCCAGAAGAAAAGGGTGGGGCAGGTCGCGAAGACGTTCAAATATTTCCGGCGCTTCCGCCCGCAGCGGCAGCTGCTTATACAGGGGCAACCGAACCGGCATTCATTGTCACCTCCTTTGCATAGTCCAGAAAATTGGCCAATAGTTTTTTGCCGTGCACGGTCAGAATTGACTCCGGGTGAAACTGTACCCCTTCCACCGGCCAGTGCCGGTGGCGCACTCCCATGATTTCCCCGCGCCCGGTGCGGGCAGTGACTTCCAGGCACCCGGGAAGGCTTTGTTCCTCCAAGATTAGGGAATGGTAACGCGCCGCCACCAGGGGGTTGGGCAGCCCGGCGTACAATCCCCTGCCGTCGTGATAGACGCGGGAAGTCTTACCATGCATCGGTCTGGTTGCCCTCACCACCTTACCCCCCAGGGCCTGGCCGATGGCCTGGTGACCCAGGCACACACCAAGGATGGGCAAGCGCTCTCCCAGGTACCTGACCACGTCAACTGAAACGCCGGCCTCGTCCGGCGTGCACGGGCCCGGAGAAAGGATAACGGCTTCCGGCGACATGGCGGCGATTTCCCCCACCGTTATCTTATCGTTGCGCAGCACTTTCACCTCATAACCCAGGCCACAAACGTACTGGTATAAGTTGTAGACAAACGAGTCGTAGTTGTCGATAAGCAAAATCATACAGACCCTCCCAAATAAAAAAACCAGCGCCAAAGCACTGGTTCTCACCCCAAAGTCTCCGAGTCGTCTCGGCTTAACTCCGCTCGCTGTTCTCAACTACGCTCGGCTTTCAGTTGTTGAGAAAATTGTAATACAACCGCCTTCCCTTGTCAATACAAAACTGGTAGTGAAAGCGGTAGCGAAAGCAGCTGCTCAATTCCCCCGCGCGCGCCGCTGCAGCAGCTCCCGCCGCAGGCGCTCGATTACCAGGCGGTCAGTGGGAAAGGCCAGGTGCGGCAAATCGTGCAGGTCAAAATAGGCC
>ENA-OSAF01000216-OSAF01000216.1-marine-sediment-metagenome-genome-assembly--contig:-NODE-216-length-20979-cov-22.366135_pt1 | contig 20979 bp, 18 predicted proteins | sample MGYA00237872_ERZ529318 | MGnify/ENA primary metagenome ERZ529318 (study PRJEB26369, sample SAMN03142813) | marine sediment metagenome | biome: marine; feature: borehole; material: sediment... | reverse complement strand
CCCTTCCGTAATCGGTAAAAATACCATCCACAGCATGCAATCGGGTATAGTCTACGGGTTCGTGGGCCAGGTGAACGAGATCGTCAACCGCATGAAGCGGGAGATGCCGGGCAACCCGCTGGTGGTGGCCACCGGGGGGTTGGCGGAACTGATAGCAGAAGAAACGCCCGTCATTGACAAAGTGGATGTTTACCTGACCTTGCACGGGCTGAGAATAATATACGAGCGCAACTGCTAAGCGAGCCCGCAGGCGCCCGCGCGCGGCGCGATAAAAGGGTGAGACGCTTGCCGCAAACAAACGGGTTTTACATAGGTGAAGTTTACATAACCAACCCGGTGCTGGCGGCTCCATGGCCGGAATCACCGACCGCGCCTTCCGCATTTTGGCCCGGGAACACGGCTGCGGCCTGGTCTGCACGGAAATGATCAGCGACCAGGCCCTTCTTTACGGCAATCCGAAAACCAATATTTTGCTGGACTGTCGCGGGGAACAGGGACCCATCAGCATGCAGATATTCGGCAGCCGGGTGGAATATATGGCCCGGGCGGCGGAAATAGTGGCCGGCCGCGGTGCCGATATCATCGACATCAACATGGGCTGCCCCACGCCCAAGATTGTCAAGAACGGCGAGGGCGCGGCCCTCATGCGGAATCCCGCCCTGGCGGCCGACATAGTAGCGGCCGTGGTGGAGCGGGTGGACTGCCCGGTTACCGTGAAAATGCGCAAGGGCTGGGACGAAGCGTCGGTGAACGCCGTGGAACTGGCCCGGCTGGTGGTGCGGGCCGGGGCGGCGGCGGTGACCGTGCACGGCCGCACCAGGGAGCAGCTTTACAGCGGCCGTGCCGACTGGGAAATCATCAGGCGGGTGCGGGAAGCGGTGGACGTGCCGGTGATAGGTAACGGGGACGTGCGCTCGCCCGAGGATGCCGCCAGAATGCTGGAAGAGACGGGCTGTGACGGGGTAATGATCGGCCGGGCGGCTATGGGCAACCCCTGGATCTTTAGCCGCACGCTGCATTACCTGGCCACCGGGGAGCTTCTGCCCGAACCCACACCGAAAATGCGCCGGGAAACCGCCATCCGGCACTATATGCTGCTGGTGGAAACCAAGGGCGAAGAGGTGGCCAACCGGGAAATGCGCAAGCACCTGGCCTGGTACGTAAAGGGCATGCGCGGCGCCGCCCGGCTCAGGGAACATATTAACCGCGGCAGCAGCCGCGAGTTTTTCACCAGGGAATTCTGGCGGTTGTGGGAAAAGTACCTGTAAGGTGATGCCAAATTGCATTTAACAGGGAAGACATTTTAAATTTCTTATGAAGGTTGTTTGTTGACAAACCGTTTCAGGTGCTTCCGTTCCTAGAGCGAACTACGTACGGAGCGCCGGGTAACAACTCTTGGCGCAGCGCAGGAGCGAAACCGGAGGCGCACGCAGAAGGAGAACATTTTAAGTTCTCCTTTTTTATTTTTTTCCCGGCAGCGGGTATATATTTTTCCAGGTCAAAAACTTTGACTAAAATGGAAAGGGCTGTTAAAATAGGTTTGTACACAATTTTGTGCACAAGCGGCAAGGGAGGCGCTGCCAGACTTGGACTTGATACGTATAGGGGATAAAGTGGTCAGCAGGCATAAAATAGATCACTTCATTAACGAAATCCTGCAGCTGCGGTCTTCCGGGATGTCCCAGGCCGAGGTAGCCGCGCGCCTGGGCGTGGACCGAACCTTCGTTTCCCGCCTGGAAAGCCTGGGCGAAGTGCGCAGGGGCAAAAGCGTGGCGGTGGTCGGCTTTCCCATTGCCAACCGGCAGGAGATTCAATTGCTGCTGGAGGAAGAGGGCGTGGATTTTGCCTTGTTGATGAGCGAAGAGGAACGCTGGGAATTTGTGCGGCAAAAAAGCGGCATCGAGCTGTTCAACGCCATTATGGAGCTGATTGCCAAGGCCCACTCTTTTGACCAGATCGTGGTTATAGGTTCCGACAAGAGGATCAAGATCATCCGCGCCGCCCTGGACAAGGAAGTGGTGGGGCTGGAAATAGGCGAGTCCCCCATCAAGGAAGACAAGTACGTTGAACCCGCCGAGGTGAGGGCTATAATCAGGGCCGTTAAAGCCGGCGTTTAAGGAGGATTTTGCGGTGAATACCTTTGCGTTTATGATTCACCCCCTTGATGTCAAGGATATAGCCAGAAAATTCGGCCCGCTGGGCAAGCTGCCGCCCCGCGTGTTAGAGGGGCTGTTCAAGTACGTGCCCCCAGTTAAGGTGTCCAAAATAACCGGGGTGGCTTCCGAGCACGGGCGGGCCGAGGGCTGGTTTGTGGGTTGCCCGCTGACGGCCAGGCTTATGCTGGAACTGCCCGAGGAATTTGTCATGCGGAAAATAATTGCTACCGGCCGGTTGGCCCAGAAGCTGGGGGCCAAAATTCTCGGGCTGGGCGCCTTCACTTCCGTGGTGGGCGATGCCGGCATCACCGTGGCCAAGGCGCTGGACATCGCCGTTACCACCGGCAACAGCTATACCGTGGCCATGGCGGTGGAGGGCGCCAGGGAAGCGGCCCGCATGATGGGGCACGATCTGAAAAAAAGTCACGCCGTGGTGGTAGGCGCCACGGGTGCCATCGGCCGGGTTTGCGCCCGCCTGTTGGCCAGGGACGTGCGCTCGCTGACGCTGGTAGCCCGGGAAAAAAGCCGGCTGGATGAGTTGGCCCGCCGCATCACGTACGAAACCGGCCTGGCGCCCCGGGTGACGTCCGACGTTAAGCACGCCCTGTCTACGGCGCAGATCGTGATCACGGTGACCAGCGCCGTCGACACCATTATCGACGCCGAGGATCTGATGCCCGGCGCGGTGGTTTGCGACGTCAGCCGCCCCCGCAACGTTTCCCGGCAGGTGGCGGAAAAGCGCCGGGACGTGCTGGTTATCGAAGGCGGAGTCGTTCAAGTTCCCGGCGAAGTCAATTTCAATTTCAACTTCGGGTTTCCTCCCGGCCTATCCTATGCCTGCATGGCGGAGACAATGATGCTGGCCATGGAGGGGCGGTACGAAAACTTTACCCTGGGACGCGAGCTGACAATACAGCAGGTGGAGGAAATCACCGCCCTGGCCCGCAAACACGGTTTCCGCCTGGCCGGCTTCCGCAGTTTTGAAAAGGCGGTTAGCCAGGAAGAAATAGCGCGCATCAGGGAGCGGGCGCGGGAGAAATTACAAATGGCTTATTAACTTACCTTGACATATTATCAAGGCCCTCATATAATGTTATGGAATAAATAGCAGAACAGCGGGGCACTGCAAAAGAATCTTTCATTTTGCAGTGCTTTAATGCTCACAGGGAATTTTTTCAACGCTGCCGGGTGCGGGGCAATATTGAATAATTCCCCGCAAACAACATATATTGTAAACAACATATATTGTTCAGTAAAATTGACGTTAAGGGAGAAAAGAACGGATGAGCAATAAGGAAGTCATGCTTACCATAGAGGGCCTCAAGAAACTGGAAGAAGAGCTAGAACGCTTAAAATCGGTGCGCCGGCGCGAAATAGCCCAGCGGATCAAGCAAGCCATTGAATTCGGTGACATCAGTGAAAATTCCGAATACGAGGACGCCAAAAACGAGCAGGCTTTCATTGAGGGCCGCATCCTCACTCTGGAAAAAATGCTCCGCAACGCCAAAATAATTGATGACGAAAATCTGGGCACCGAGGTGGTTTCCATCGGCTCCACGGTGCTTTTGCGTGACATAGAGTACGGCGAGGAATTCGAGTGCACCATCGTGGGTTCGGCGGAAGCCGACCCGGCCAATAACAAAATTTCCAACGAGTCACCCGTGGGCAAAGCCATCCTGGGGATGCCCAAAGGGGAAACCGTGGAGGTTTTGGTACCCGCCGGCTCGCTCAAGTACCAGATAGTGGATATAATCAGGTAATTTTTTAGCGCGTTACTTTTACGGAGGAAAAGGATCTGCCATGTCCAAGGAAAAAACAAGCCAAGTGGGACGGGAAACCGAAGACCTGAACGAACTGATGCGAGTGAGGCGCGAAAAACTGGCCGAGTTCCGAAAGCAGGGCATTGAACCTTACGGCGGCAAGTTCAAGTATGAACACACCGCCAGGCTGATAGTGGATAATTACGACCAGTTCGAGGACCGGCAAGTTTCCCTGGCCGGGCGCATCATGGCCCGGCGGGGTCACGGCAAAGCTGGCTTTGCCAATTTACAGGACAGCACGGGGCAAATCCAGATTTACGGCCGCCTGAACGACCTGGGCGAACGGTCATACGAACTCTTCAGCAAGCTGGACATCGGCGACATCGTGGGCGTCACCGGCAAGGTTTTCAAAACCCGCACGGGTGAAATTACGGTGGCGCTGGATTCGCTGCGCTTGTTGAGCAAGTCGCTGCGACCCCTGCCGGAAAAGTGGCACGGCCTCCGGGATGTAGAACTCCGTTACCGCCAGCGTTACGTCGACCTTATCGTCAATCCCGGTGTGAAGGAAACCTTTGTCAAGCGCAGCCGCGTTATCCACGCCATACGCAGTTACTTGGAGCAGCGGGGCTTCCTGGAAGTGGAGACCCCCATGATGCACCCCGTGGCGGGCGGCGCGACGGCGCGCCCGTTTATTACCCACCACAACGCGCTGGACATGGACCTGTACCTGCGCATTGCGCCGGAGCTTTACTTGAAGCGCCTTCTGGTGGGCGGGTTTGAACGGGTTTATGAAATAAACCGCAATTTTCGCAACGAGGGCATCAGCACCAAGCATAACCCGGAATTTACCATGCTGGAACTGTACCAGGCCTACGCCGACTACGTGGATATGATGGACCTCACCGAGGACCTGATAGTCACTGTGGCGGAACAGGTGCTGGGTACCACTTCGGTACTTTACGGTGAAGAGGTAATAAATTTGGCTAAGCCCTGGCCGCGGGTGCCCATGCTGGAGGCGGTGAAAAAATACTGCGGCATCGACTTCGCGGCGCTGCAAAGCGGCGAGGAGGCCTACGCGGCGGTGCGTCACCTACAGCTGGAAGTGGAGCGCGGGGAATCTTGGGGTTCCATTTTAAACAAGGTATTTGAGGAGCTGGTGGAACCCAAGTTGATCCAGCCCACGTTCATTTACGATTACCCCATTGACATCTCACCGTTGGCCAAGAGAAAGGAGGACAGGCCCGAACTGACCTACCGGTTCGAACTGTTCATCTGCGGCCGGGAAATAGCCAACGCGTTTTCCGAGCTGAACGACCCCCTGGACCAGCGGGAAAGGTTTTTGCAGCAGCTGAAAAAAAGGCAGGCCGGCGACGATGAGGCGCACATGATGGACGAGGATTATATCAACGCCCTGGAGTACGGCATGCCGCCCGCCGGCGGGCTCGGCATCGGTATCGACCGGTTGGTAATGCTCTTTACCAATTCGGCCTCCATACGGGACGTGATCTTGTTCCCCCTCATGAAACCGCGGGAAAGCTAGCGCGGGCTATTCCCAGACGCCCCCTTTTTCAGTTTATTGACAGCCGGTTTTCCTTGTGGTATCATAAAAAACCAGGACGGCAATTAGCATATGATGACCCGCAGTGGGGGTGTAGCTCAGTGGGAGAGCACCTGCCTTGCAAGCAGGGGGTCACCGGTTCGAATCCGGTCATCTCCACCAGTTGTTCCTCGATAGCTCAACGGTAGAGCATCCGGCTGTTAACCGGAGGGTTGCTGGTTCGAATCCAGCTCGAGGAGCCAGAAAAGACTGCGAAACGCTTTCGCAGTCTTTTTTTTGTAATTGTTAAATAGAAGCAGTAACAGAGAGATATAATGTACCCAGGCGGAATTTTGGCTGAAAACCGGCAATACCGGTGCTATTTCGCACTTGAATAAAAGGGGGTAAAAATTGTTATACTATATACGTAAAGGTAAGTCAAAGTCAAAGTCAAAACCTCCGGGGGTGTTTTGCAAGCCTGATGTCCAGCCTGTCCAACATGATAGAGGATTACCTGAACAGGTTAATTGAACAAAGCGGCGGAAAGTTGGTGGAAATACAGCGCAATATGCTGGCGGAAAAGTTTAACTGCGCGCCGTCTCAAATTAATTACGTGCTTACCACCAGGTTCACCGTGGAACGGGGATACGTGGTGGAAAGCCGGCGCGGCGGCGGCGGGTACGTGCGCATTGTTAAAATACCCCTGCCCGCCGGGGAGCTAAACCTGGTCAACGAAGTGGTCAGCCTGGTGGGGGATCATATTTCTGAGCGCAGCGCCGCCGCCATCGTGGCCCGGCTGCTGGAAGAAGGGCTGATCACCCGGCGGGAGGCCGCCATCATCAAGACTTCCTTAAGCCGCGACGTGCTGCGCATCGGCCTGCCGGCCCGGGACCAGCTGCGGGCCAACATACTGAAGGCCGTGTTGATTACTATCTTTAAGAACCAAAATCGGGATGATGAGGAGTGAGCGACATGCTCTGTGAAAAGTGCCAGCAGAGGCCGGCCACCGTGTATTACACCGAGGTCATCAACGGCCAGCAGAAAAAAATGCATCTTTGCGAGGTTTGCGCCGGGCAAATGCAGGCTGAGGGATTCAGCTTGTTTTTGCCGCAAATGAACCTGCATAATTTTCTAGCTAGTTTCTGGAGCCAGGCGCCGCAAGTGCAGCCCTTCGCTCCCCAGACTACGGGTGAGGCCAAGTGCCCAGCCTGCGGCACCTCGGAAAGTTTCTTCGCGCAAAAGGGACTGTTCGGCTGCAGCGATTGCTACCGGTATTTCGGGGAGCGCCTGGAACCGCTGCTGCGCAGGATTCACGGCTCCAGCAGTCATACAGGCAAGGTGCCGGCGCGCACCGGCGGGCGGGCCCGGCTGGTGAAGCAAATCGACCAGTTGAGGGCCCAGCTGCGCGAGGCCGTCGCCCGGGAGGAATACGAAAAGGCGGCGGAACTGCGCGACCGCATTAAGAAGCTGGAACAGGAGCTTTAGGAGGGGTAAGCCATGGGTATCAGGGAAACGGTCAACAACGCCAGAAGCGGCTGGATGAAGCCGGGCGCACCGGAAGGCGACATTGTTATCAGCTGCCGGGTCAGGGTGGCCCGCAACCTGAACAATTGCCCTTTCCCCCATTTACTGGATGTGGAAAAGGCCGGGCAGGTGGTCCATGCCGTGCAGCTGGCATTGGAGAATAACGAGCTGCGGCGGCACGTAGGAAAACTGGAAGTGACCAGGATGGCTGAATTGAGCCCGGTGGAAAGGCAGATACTAGTGGAAAAACACCTGATCAGCCCGGATTTGCTGGAAGACCACGCCAAAAAAGCCGTGGCGCTGCGGGACGATGAAGTGCTCAGCATGATGATCAACGAAGAAGATCACCTGCGTATACAGTGCTTGCTGCCGGGCCTGCAGTTGGAAAAGGCCTGGGAGCTGGTTAACCGGATGGACGACGATCTGGAAAAAACGCTGGATTTTGCTTTTGCCGATGGCTACGGTTACCTAACCGCTTGCCCCACCAACGTAGGAACGGGCATGCGGGCTTCCGTAATGCTGCACCTGCCCGGGCTGGTGCTGGTTGAGCAAGTTAGGAACGTGCTCACCACCATTTCCAAGCTGGGCTTTACGGTGCGGGGCCTTTACGGCGAAGGAACGGAGGCACGGGGCAACCTGTTCCAAATCAGCAACCAAGTTACTCTGGGACACAGCGAGGAGGAAATCATCCATAACCTCAAGTCGGTAACCGGTCAGCTGCTGGCCCAGGAGCGCAAGGCCCGCCAGGCTTTGCTGCAAGAACGCCGGGAGCAGCTGGAGGACAAAGTGGGTCGTTCTTACGGCATTCTCCGGTACTCCCACATGATATCTTCCGAGGAAGCCATGCGCCGGCTATCCGACGTGCGGCTGGGGCTGGACTTAAAGCTGCTCTCGGGCATCAATCCGGACCAGTTGACCGAGTTAATGGTTATGACCCAACCTGCTTTCCTGATGAAGCAGCAGCAAGGGGATCTTACCCCCATGCAGAGGGATATACTGCGGGCGAAACTTATTAGAAAAATATTAAACTAAACAGGAGGTGCGGCATATGATATTCGGCCGGTTTACGCAGAGGGCGCAAAAGGTGCTCATGCTGGCTCAGGAAGAGGCCAGGCGGCTGAATCACCCGTACGTGGGCACTGAGCATATACTGCTGGGCTTGATTCGCGAAGGCGAGGGCGTGGCGGCCAAGGCCTTGGCTGGGCTGGGAGTGCAGGCCGACAAGGTGCGCGAGCTGGTGGAAAAGTCCGTAGGCAAGGGCGAGAGTGAAGTACGGGAACTGGCCCTGACTCCGCGGGTAAAAAGGGTACTGGAGCTTTCCGTGGACGAAGCGCGCCGCATGGGAACTAACTACGTAGGTACCGAACACTTGCTGTTGGGCCTGATTCGCGAAGGCGAAGGCGTGGCAGCGCAGGTGCTGGCTTCTCTGGGCGTGGACCAGGATAAAGTGCGCCAAATGGTAATACAGCTGCTGGGCGGCGCCGGCGGGGCGCTCCAGGGCCAGCAGCCCCAGCAGGGCTGCGCCGGGGGTACCTGCGGCACCAGGACGGCCACCTTGGACCAGTTCGGACGGGACCTGACGGCCCTGGCCCGGGAGGATAACCTGGACCCCGTAGTGGGCCGGGAGAAAGAAATCGAGCGGGTGGTGCAGATTCTCAGCCGCCGCACCAAGAACAATCCCGTGCTCATCGGCGACCCGGGCGTGGGCAAGACGGCCATCGTGGAAGGCCTGGCTCAGCGCATCGTGGCCGGCAATGTGCCCGAGGTGTTGTTGAACAAGCGCCTGGTTACCCTGGATTTGGCTTCACTGGTGGCCGGTACCAAGTACCGGGGTGAGTTTGAGGACCGGCTGAAAAAAGTGGTGGAAGAAATTACCCGTGAGAAAAACATCATTGTTTTCATCGACGAGCTGCATACCATCATCGGCGCCGGGGCGGCGGAAGGAGCCATCGATGCCGCCAACATACTGAAGCCCGCGCTGGCCAGGGGCGAGCTGCAGTGCATCGGCGCCACCACCCTGGACGAATACAGGAAGCACATTGAACGGGATCCCGCCCTGGAACGGCGTTTCCAGCCCATCACCGTCAACGAGCCTACTGTGGAAGAAACGGTGGAAATTTTGCGGGGACTGCGGGACAAGTACGAGGCGCACCACCGGGTGCGCATTACCGACGAGGCCTTGGAAGCGGCCGCCCGGCTAAGCGACCGGTACATCACCGACCGCTTCCTGCCCGACAAGGCCATCGACCTGGTGGACGAAGCCGGTTCCCGGGTACGGCTGCAGGCCTTCACCGCTCCTCCGGACGTGAAGGAGCTGGAAAAGCGGGTGGAGGAAATTCGCAAGGAAAAAGAAGCGGCGGTGAACAACCAGGAATTCGAGAAGGCAGCTCAGCTGCGTGACGAGGAAAACAAGTTGCGCGAGGAGCTGGAGAAAAAACGCGCCAGCTGGCAGCAGCAAAAGGGCGGTGAAGAGCTGCAGGTAACGGCCGAGGACATCGCCCAAATCGTATCCAGCTGGACCGGCATTCCGGTGCGTAAGCTGGCCGAGGAGGAATCCGACCGGCTGCTGCGCATGGAAGAAATCCTGCACCAGCGGGTCATTGGGCAGGACGAGGCTGTTAAGGCCGTATCCCGGGCCATTCGCCGGGCACGGGCCGGGCTCAAAGATCCCAAGCGGCCCATTGGTTCGTTTATTTTCCTGGGACCCACCGGTGTGGGTAAGACCGAGCTGGCCAGGGCGCTGGCCGAAGCCCTGTTCGGCGACGAGGATGCCATGGTGCGCATTGACATGAGCGAGTACATGGAAAAATTCGCCGTGAGCCGCCTGGTGGGGGCGCCGCCGGGCTACGTGGGCTACGAAGAAGGCGGCCAGCTCACCGAGGCGGTGCGCCGCAAGCCTTACTCCGTGGTGCTGTTGGATGAAATTGAAAAGGCGCACCCGGACGTGTTCAACATTTTGCTGCAGGTGCTGGAGGACGGCCGCTTGACCGACGCCAAGGGCCGTACGGTGGATTTTCGCAACGCCGTGATCATCATGACTTCTAACGTGGGCGTCAACCTCATCAAGCGGGAAACCAGGCTGGGCTTCAAGACGGACGAGGATCAGGGCGCCAGCTACGAAAACATGAAAAAGAAAGTTACCGACGAGCTGCGCCGTACCTTCCGGCCGGAATTTCTCAACCGCATCGACGAAATCATCGTCTTCCACGCGCTGAACCAGGAGCACATCAAGGAAATCGTCAGCCTGATGGTACAGGAAGTAGCCAAGCGGTTGGCAGAAAACCAAATTGCAGTTGAAGTTACAGACGCGGCTAAGGAATACCTGGCCAAGGAAGGATTTGACGAAAATTACGGCGCCAGGCCCTTGCGCCGGGCCATCCAGAAAGAAATTGAAGACCGGCTGTCCGAAGAAATGCTGCGCGGCACCGTCAAACACGGCGACCGGGTGCGCATTGACCGGGATGCTGAACATGGTCTCAAAGTGGAAAAAATTTAAGCGAGCCTGCCGCCGGGGCTGTCGACATGCTTCGACAACCCCGTTTTGTTGACGGCTGCCGGGCGGCGGGGCCGCCCGCCCTTTCTCTTTTCTTTTATTCCTGCATCATGGTATAATAAACAGACAATTTATCTGCGCTGGAGGAGGCCATGCCTGCCAGGAAAACCGGCTATTACTGCAGTGCCTGCGGGCATTTCACCCCGCGCTGGCTGGGGCGTTGCGCCGGCTGCGGCGCTTGGAACACCTACGTGGAAGAAGCGGCCCTCCCGGCCGGGCATGCCCGCCGGGTAACGGGCACAGGGGATCCCCCCCTGCCTGTTACCGAGGTATCCCCGGTGGACGGCCAGCGCCTTTCCACCGGCATGGCGGAATTGGACCGCGTGCTGGGCGGCGGCGTGGTACCCGGTTCGCTGGTTCTGCTGGGCGGCGATCCGGGCATCGGTAAATCCACTCTGCTGCTTCAAGTGGCCGGCGCGGTGGGGAGCGCAGGCAACCGGGTGCTATATGTGTCGGGCGAAGAATCGACGCGCCAGATTAAACTGCGGGCGGACCGCCTGGGCACGTGCTGCCGCGAATTATACTTGTACGCCGAAACCAGCTTGGAAGCCGTTGAAGAACAGGTGGCATCGATAAACCCGGAGCTATTGGTGGTGGACTCCATCCAAACCATGTTCGGTGCGGAAATAGCCTCGGCGCCCGGCAGCGTCGGCCAGGTGCGGGAATGCACCACCCGGTTGATGCGCCTGGCCAAGGAGCGCTCCATATGCGTGTTTGTGGTGGGGCACGTCACCAAGGAGGGTATGATCGCCGGCCCCCGGGTTATGGAACACATGGTGGATGTGGTCTTGTACTTTGAAGGGGAGCGTCACCAGTCGCTGCGCGTCTTGAGAAGCGTCAAAAACCGTTTCGGTTCCACCAACGAGATCGGCGTTTTTGAAATGTCCGGCAGCGGCTTGCGGGAGGTGGCCAACCCATCTTCATTTTTTTTGGCGGACCACGGCCGGCGGGACGTTGCCGGGTCGGTGGTGGTTCCCGTGCTGGAAGGCACCCGGCCGCTGCTGGTGGAAATCCAGGCCCTGGTCTGCCCTACGTCTTTCGGCGTACCCAGGCGCATGACCGCGGGGGTGGACTACAACCGTACGGCCCTGATTATGGCAGTATTGGAAAAAAGACTAGGTTTAATGCTGGGCAACTGCGATGCTTACGTTAACGTGGTGGGAGGGGTGCGCATTGTGGAGCCCGCGGCAGACCTGGGCATCGCCCTGGCCTTGGCGTCCAGTTTCCGGGACCGGGTTGTCGAGGGGCGCACTGCAGTTGTGGGCGAGCTGGGTTTGACCGGGGAAATAAGGCCCGTAACCGCCGTGGAAAAGAGGATCCGCGAGGCTGCCCAACTGGGTTTTGCGCGCTGCGTCGTTCCCCGGCAAAAGGACGTCCCGGCGGAGGCCGGGCTGGAAACGGTACAGGTTGCCACCCTGGCCGAAGCCTTCAGCCTGCTGTTCAGTTAATAATTTTCACCGCTTAAAAGAGCCAAGCGATCGAAGGAGGAAGAAAGTGGAGGACAAGCTGCTCAATGTGCTGCGCATGGTGGCACCGGGTACACCCTTACGGGAAGGGTTGGAAAACATTTTGCGGGCCAAGACCGGCGCACTGCTGGTAATCGGCGACGGCCCCGAGGTCATGGAACTGGCCGAAGGGGGATTTCACGTCAATGCCGAGTTTTCTCCCGCCAATCTTTACGAACTGGCTAAAATGGACGGGGCCATCATCATCAGCAAGGACATCAAAAAGATCATCGCGGCCAACACCCAGCTAATCCCCAATTTAAGCATCCCGTCCAGCGAGACCGGCATCAGGCACCGTACTGCGGAGCGGGTGGCCAAGCAAACTGATGCCATGGTTATTTCCATTTCTCAGCGGCGGGGAGTTATTACCGTCTATAAGGGCAACTTGAAATACGTGCTGCGCGAGCTGGGCGTTATTCTTACCAAGGCCAACCAGGCCGTGCAGACCCTGGAAAAGTACCGCAGCGTGCTGGACCGGGTACTGGCCAACCTGGGCATCCTGGAGTTTGAGGATGCGGTGACCCTCTTTGACGTCGCCAAAGCCATCCAGCGGGCCGAAATGGTTTTGCGCGTGGTGAAGGAAATTGAACGATACATAAGCGAGCTGGGCACCGAGGGCCGCCTGATAACCATGCAGTTGGAGGAACTGGTGGCCAACGTGGAAAAGGAGAGCCGCCTCATTATACAAGACTATACCACTTTAAGCGAGGAAAAATCGCCGGAAGATATCATGTCCATCATCAGCAGCTGGCCGGCCGAGGATTTGCTGGACCTGACGTTGATAGCCCGTGCCCTGGGGTACCCGGGCAGTTCCAGCATCCTGGACCAAAGCGTTACTCCCCGCGGCTATCGTATATTAGAAAAAATCCCCCGGCTGCCTCTGCAGGTGGTGGAAAACCTGGTACGGGAATTCGGCTCGCTGCACAAGGTACTGGGGGCCACCATCGATGAGCTGGACGCCGTGGAGGGAATAGGCGAGGTGCGCGCGCGCTCCATCAAAGAAGGCCTGCAGCGCTATCGCGAGCAGCTGGCCCAGGAACGGCACGTGTAAGGCAATAAAAAGACATAGCTTGCTTATCGCGTGCTATGTCCGGTTTTAGGGGATATGTACTTGCAGGTGAATATTGCTTGAAGGAAAAAAGCCTGCCATGTTGAAACTATGAAAGCGGGCGGCTTTTAAACCATGCTGAATAGCCCCAGAGTTTTCAGCTGCTTTTGTTCCTTGATGAGAATGTCGTACAGGTTTAGATCAAGCAAGTTGCACAGGGCGGCCAGGTAAAACAGCACGCGCCCCATCTCCATTTCTACCATTTCCCGGCAATTTTCACAAAGCTTCCCGTCCAGGTGGGATTCTAAATACTGCTTTAATTCTTCCAAGGAGATTTCGGAAGGAATTTCCTTTTTGTGGGCGTTAATTTTTAAACACCCGCAACTAGTGACAGCTTTAACTATGGCCCGGTTCATTCTGGCATTGGTTTCCTGCGACTTGGCGAGTAAATCCAAAATACTGCGGTTGCAAAGCAGCAGTTCGGAAACCGTGTGTTGGAAATCATTGTAGATTATATCCTTGAGCAAACGGTTTCACCCCTTTGCAAATTAGAGCCTGTCACTGCCTTAATTATAACGGCGGGGGACTTGTCCTGTCAAACTTGCGGTTTTGAAAAAAATATTATTGACATGGGGTTTGTGCTATGCTAAAATATAACTTTTCTTGACAGCGATTTGCTTTTATGGTATACTTTTTTTGTAATATGTTAAGGAGGTCCGGGAATTGTTCAAAATTGGAGATAAAGTTGTTTATCCCATGCACGGCGCGGGGGTAATCGAGGCCATTGAAGAAAAGGAAGTTCTCGGGGAAACCAGGAAATACTATGTGCTGAGGTTGCCCGTGGGCGACATGAAAGTAATGATACCTGTGTCCAACTGCAAGGAAATCGGGCTGCGCCAGGTGATAGACGAGGACGGAGTGCAAAAGGTGTTTCGCATTTTACGTGAGCAATCCACTAGCATGTCGGCTAACTGGAACAGGCGTTACCGCGCCAACCTGGAAAAAATAAAGAGCGGCAACATTTACGAGGTGGCGGAGGTAGTTAGAAACCTGGTCATCAGGGATAAGGAAAAAGGCCTTTCTTCAGGGGAAAGAAAAATGCTGGAAAACGCCCGGCAAATATTGTTAAGCGAGCTGGTGCTGGCTACCGAAATGGCGGAAGATAAGGCCAAATCCATGTTAGACAGGGCATTTGCCTAATGTGCCAGTAAAAACTGGCTTTTTTTATTTTTAGGAAAAAATATCCAAAAAGAGTTGCAACTAACCCGCCGATCATCCATAATAGAATTATATGGTATAGGAAGAAAACCCGGTGAAACTTTTACCAACTCGGGTATATTTTTTATGGATTGGGTTGATTTTAATATATATGGGGGGTTACAAAGGAGGTGAAACAATGGCAAAGAAGCTAATTTTTTTGCTGGTGGTTATTTTGTTTTCGGCAACCGGTTTTTACACCGGCCTTTACCTGGTGGGCCAAGATCTTATTCCCCTGCCCGAAACCGCCCCGCCGCTGGGCCCGGGGTTTGTTGGCCTGACTACATTGATCGGCCTGGTCATGGGCATTCTTTTGACCCCCTGGTTGATTCGCGTATCCCTGTGGTTGACGGCACTGTTGGAGCAAATGCTCAATAAGATGCCGGTGCAGGACCTGATAATGGGTTCTGTGGGGTTGATTATCGGTCTCATAATAGCTAATTTATTGGGTTCTGTTTTTTCCTTCATGGGTTTCCCCGGCAAATTGATTTGGATTGCAGTCACGGTGCTGCTGGCATACCTGGGTTTGAGGATCAGCGTCAAAAAACGCGAGGAAATCGCAGGCTTTCTGGGAAACATTCCCCGCCTGGGCGGCGGCAAGGATAAGGCCGCCCCGGATAAGCATGCTGGGAGCCAGAAAATTCTCGATACCAGCGTAATCATCGACGGCCGCATCGCCGATCTTTGCGCCAGTGGCTTTATCGAGGGTACACTGGTGGTGCCCGGTTTTGTGCTGGAAGAGTTGCGGCACATTGCCGATTCTTCCGACCTGCTGAAACGCAACCGGGGCCGCCGGGGATTGGACATCCTCAACAACTTGCGTAAGGATGCATCGGTTAAGGTGGTTATTTATGACAATACCAAGGGTTTGGACGAAATAGCGGAAGTAGACACCAAACTGGTCAAGCTGGCCCAAAAATTGGGCGCAAAGATAATTACCAACGACTTTAACCTAAACAAGGTGGCCGAATTGCACGGCGTCAAGGTGTTGAATATAAACGAGCTGGCTAATGCCGTCAAGCCCGTGGTGCTGCCGGGAGAAGAGATGACGGTGCAGGTGGTGAAAGAAGGCAAAGAAACCGGCCAGGGGGTCGGTTACCTGGACGACGGTACCATGATAGTGGTGGACGGCGGCAAGCGGTACATGAACCAGACCATCAACGTGCTGGTGACCAGTGTGCTGCAGACGGCTGCAGGGCGAATGATTTTCGCCAAGCCCAAGACCGAGCGCCGTAATGAATCGCCGCAGGAAGCCCGTCGTTACGGCGAGGTGAACGCGCTTGGGTAGCGCTTACGCGGTTATTCCCGCGGCTGGCCGAAGTACCCGCATGGGCGGGACGGTGAGCAAGCAGCTTTTGCCACTGGCGGGCCGGCCGGTGGTGGAGCACTCCCTGCGGGCCATGCTGGCCGTGCCGGTGGACGGCATTGTGCTGGTGGTGGCGCCGGGCCAGGAAGACGCCTTTGCTTCGGCGCTGGGCCCGCTGCTGCGGCAGGAAAACATACGGATCGTGCGGGGCGGTGCCACCCGCCGCCTTTCGGTCAGGCAGGGCCTTGCGGCCCTGCCTGCTGGCGTTGAGGTGGTGCTGGTGCATGACGGCGCGCGGCCGCTGGTAAGGCCGGAAAGGGCCCGCGAGGTTCTGCGGGAAGCCCGCCGCTGGGGGGCTTCCGTCCTGGCGGTTCCCGTTAAGGACACCATCAAGGTTGCCGCCGGGGAAACGGTGCGGGAGACCCTGCCCAGAGACGAGCTGTGGCAGGTGCAGACACCCCAGGCGTTTATGCGGGACCTGCTGCTGGAGGCGCATGACAGGGCGGACCGAGAGGGGTTCGAGGGCACCGACGACGCTTCCCTGGTGGAGCGGCTGGGTCATCCCGTGCGCCTGGTGCGAGGAGATTACAGCAACATTAAAATTACCACGCCCGAGGACCTGCTGCTGGCCCAGGCCCTGCTGGCGGCGGGCGCGGTAAAGTAGGTGGTGGTATGATGCGGGTGGGCATAGGATTTGACGTGCACAGGCTGGTGCAGGGGCGTTCTCTGGTGCTGGGCGGGGTGGAAATACCTTATCACCTGGGGTTGGAGGGGCATTCCGATGCCGACGTGCTGGTGCACGCCGTCATGGACGCCCTTTTGGGAGCCGCCGGGGCCGGGGACATTGGCCGGCACTTTCCGGACACCGGCTCGCGCTACCGGGGCGCCTCCAGCCTGTGGCTGTTGAGGCAGGTGGTTGCGCTGTTGGATGCCCGTTACTGGGCGGTAAGCAGCGTCGACGCCGTGATCATTGCCCAGGCGCCCAAGGTGGCGCCTTACACGGAGCAGATGCGGCAAAACTTAGCCCGGGAAATGCACGTGGCGCCGGAAGTGGTGAGCATTAAAGCTACCACCACCGAGGGGCTGGGCTTCACCGGCCGGGGCGAGGGTATCGCCGCCCAGGCGGTGGCCTGCCTGTACCGCGCCGAACCCGGCGCTTAGCCGTTTTTCCCGGTTGCGCGATTCGTCCCGCCGGGCCGGCGACCTCAGCTTCGCCGGGTCACTGTTACCGGCGCTCCGTTACGTCACTGGCGGGGAACCACCCGGCCCCGCGCGGCAGCGTATCTCCATTAAGATTTTGATATACGCTGTGCCCGGCTTTAGTTTGGCCTGCTAGAAAAGCGGAGCGAGCGGGTGCATACGGCAGGCCAAACCAAAAGTTGCTTACCAAGGCGATCCGGTGGTTTTCCGGAGTACAACGGAGTATCTGATAAAAAGTTGCTGCCCGGCAAAAGGCAATGTTATAATAAAATGTCGAAAACAGATGCTGCAAGGGAGAGAGATTATTTTGCGCGAAATCAGGGTAAGGTTTGCACCCAGCCCCACGGGGCCCCTACATATCGGCGGAGCACGCTCTGCTTTGTTTAACTGGCTTATGGCCCGCCGTTACGGCGGTAAATTTATTGTGCGCATCGAGGACACCGACCTGGAGCGTTCTTCCAAAGAATCGGAAAAGAACATATTATCCTCGCTGCGCTGGTTGGGCCTGGACTGGGACGAAGGGGTGGACGTAGGCGGTCCCAACGGTCCCTACCGGCAGACCGAGCGGCTGCCCTTGTATGAGCGTTACGCCCGGCAGCTCCTGGAAAGCGGCTGGGCTTACCCGTGTTACTGTACCGAAGAAGAGCTGACCGCGCAGCGGCAGGCCCAGCTGGCTGCTGGAGAAATGGTGCGCTATGCGGGCCGGTGCCGGTCGCTGACGCCGCAGGAACGGGTGCGCCTGGAGCGGGAAGGCCGCCGGCCGGCGCTGCGGTTTAAAGTACCGGAAGACAGGGTTATTACCGTGCGCGACCGCGTGCGCGGCGAGGTCAGCTTTGACTGCGCAGGCATGGGCGACTTTATCATCGTCAAGTCTGACGGCATTCCCACCTACAATTTCGCTGTGGTGGTGGACGATCACTTAATGGGCATTACCCACGTCGTCCGGGCCGAGGAACACCTTTCCAACACACCCCGCCAAGTGCTTTTGTACGAGGCGCTGGGATGGGAGGTGCCGGAATTTGCCCACATATCGTTAATTTTGGGCAAGGACCGGGCCAAAATGAGCAAGCGGCACGGCGCCACTTCCATTGACCAGTACCGGGAACGGGGCTACTTGCCCGAAGCGCTGGTTAATTTCCTGGCCCTGCTCGGCTGGTCGCCGGGTACCGAAGAAGAAGTGTTGACCGTGGAACAGCTGAAGGCGCAGTTTTCCCTTGAACGGGTAACCAAGAGCCCGGCCGTGTTTGATCTGGAAAAACTCAACTGGCTGAACGGTTACTATATACGGCACAGCCCGGTGGAGCGCATTGCCGAACTGGCCCTCCCCTACCTGCGCCGGGCCGGCTATGCGCCGGGCGAGGAAAAGCTGCGCCTGGTTGTGGCGGTGGCCAGGAATTACGTGGAATACCTGGCCCAGATCCCCCAATACGTGGATGTGTTTTTTAACGATCCCGGTTACGACGACCCGGAAGCCAGGGAAGTGCTGGCCCAGGAGCAGGTGCCCAGGGTGCTGGGGGCGCTGCGCGACAAGCTTGCCGGGACGGGCGAAGTTGCGGACGCGGCGGCGGCAAAGGAGCTGTTGAAAAAACTGCCCAAGGACCTGGGCCTGGGCGGTAAAAAGGTTTACCTGCCCCTGCGGGTGGCTCTGACGGGCAAAACCAAAGGGCCGGAACTGCACGACCTGCTGCCTGTGCTGGGTAAAGAAGGGACGCTGGCCAGGCTGGCCAAGGCAGAGGCTGCCATAGGCATTACTGATTAGACGTCCATGTCGCTGGCGCGGCACCAGCAGAAGAAAGAAGAAGCCCGGTGCGCCCGTCCCAGGCGAGCGATTTGCGGGAGCGCCGGTAACGGCACCCGGCGAAGTGAGGTCGCGAAACCGGACGAGCGGACAGGATGTCCGCGAGAGCCCGAATTGAATCATGGACGGTGAATTGAGGGCGGTCCGGTTTCGCCCGAAACGAGCCGCCGGTGCCGTCGGCGCGGGAGCCATGAGCGAGCCGGGACGGCACAATGGGCTGTAACATCTGTTTTTCAGGATAGGATAGCTAAGTGGAGGGGATACGGCTTGCTGTTCGGTCGGCTCCGCAAGGAAATCAAAGCCGTGTTCGAGCGGGACCCGGCGGCCAAGTCGCTGCTGGAGGTATTGCTCTGTTACCCCGGCCTGCATGCCATCATGCTGCACCGGGTAGCCCATTTTTTTTATCGGCACCGTTTTTATCTCATTGCCCGGTTAATTTCGCAGTTTTCCCGGGCCATTACCCAAATTGAGATTCACCCGGGCGCTAAAATCGGCGAAGGCCTGTTTATCGACCACGGCGCCGGGGTGGTCATCGGCGAAACTGCGGAAATAGGGGATAATGTCACCATTTACCAGGGAGTAACCTTGGGTGGTACGGGCAAGGAAAAAGGCAAACGCCATCCCACCATTGGCAATAACGTGGTGATTAGCGCCGGGGCCAAGATACTGGGTTCTTTTACCGTGGGAGATAACAGCAAAATCGGCGCCGGTTCCGTGGTATTAAAGGCCGTGCCGCCCAACAGCACTGTGGTGGGGGTGCCGGGCAAAGTGGTGGTGCGGGACGGTGAAAAGGTGGATAGTCCCGAGGTTTCCATTATTGACCTGCGCCACGACTTGCTGCCCGACCCGATAACCGAGGCCATGTACTGCATGCAGCAAAACATTGAAATGCTGGAAAAGAGGGTGCGGGAACTGGAAAAAATGCTGCGTGACGGTTCCGGCGGCGCCGGCCGGGATATGGACCGGTGCGTGGAAAAGTGAAAAGCGCCGGCAAGGTGAAATTGGAGGGAAATGCTGGTATATGCTGATATACAATACTCTAACCAGGCGGAAGGAAAAATTTGTTCCCCGGGACCCGGGCCGGGTGGCCATGTACGTTTGCGGGCCCACCACGTACAATTACATTCACCTGGGCAACGCCCGCCCCACCGTCTTTTTTGACACGGTGCGCCGTTACCTGCAGTATAAGGGTTATAAGGTCCTGTACGTGCAGAATTTTACCGACATCGACGACAAGATAATCAACCGGGCCAAGGAAGAGGGGGAAGACCCCATGGCGCTGGCCGCCCGTTATATCACCGAATATTTCAAAGATGCCGACGCGCTGAACGTCCGGCGCGCAGACGTGCACCCCAAGGTTTCCGAGCACATGGAAGAAATCATCCAGATGGTCAAGACGCTGGTGGACAAGGGTTACGCTTACGTGGTGGACGGCGATGTTTATTATGACGTGCACAAGTTCGCCGGTTACGGTAAGCTGTCTGGGCGGACGCTGGACGACATGCGGGCGGGCGCCCGGGTGGACGTGGACGAGCGCAAGCGCGACCCCATGGATTTTGCCCTGTGGAAAGCCGCCAAGCCCGGCGAACCCAGCTGGGACAGCCCGTGGGGCCAGGGCAGGCCGGGCTGGCACATCGAGTGTTCTGCTATGTCCTTAAAGTACCTGGGCGTGCATTTCGACATCCACGGCGGCGGGTACGATTTAATATTCCCCCATCACGAAAACGAAATTGCCCAATCGGAGGCGGCCACCGGCCAGCCCTTCGTGCGTTACTGGATGCATAACGGGTTTATCACCGTCAACCAGGAAAAAATGAGCAAGTCGCTGGGCAACTTTTTTTTGGTGCGGGAGATACTGGGCAAGTTCCCGCCGGAAGTGGTGCGCTTTTATCTCCTGAGCACCCACTACCGCAGCCCCCTGGATTTTGACGATGAGAAGCTTACTGCAGCCGCCCGGGGGTTGGAGCGCATCAAGACCAGCATTCGGCTGTTGGAAGAAGCCCTGGCCGGCCCGGCGGCCGGCGCGGGCCACCAGCCCGACGAGGCGCTGGCGGCCCGGCTGCGCCAGATACGCGGTGAATTTGAGCGGGCCATGGACGACGACTTCAATACCGCCTTGGCCACCGGCGCGCTGTTTACGCTGGCCCGGGAAGTAAACACCTACCTGCAGCAAGGCGGCGGGGCCGGAAAAACGGCGGCTTTGCTGGAGGCCAGGCAGTTGTTTGGGGACTTCAACGACGTGCTGGGAGTGTTTAAAACCGGCCGGGACGGCGCCATATTGCTGGACGATTCGACCGGCCGGGAAGACGACATGGCGGAGAAATTAATCCAGCTG
>ENA-OSAF01000215-OSAF01000215.1-marine-sediment-metagenome-genome-assembly--contig:-NODE-215-length-20995-cov-24.248138_pt1 | contig 20995 bp, 20 predicted proteins | sample MGYA00237872_ERZ529318 | MGnify/ENA primary metagenome ERZ529318 (study PRJEB26369, sample SAMN03142813) | marine sediment metagenome | biome: marine; feature: borehole; material: sediment... | reverse complement strand
TGGAAGCGGGCACCGGCACGGGAAAAACCATGGCCTACCTGCTGCCGGCCCTGCTTTGGGCAGTGCGCCACAAGCAGCGCGCTGTCGTGGCCACCAACACGCTAAACCTGCAGGAACAGCTCTGGTGCAAGGACATCCCGTTAATAAGCAAGTTGAACCTGCCCTTTAGGGCGGCCCTGCTCAAAGGGCGCGCCAACTATATTTGCCTGCGCCGCTTTTTCCAGCTGCTTTCCGCTGTTCCGGCGCTGGCGCCGGCCGAAGCGCTGCTTATGGCCAGGCTTTTGGTTTGGCTACAGGAAACGGACAGCGGCGACAAAGCAGAGCTAAACCTTTTCGGCCCCGACAAAGAAACCTGGCGGCAGGTATGCTCGGAAAGCGAATCCTGCCTGGGCGGCGCATGCCGCTGGTACAGCCGCTACTGCTTTGTACAACGGGCCAGGCGCAACGCGGAAAACGCGCACCTGGTCATCGTCAACCATTCACTGCTGTTCACCAGCCTAACCGCAGACAGCCAGATACTTCCGCAATACGAAGCTCTCATTATCGACGAGGCACATCATCTTGAGGAAACGGCCACCAAGTACCTGGGGAAAAGTATTACCAGAAAAGAAATGCTGCAGTGGCTGCACATGGCAGGCAAATGCATCAAGAAAATGCAGGAAGCAGCACCGCCGCCACCAAGCGGCAAGGAGTGGCCGGCAGCCCTAAACGGCCTGCAACAAACCAGGCAGGCTTTGCTGGACAGCTTGGAGGTATTTTTTACTCATTTCATTGATACTTGCCGGCGCTGCACCGCGGCGGCCGACCACAACCGCCATAAATTGCGCCTGCATAAAAAACCCGGCGTTACGACGGCGGTTACGGCAGTGTACCAAAACATGTCCGCCCACCTCCGCCATTTTTTAGCCGGCCTGAATGCCGTGGCCGAACAGGTGGAAATGTGGGCCGGCACCGGCCAAGCCTGGGAGGAAAATTACCGGGACATCAAAAGTATCGCCGTCACCGGGGAAGAATACCTGGCCAATTTCCGCTTTATAATGGAAAAACCAGAGAAAAACTACGTCTGCTGGGCGGAAACAACCCAGCCCGCCGTCCAGGGCCAAAAAAGCAACTGCTCGCTTTACGCCACGCCCATTGATGTGAGCGAAATGTTGTACCGTCATTTATTTAGCTCCACCGCCACCGTCATTCTGACGTCCGCAACCCTAACGGTGAACGGCACCTTCGACCACTTCGTCGAGCAATGCGGCCTGGACCGCCTGCCCCGCGGCGCGCTGGTCACCAAACAGGTGGCTTCGCCGTTTAATTACGATAACCAGTGCCTTTTTTGCATTGCCCGCAACGTGCCGGCCATCAACGAAACAGAAGAAAATGTTTATTTAAACGCGCTGGCGCGTGCCATATGTGACCTGTCCATAGAAACCAGCGGCCGCACCCTGGTGCTTTTTACTTCACACAAGCTGCTGCGCGAGATATACTTCCGGTGCAAGCCCCTTTTCGACGCCAACAACATCTTTCTTCTGGGACACAATATTGACGGCGGCCGGGCCAGGTTAGTGGAGGAGTTTTCCCGGGACGGGCGCAGCGTGCTATTCGGGGCGTCCAGTTTTTGGGAAGGCATTGACGTGCCCGGCAGCGCCCTGGTTAATGTTATTATCGTTAAACTACCGTTTGCCCCGCCCAACGACCCGGTGTTGGAGGCCAAAAGCGAAGCCATCGCTTCCCGTGGTCGCAGCGGTTTTTATAGTTTAAGCTTGCCGCAAGCCGTTATTCGTTTTAAGCAGGGCTTCGGCCGGTTGATCAGGAGCGGGCAGGACCGGGGTGCGATAATCGTGCTGGATAGGCGCATTATGGAAAAACAGTACGGCCGGGCGTTTTTAAACTCCCTGCCCGTCCATTCCTACCTGTACGAGGATACGTCCTTTATCAGGAAAAAATTGGCCAGCTGGATTTAGCGTTTATTGGCTTCGGTACACCCCCGCAAATGACACATCACCCTCCTGACGCAAATATATATATTACATAAACAGTCCTCGAAAAGGAGAGTGAGAGTTTTGCGGGTGTATTTCGTGCGCTTGCCTTCTTTTTTGCGTAACTGGTTGTTAAAGATCTGGAAGTAGGAAAAGCGGTTTTGCACCGATTACCCCTGTTTGCTAAGATTTGACACCGGTCACCTCGGACCGGTGTAAGTTTTACAGCATATTAATTTATAAAAACGGGGGATGAAATCATGTTCAGCAAAGCCGCTTTCCGCTTGTACGCCGGCTTGTTGATGCTGGCAGCGGGCATAATACTACTGGGCTTGTCTATACTGGTCAGCTGACGCCGGCCGCCGCTTTTACCTAGACAACCCCACGCCCAGTATGCCGCCGGCACCGCCGGCCAAGCACGAAGTCAGGCCCTTGACCAGTAACGATAAAGCTTTACCCTGGACCTGGAGAAGAAAAACGGACATCAACCAGGCCAGCGCCACAAAAACCACCGCCACACCAATGCCATGCAACAAACCCTTGCAACCCGCATCCCGGGCTGCCGAAGCGCTGCCGGCAAAAATGCTCACATAAAATAAAACAGTGGCTGCCAGCGGCAGCGTCTTTTCGGTAACCGAGGTAACGTGGTAAACAACGCCCAGCAAGGCGCATCCCAGGATGGTGATAATCAAAGCGACCAGCACGCCCTTGAGGACGGAAGACAAATTCAACAGCGGGTGACCTGTTCTTTCCTGTTTCAGGGGAACCATACGCCCACCTCCTTTTTACCTTAAATTTTATGAACTAATCACCCGATTATGCTGTCGCCACAAAAAAATACCGGTATCATTTACCGGCATTTCCCCGCCTTTTTTCCTCGTTGCCGGGTTCCTGGCGCCCGTCCAGGTTAACCAGCGGCGCAGACCCGGTGGGCTCTTCCACCCATGCGCGCCCGAGCCCGTAAGGCCCGCTTTTCTTTTTTCCCTTTTCTTTGCCCTTCATCAAAACACCTCCTGTATTTATTATCAACGCCCGGGCTGCCGTATATTATATTGATAGTTATGGTAACCATGAATTATAATGAAACCGGGAGGTGAGCCAGGTATGGCATTGCAACAAGTGGAATTGCGTGTTGATGGAATGTCTTGCCGGCATTGCAAAAACGCGGTGGAAAAAGAACTCCAGGGAAAGAAGGGGGTACAAAACGTTAATGTAGACCTGGAGCGTAAAAAGGTCAGCATTGACTTTGACCCGGGAGAAATTTCTCGCACCGAGCTAATTAATAGCATCAACGGCCTGGGCTACCACGTGGTGGAATAACGGGCAATAACTACATATAACCGCAAACACGCGCCTGCCGGGCGCCTTTTGTATAATATTGACGGTAAATGTATTATATTTTTTGGTTCGTTTGGAAGGGTTTGGCATTAAAATAATCGAATATTTCCTCACCAAACTAAATCGAGGAGCGTGGGTTTGGTGATGGGAATATTAAAGGGTCTTAAAGGCCTTAAGGGCGGCATACTGGTGCTTTGCAGCATGGCCCTGGTGCTGGAGACCATTGGATCCGAAAACAAGGCGCTGCAGCTGCTGCGAAAAGCCATCAATATATCACCCCAGAACCGGGAACTGCACCTGCATGCCAGCCGCCTGTTTTTAAAAAAGGGCCAGGTGGACAAGGCGGTGATGCACTGGAAAAAAGCCGCCGGTCCCGAAAACATCGGCAGCTTTCTTTACTGGCTGGACAAATCAAAGTTCGCGCCCGGTAGAAAAAAACAAGCCGGCAACGAACGGGAAAAATCAAATCCTTGGGACGATCTGGCCGGAGTGGTAAGGGAATGGCCGGTCAATCAGCCTATTTTAAACGATGTGGGCCTTGACTTGCTGGAAAGGGGCTATATCCAGGAAGCCCTGCAGGTTTTTTTACAGGACCTGCGCAAGGGCAAGACTGATCCCGTGCTGCTGTTCAATACCGGGCTGGCATTAAGCAAGTTAAACAGGCACCGCGAAGCACAGGAATACTACGAAAAAGCCCAGAACATGGGATTAAACAGCCTTGAACTGCTGAACAACAAGGGATACAGCTTGTTTTGCCTGGGGCAGTTCGAAGAAGCGCAAACCTGCTATGAGCTGGCCCGCGGGCTGGCTCCCAACGATTACACCATACTAAACAACTTGGCGGCCTGCTACCTGAAAACAAACCAAACGGAGAGAGCACGGAACTGCTTTTTAGCAGCCACTAAACACAACACCAAGGACGCCGTGTTGGAAAACAACCTGGCCATGTGCCTGGAAATGACCGGTAAACTCCAAGATGCCCTTGTGCATTACGACAGGGCAGCCGCCCTAGAAAAAAACGAACATATTAAAAAGAAAATCATGCTCAATAAAATCAACTGCTTGATAAAACTTAACCGGTGCCAGGAAGCCCTGCAGATATGTGAATCCCTCTTAAAGGAAAACGGCAAGGAAAACGGCAAAAACGAGTTTGAGCTATGGGGACTGAGGGCCGAATTGTTAAACGAGCTGGGCAGAACCAGGGAAGCCGCTGAATGTTACCGCAAAGCCCTGGGCCTGACAGGTTGACGAGCGGCCGGGTGATTACCGGGCCGCTTTTTGTGCCCCCATGCAGGACGAATGCGGTAAAACGGAGAATATAAAAAAAGCCATCATGTGACATAAACCAGGCTGAATGGAAAGGTGCCGGAAATGTACGATCTGCATGTGTCTCAACATTTTAGCGCCGCCCACCGGTTAAACGGTTACAAGGGCAAGTGCTCGGCCGTGCACGGGCACAACTGGATTGTGGAAATGACCGTTTCCGGCCGGGAATTAAACGATATCGGCATGCTTGTCGATTTTTCGGAACTGAAAGAGTTATTAAAAACAACATTGCAGAAACTTGACCACCGGTATTTAAATGAGGAACCCCCTTTTAACTCCGGGGAATCCCGGCAGAACCCCACGGCGGAAAATATCGCCCGGTACCTGTATGAGACGATAAAGCCTCTGCTTCCCCGCAAAGACATATACTTAAAAAAAATCACCGTCTGGGAATCCTCCGGGGCAGCAGCCAGCTACCAGGAGGATGATGAGCGTGCATAGCGTGGTACTGCTGTCGGGCGGCCTGGACTCCACCGTATCCCTGGCCATGGCGATAAGGGAAACAACCGTCGTACTGTGTTTAACGGTTGACTACGGGCAAAGGGCGGCGGCCAGCGAAATTGCGGCGGCGGGGGCAATAGCGTGTTATTACGGGCTAGACCACATAGTGCTGCCGGCGCCCTTTTTCAAAGATTTCAGCCGGTCGGCACTTCTCTCCCGCAGCGTGCAGCTGCCGTCCAACGTGGACCTGAACGATAATTCTGCCGTTCAGGACAGCGCCTTGGCCGTTTGGGTTCCCAACAGAAACGGCTTTCTCATCAACCTGGCCGCCTGCTACGCCGAAGCGCTGGGGTGCGATTTCGTGATCACGGGATTCAACCGTGAAGAAGCCGCCACTTTTCCCGACAACAGCTCGGAATTTGTCCAAGCCGTCAACGCGGCCCTGCGCTATTCAACCAGGAACGGCGTCCGGGTGAGAAGCTATACTCAGCAACTGAACAAAGAAGAAATCGTCCAGCTGGGAATGCGCCTTGGAGTGCCGTTTAAACTGATCTGGAGCTGCTACGAAAGCGGTCAACAAATGTGCGGCCGGTGCGAAAGCTGCCGGCGCCTGGCGCGCGCCAAGCAAAAGGCTGGTGTGAAAACATGATTAGTTTTTTTTGTTCCAAGTTACCAACAAAATACGACGGGAGCCAGCTTTCTTCGCTATGGGCTTATCGCAATTTCGGCGTACAAGGCGATAGCATCGTGATGTTTCGCGGCCCCTGTGCTGTGAGCACGGGAAAAATGGTCGACATGGAGGACGTGCTGCAAAACGCTCCTATTTACAGCGAAGACATGCTTCACTTTATTATTGAACACTTCGACACCATGGACTTAGAAAAAACCGTCACCAGGCAGCACCTGTTCATTGCCATTATCGCAGAAATAATCAACCAGCAGCTGCCGCGGGCGGACAAGCTCATCAGGCGCAGGGGAGACGACCTTTTCCTGGAGGAACGCAAGCTTTCCGTTTCCATCGCTACGCTGACCCCCGTTTCCACGATCATACACACCGGCCTAAACGTAAAAAGCGAAAACACGCCCGTGCCCACCGTGGGGCTTAGCGACCTCGGTTTCGTAGAACAAAGAATAATGCTGCTGGGACAGCAAATTGCCCGCAATTATATAGATGAACTACAGCAAATCAAAGCAGCCCGGAGCAAGGTGAGGGGGGTTGGTTAATTGCAGGTTACCTGCAACGAAATTTTTTCTTCCGTGCAGGGTGAAGGGCCCCTGGTGGGACAGCGGCAGATTTTCTTGCGGCTGGCCGGGTGCAACTGGTCCTGCCGCTACTGCGACACCCCCGTAAATGCCGAACCTTGGTGCAGGGTGGAAAAAACGCCGGGCAGCCGGGAGTTTTTCCATGTGCCGAATCCCTTGGACCCAGCGGACGTTGCCAGGCTGGTAAAAGCCTACAAACCCTGGCTGCACCACTCCATCAGCATCACGGGGGGCGAGCCGCTGCTGCATGTCGATGTCTTGCTGGAGCTGATACCAAAACTGCCGGCCACTCGCCGGGGAATTTTTCTGGAAACAAACGGCACTTTGCCGGAGGCTTTAGAGGAATTAATCGATCTGGTAGACTTCATATCCATGGACGTCAAGCTTGCCAATACCGGCCGTTCCACACCCTGGGCGGAACACAAGCGGTTTATTTCCGTGGCCGCCAAGCGGCGGCTAATGGTCAAGACCGTCATCTCCTCGGATACAGACCCGGCGGAAATCATGGAAACTGCCCAAATAATCGCCGCCACGGACAAGCGGATCCCTTTTATTTTACAACCCGTTACGGCAGTGGGAAACGTGAGGCCCGCCGGGAATAAAACTCTGCTGCAGCTGCAAGAAAACGCTCTGCGGTTCCTGTCGGACGTGCGTGTAATTCCACAGACACACATGGCCATGAATTTTTTATAATAGTAAGTGTTTTTATAATAGTAAGTGAGGGAGAGTAACATAACAATGATTGACACCGAAAAAATTAAAGCCGCCGTATGCATGATTCTGGAAGCCATAGGCGAGGACCCGCAAAGGGAGGGGCTAAGAGAAACGCCGGCCCGGGTTGCCCGCATGTACAGTGAAATTTTTTGCGGGCTCTGGGAAGACCCGGAAAGCCACCTGCAAACGTTGTTTACCGAAGAACACGAGGAAATGGTACTGGTTAAAGACATTCCCTTTTACTCCATATGCGAACACCACCTGCTGCCTTTTTACGGGCACGCGCACGTAGCCTACATTCCCCGCAAGGGCAAGGTGACCGGGCTGTCCAAACTAGCCCGGGTTGTTGAGGCTTTCTGCAAAAGGCCGCAGCTGCAGGAAAGGCTCACCACCCAGATCGCCAACACCATTATGAAGAAGTTGAACCCCCACGGAGTACTGGTGGTTATCGAGGCCGAGCACATGTGCATGACGCTGCGCGGCGTGCGCAAGCCCGGCTCCAAGACCGTAACCTCCGCGGTCCGGGGACAGTTTGAGCGCAGTGAAGCCACCAGGGCGGAGGCGTTTGCACTAATAAGAAAATGACGGGAGGGGATTTCTTTGGTCAACGGGGAGTCCGCACAGGGAAAGTTGGAACTGCTTGCTTACAAATCCTTTAAAATGTATGAAGACATGTATAAAGTGATAGATTTTCTCAACAAGAACTTAAAGGACAAAAGAATCATGTTCGGCTTGACGAAAAGCAGTACGGATAATAAGATGACCATATCCATATACGAGTTTTAGCCACAGCGGGGGACGGTAATGCTTATATTACTGAGCAACGACGACGGTATTCAAGCCACCGGTCTCAACGTGCTGCGGCAGGCGTTAGCCCCTCTGGGGGAAATATACGTGGTGGCGCCGGAAAGGGAAAGGAGCGGCATCGGCCACGGGATAACGGTGCACAAGCCGCTGCGGCTCAAGGAAGTGCGCTACCCGGACGGCAGCAGCGGCTGGTCCGTCAACGGGACGCCGGCCGACTGCGTAAAGCTGGCCGTTGAAGCCCTGCTGCCGGCCATGCCGGACATCGTCGTCTCCGGCATCAACCAAGGGCCTAACCTGGGTACGGACGTAATATATTCTGGGACCGTATCCGCCGCCATCGAGGGAATGATAAACGGTTTTCCCTCGCTGGCCATATCGCTGGCAACATACGAACACGACGACTTCACGTATGCCGCCTCGTTTGCTGCCCGTTTGATACCTCTTCTCGTAAAAAACGCGCCCGTGAAAACAGTGATCAACGTAAACGTGCCGCCGGGCAAACCCGTCGGAGTAAAAGTCACACGCCTGGCCAACCGCCGATACGTGAACATTGTTCACAAGCGGGTAGACCCGCGGGGTCGCCCTTATTATTGGATGGCGGGCGAGCCGGAAGATTCAGTGCCGGAAAACCCGGCGGCGGAAGTTAGCACCGACGTTGAGGCCGTCAAAAAAAATTATATTTCCATAACGCCGCTGCACTTTGACCTTACAGACTATAAAAACATCGACAAAATGCAAGCGCTGGTGCCTAAACTGGAAAATTGCCTATAAGCGGAATATAGCCTTAAATTTAACCTTGTCTTCCTCGTTGAACCCTCCGCTCAGCAACATGCACGCCAAGTAAGTCAGCCCGCCGGCCAGCAGGGTAACGAACAAAACCGCACCCTCGTCCAGGCCGCGCGACTGCAAGGCGCCCCTGAGGTACAGCATCAGCAACGACATGCATAAAACCGACAGCAGCGGCTTGAGGACGTGCTCCCGCAGGCCGGGGTAAAAACCCGTCAGCCTGTGCAGGTCCTGCAAGTTTAACAGCGACATAACCACAAAACCCAGTGCCACCGCCAGGGCAGTCCCCTTCACGGCCAGCAGGGGTACCGCCGTGAGGTAATATATGCCGGTAAGGCTTACCGCCGAAGATATTACCAGGTTCTTGAACGGTATGTCCGCTCTGCCCATACCCTGCATAATACCAGTGGTAGTTTGCTGCAGGTACAAAAACGGCCCGGCCAGGGCCATAATACGCAAGCTGACTCCTGCTTCGGGGTACCTGAACAAAACACCGCAAAGCTCGTCCGCCAGAATGAGAAAAATAAACGCGGCAGGCATTCCCACCTGGATGGTCAAGCGCACGGCGTCGTAAACACGCTCTCTTACAAGGCGCAGGTTTCGCAGCGCCATAGCGTCGGATATGGCGGGAACCAGCGCTGTGGCCAGCGCCATGGTCAACACGCCGGGGATAAACAGCAGCGTTTCGGCAATGCCCACGAACTGCCCGTAAACGCTGGTGGCTTGAGATATTGATAACCCTGAAACATGCAGCCTTAGTGGTATCAGCACGGCTTGTACCGACATCAAGGCCGTGGCCACAAACCTGGTCAGCGTAACCGGCACCGCCAGGCCGTACGCCCGGCTTAAAAACTGCCGCAGCCCCAAGTCAGGGAAACGCCGCACCGCGGTTCCTACCGCCGCCGTCCTGTGCTTGAAAAAAATACGCAGCATGAGCAAAAAACCGGACAGCTCGCCCAGCACAACTCCCAGGGAGAGTCCCACCGCCGCGTACTCAATGCCGCGGGGAAGCAGCAGACAAGCTATGCTCAGCCCCGCCACTACCCGCACCAGCTGCTCCACGGTCTGCGTCACGGCGGTAGGCGTCATTTGCTGCAGGCCCTGGAAAAAGCCGCGAAAAGCCGAGCACAGGGAGACGATTACAATACCTGGGATAAGGCCGACGAAACAATAATAGACCTTGGGGTTGGGAAAGACGCAACTCTTCAACAAGGGCACGCCGCACACCAGTAAACAGGTGCAAAAAAGGCTGGTTAAAACGAGAACGAAAATGGATTGAACCAGTATGCCGTATGCACCTGGCAAGTTATTCCCGGCCACTTCCTCCGCCACCAACTTGGCTACGGCCAGCGGGATTCCGGCGGTGGCCAGCACCAGCACCATGATATAAACCGGGAACACCATGTTGAACAACCCTACGCCCTCAGGCCCGATTAACCGAATCATGGCCATCTGGTAGAAAAACCCCAAAATACGGGTCACCAGCCCGGCCATAAGCAGTACCAGCGCCCCGTGCAAAAAGGAATATCCAACCGCCATAAATTACCACCCTTTTCCGGCTAAGATATGTTTATGTGCAAATAACGCGGTCTATGAAAGGAAGGATGGTTGTGAAAATTTTTTAATAACAACAATTTGGCACAAGGATTTTGCAATAAGGGTGTAGAAGTAAACAAAGTTAAGCCGTAACCCCTTTTCGTTCGCTGCGGCAGGGGGAGAGCCCTAGAGGGCTATTTTTATGTCTAAACCCTTTACTGGGTAATTATGGCCAACTGTATAAAAAAAAGAATCTGTGGATACCATTATTTACAAAGGAGGCAAGCGGTTTGAAGAATTACAATACCGAGCAAATTCGCAACATAGGCGTTGTGGGCCACGGTGGTGTCGGGAAAACATCTCTTGTGGAGGCAATGCTTTTCAACACCGGCGTAATAAATCGCATGGGGCGCGTGGAGGATGGTACCACCGTAGCCGACTACCATCCCGAAGAAGCACAGCGCCAGTCCACTGTGCATACCAGCCTGGTACCGGTGGAAACCAATAGCGTTAAATTAAACTTGCTGGATACCCCCGGCTTTTCCGATTTTATAGGCGAAGTCAACGGCGCCCTGCGGGTAGTGGACTCCTGCCTGTTTGTATTCTCAGCGGTGGACGGTGTCCAGGTGCAGCATGAAATCATCTGGAAAACCGCTCAAAAAGCCAACCTGCCCCGGCTAGTGTTCATTAACAAGATGGACCGGGAAAACGCCAGCTACCAGAAGCTGCTCGACGAGCTGAACGCGCAATTCAAAGCCAATTTTGTTCCCGTCAATTTCCCCATCGGGGAAGGCCTTGATTATAAAGGGATTGTGGATGTCATTGAACAAAAGGCTTACGAGTTCGGCAGCGACGGCAAACCCAGGGAAATCCCCGTACCGGACGAATTGAAAGGTCAACTGGAAGAATACCGCGAAAAAATAATCGAGGGCGCCGCGGAAGGAAACGACGACCTCACCATGAAGTACCTGGAAGGGGAAGAACTTACCCCCGAGGACATTAAAACCGGCCTGGGGCAAAGCATAGCCGATGCCAAGGTGATACCCGTATTGTGCGGTTCGGCCATTAAAAATATGGCCGTGACCAACCTGACGGACTTTTTGTCCCGGTACACGCCTGTTCCGTCATGCGAAGAGGGGCCCTTGGTTGCCCTGGTGTTTAAAACCATGGCCGACCCCTACGTTGGCCGGATGAACTTTTTCCGGGTGTTCCGGGGCACTTTTAAGGCCGATTCTCAAGTATTCAACCCCAACAAGGACAAAATGGAAAAGGTGGGCCAGGTACTTTTCGTAAGGGGCAAGCAGTCAGAGCAAACTTCGCAGGTGCCGTGCGGCGACATGGCGGTAGTAGTCAAGCTGGCGGAAACGGCTTCCGGAGACACGCTGTGCGACAAAGACAACAAGGTACAGCTGGAAGGCATTGACTTCCCGGCGCCCAACTACACCGTAGCCATCGTTCCCAAGAGCAAGAACGACGAAGATAAGCTGGGCGACGCGGTCAGCAAGCTGCTGGAAGAAGACCCGTCCCTGCGCGTGGAAAAGAACACCGTTACCAAGCAAACCCTGTTGACGGGCATGGGCGAAGCCCACGTCAATATCATGATCAACAATCTGAAACGGCGTTACGGCGTTGACGTGGAAGTCCAGGAACCCAAGGTCCCGTACCGGGAAACCATTCGCAGTAAAGTGGAAGTAGAAGGCAAGCACAAAAAACAGACCGGCGGTCGCGGCCAGTACGGCCACGTGTGGATCCGCTTCGAGCCCCTGCCTGACGGCGAATTTGAATTCCACGAGGAAGTTTTCGGCGGCGCCGTGCCGCGCAACTATTTCCCGGCCGTGGAAAAGGGACTGCGCGAGGCCATGACGGAAGGCGTTTTGGCCGGCTACCCCACCGTGGGCCTGAAAGCCACTTTGTATGACGGCTCTTACCACAGCGTGGACTCGTCGGAGATGGCCTTCAAAATTGCCGCCACTTTGGCCTTCAAAAAAGGCATCCCGCAGGCAAAGCCAGTCCTGCTGGAACCCATTATGTACGTGGAGATAACCGTCCCGGACGAGTTTATGGGCGACATAATCAGCGATTTGAACACCAAACGCGGCCGTGTTTTGGGTACGGAGCAAGGCGAAGACGGCACCACTATAAAGGCGCACGTGCCTCAATCCGAAATGTTTAAATACGCCAACGACTTAAAATCCATGACCCAGGGCCGCGGCCAGTTTAAGATGGAATTTTACGATTACGAAGAAGTGCCGGCCAAGCTGGCCGAGGAGATCATCAAAAAAGCTAAGGCTGAGTCCGAAGCGGAAAAATAAATTTGTTGCAAGGGCCGAAAAAGCAATTCCGGCCCTTTTTTTTATTGACCCCTGCGCCGCGCCGCTGCCCGCCGGTTAATACGACGAACAATGATAAAATTGTATTATTTGAGACAAAACTATTACAAGTATGCAGGATAATTATTCCAGCCGCAGTATTTAATTTATAAATTATAGGCAAACCAATACAGGGTGGTTTCTTTGAAAAACCATTGCCAAAACAAAGAAAAGTTAATTAGCAAAACGGCAGATTTACCGCGTATGCCGGCCAATAAGCAACCGCCGGAAACCAGCGCGGAACTGGCTGCCGACGACCGCCTGCAGCGGGAAATCAAAGAGCGAAAACAGGTAGAAGAAGCGCTGCGGCTATCGGAAGAACGTTTTTACAAAGCTTTTCACGCTAACCCAATCTTGATGTCCATTAAAAAGTTCGCTGATTGGCGTTACATAGACGTTAATGAAAGCTGGTTGGAGCACATGGGGTTCAGGCGGGAAGAAGTAATCGGCCGCACCCCTGTAGAGTTAAACTTGATAAGCCGGGAAGAACACCAAAAAATACATAACATATTAATATTAGCGCATGGATTAACCCGCAACGAAAAAATTCAATACCGGGCAAAATCCGGCGATTTGCGTACCGGCCTGATATCCACCGACTTAATTGAAATAGACGGCGAACGGTGCATTTTAAGCGCCATTAAAGACATTACCGAGCATGAAAAAGTAACTAGAGAAATGGTCAGGCTGGAAAGGCTGTTCCTGGTGGGAGAGATGGCGGCCGGCATCGCCCACGAAATCAGGAACCCTGTGACCACCGTGCGCGGCTTCCTGCAAATGCTGAGTCAAAAAGAGGAATGCGCCCGGTATAAGGATTATTTCAAGTTGATGATAGAAGAACTGGACAGAACCATCGACATAGTGGAAGAATTTTTAAATTTAACCAAAAACAAAACTATGGAATTAAAACCGCATTATTTAAACGACATTATCAAGGCACTATTTCCTTTGCTCCAGGCCGATGCCCTGGCATCCGGCAAATATATAAAACTGGAACTGAGCCCAGTCTCCAATCTACTACTGGATGAAAAAGAGATACGCCAATTGGTCTTAAACCTCGTGCGCAACGGATTGGAAGCCATGTCCCCGGGAGGTGTGCTAACCATAAAAACCTGGACGGAAGGGGAAACCACCGTGCTGGCGGTACGGGACCAAGGAAAGGGAATTGAACCCGGGATACAGGATAAGATACAAGACCCCTTTTTCACCACCAAAGATAACGGGACGGGGCTGGGATTGACGGTGTGTTACGGTATTGCCGCCCGGCACAACGCCACCATCGAATTTACCACCGGAAAGGAGGGAACCACTTTCTTTGTTCGGTTTAATAATAGTTTCTGATGTTGGTAAAAGATGTCATGTCAGATTTTATTTATTTTAGAGGAAATTTATGATTTATTGCCGAATTATAGTTTCGTTTAGGTAAAAAACATATTAAGGAGACTTAATCTACATGCCCGGCCGGGTCAGGATACTTATCATAACCGCCGTCGTATTGGTTTTATCGGTAGCAGGCATATTTACCTTGCGTTCGCTGCCCGACGTACCTTTTACCGCCGCCACCGGCGGCGTACAGCCAGAAAAAAACAAATTGCCTGATGCCGTGGAAGCAAAAGAAGACCCGGAACAACTGCGCAATAACGCCAAAGAGGCAGGCGCGAACGAACTAGGACTGGTGCCTGTACTGGTATATCACCAAATACTAGGACTGGTGCCTGTACTGGTATATCACCAAATCGGCGCCAAGGAGGGCCGCTGGACCCGCACGCCGGAAAATTTTCGGCGCGACCTGCAAGAATTGTATAACCGCAATTACGTGCTGGTGCCGCTGAGCGACTATTTAAGCGGCACCATGGATATACCCGCCGGTAAGTCGCCCGCCGTCATAACCTTCGATGACAGCACCGCCGGCCATTTCCGCCTCATAACCAAGGAAGACGGCTCCACCTCGGTAGACCCGGATTGCGCCGTGGGCATTCTTCGGGACTTTGCCGCCGCACACCCCGGTTTTGGTCATGCTGCAACATTCTTCATCAACGCGCAGCCGTTCGGCCAGGCGGAATACTGGCAGAAAAAGCTGCAGCTGCTTCATGAATGGGGCTTTGAAATCGGCAATCATACTTACTCGCATAAGAATTTACGCGGGCTTTCCTCAGAGCAAGTAGCGGAAGAAATCATTAAGCTGCAGGAACACATCCAGCAAGCCTTGCCGGGCTACCGGCCCAAAACCTTTGCCATTGTACAGGACGGCCTGCCTGAACCGTATACGGCAGTATGCAGCGGGGAAGCGCGGGGTATAAAATACAAACACGACGGCGTTGTCTGGTGGGCTTGGAGCGCCGCCCACTCTCCGTTTCACAGGGAATTTGACCCCATGCGCATCCAGCGCATTCAAGTGTTTGAGGACAACGGAACCAGTTCGCTGGTTAACTGGCTGGAAAGAATCAACTCCCGCCGCTATGTCAGCGACGGCAACAACGAAACCCTGGCCATACCGGAGGGCTGGCAGGAGGTGCTGGCCGAGGACCACGCTAAAAAGCTGGTGGTATATGACCCGGATAAACCCCAGCGGACGCCGGCCAAGGAAAAGCAAGCCTCCCAAGCCCGGGGCGTACACGTCACCTTTTCCTACGCTTCGTCCCGGGACAGGTGGAAAAAAATACTGGAACTGGTGAACAAGTCCCAGCTTAACGCGGTGCAGCTGGACGTGAAAGACGAATCCGGCCGCATAGGTTACTTATCCGAAGTGCAAATGGCCCGAGAAACGGGCGCCTGCCGCGACATGATGCCCATCCGGGACATGCTGGCTGAATTAAAGGATCGCGATATTTACTCCGTGGCCAGGATAGTAATTTTTCGCGATCCTTTCTTAGCGGCCAAAAAGCCCCAGTTTATGGTGCGCAGGCAGGACGGCACCCCGCTGGCCGGCGGCGTGTGGGTGGACCCCTACGCCAGGGAAGTCTGGGAATATAACGTGGAGCTGGCGCGGGAGGCCTACGAGCTTGGGTTTGATGAGGTGCAGTTTGACTACATCCGCTTCCCGGAAGGGCGGGCGGCCCGTTCGGCCATCTATAACGCGGGGGACGGCAGGCACAGGGTGGAGGTAATAGCTGATTTCCTGCGCTACGCCCGCAACGAGCTGGGCTGGAACAGAATACTATCCGCCACGGTGTTCGGCTTCACAGGATTTGCCGTGGACGACATGGGGATCGGGCAGCGCCCAGAGCGCATGGCACCTTTCATCGATTACATTTCCCCCATGGTGTATCCTTCCCATTACAGCCCGGGCAACTATAACTTCACCAACCCCAATGCCCATCCTTACGAAGTGGTGGATGGGTCGATAAAGGACGTTCGCCGCCTGGTAGAAGCAACGGGCTGCCGGATAAGGCCCTGGCTGCAGGCCTTCACCATGGGCCCGCCCCCGTACGGCCGCTTGGAAATACAGGCGCAAATCAAAGCCACTACCGATAACGGCATCAACACCTGGCTGTTATGGAACCCGCGGGTGTATTACAAGCTGGAAGACATCTCATAGCGCCGGACACATCGAAAGCTTCACCGAGCCAAAAATCCCCGAGCCGCGGTATGCACCTTTTTTGCTATTGCGCAGGCGCAAAATTTATGATATACTTATGAGCGTGACAGTGGGGCTATAGCTCAGCGGGAGAGCGCTTGACTCACATTCAAGAGGCCGCTGGTTCGAAACCAGCTAGCCCCACCAGGAATAAACCCGCTAGAATCAACAGTTCCAGCGGGTTTATTATTTACCTGAAACTACTGCCAAGTGTCCTTAGTAATGCCATTTTAATGCCAATCTCAGGTTAAAGAGTTTTGAAGAAGGTGTCTACTTCGGCGGCGGCACGTTCGTCTTGGCCGGGTAACAGGTGACCGTAAACCTGGAGCGTAAAGGCAACATTTTCATGCCCAAGTCGGCGGGAAATGGTTTTAATATCAACACCCTGAAAAATTAAAATACTAGCATGGGTATGGCGCAAGGTATGAAACGTGACACCTTCCAACCCAGCCCGGCGCAAAACCCGCCGCCATTCCCTTTTTTCTATACCGGTACGGCGAAGCGGTTTACCGGCCCGCGTGGTGAAAACCAGGTTAAATTCGTTATTCCATTCCTCCCCGGCAGCCAATTGGTCCTCAAGCTGGCGTTTGCGCTGGCGCTTCAGTGCGGCGTAGGCAGCCGGTGGAAGGGTGATGGTCCGCCGCCCGGCATTAGTCTTAACTTCACCGATAAAAACCTTGCCGTTAAGCTCCTTTAAAGCCTGCTTGACGGTGATCTTCTTTCCTTCCCAGTCTACGGCATCCCAGGACAGGCCAAGCCATTCACCTGGGCGTAAGCCGGTATGAAGCGCCAGAATGTAGGCGTCCTCCAAGCGTTCACCGGTGGCTGCGTCGAGAAACCGGCGCAATTCGTCCTGGTTAAGAAAGCGGGCCTCCTTCTTATCCTGCCCCCTCTTGGCGGCGAGCTTCGCCGGGTTTGCCGGAATAATGCCCTTCCTGACGGCATCTTCAAGTCCAGACTTCAGGAGAAAAGCAACGTAAGCAACGGTGCGCTTGGACAGCCCCTTTTCGTCCAGTAACTCATAGAATGCATTAATCCGGCGATAATCCACAGCCTTGACCTGGAGGCCGCCAAACACCGGTTTGATATGCTTATTGTAAAGCCGTTGATAGCCATCAAGCGTTGTCTCCCGTAAAACAGCTTTTTTGACCTTGAACCAGTCCTGGAAGTGTTGATCGATAGTAAGTTTTTCCTGCTTCACTGGCAATCCGTTGAGTACGTCCTGCTGGAGCTGCAGAATTTTCTGCTGTACTTCCCGCTTGGTTTTGCCGTAAACGCTACGCCGGATACGCTTTCCTTCGGCATCATAGCCCAGGGAGACCTGGCCGACCCATAATCCGTCCGGGCGCTGATAAATTCCCCCTTCCCCTCTGCCTCTACGCGCTTTCTTTGGCATTGAGCTTCTCCCCTTTCCTTCTTGTTTTCTTTCCTTTTCCGCGTCGTCGCAACTCCCGACCATGACGGTTTTCACAACGGGACCGCTTTACACCGGGTGGTGGCGGACAGTATTCCTGATCCGCTTTAGTCGGAAAGAATAGTCTTTGGCATTTCGGATCGGCGCACCGTTTCGGTGACGGTCCGCCCTCCACAAGCAGAACGTATTCAATAAATCGAAAAAGGCCGTCAAATTGGAGAACCGGAAACCCTTCGGGTTGCCCTTCAACGGAACTGGTGTATATCTGGACCCAAACGCCCCTTCGGGATTGATGAGAAAACGAAGAGCGAGCTTGGTGCAGGACTAAGTCCAGAACGTATTGATAAAAATGGGGTTGACTGTACCCTCTCTCATATTGCTCTCTCAAGAAGTCTAGGTTTCCGATAAATTCTTTATACCACACGGGTGAAAGGCTCTTTACCCATTCTTTGGCGTCATAATCGGCAGCGTGGGGATCGTCCTGGTACAACCTGAGCAACCGTTTCACTTCGGAAAGATGCTTGACCCATTCAGCGAAGTTAATCATTTGCGCGATTGATTCACCCCGAGGCGTTAAATTGGCAAATCTGCCAGTGGCACTAGGATCGAAATAACGCGCCACTTCTTCCCAAATGGTTTTCCAACCTACGTTTGGATTCTCTTTCTTTCTGAGAGAGGAATTGTAATCAAGTGCCCCGCAAAAACGACCGATGCGGTCCTCAACCTCTGGCGCGCTTTTCCCAAAACCTAAAAGACCCCATTGCCTGGCAAATTCTAAGGCGGACTGTTCGTCGGCAACTTTGCAGACAGCATTCAATAAGTCTTTGATATGTTTGCCAGGATAGTAAGGCTCTGCTTCCTTACCGGGGATAAGCAAGCCATCCTGAAGTATAACACCCGGCCTTTTCAGCCACGACCAATGAAAGATTGACGACCCCGGCATAGGCGCACCTCCTTCCTTGTCCGCGTTTTGTCCGCATATTTGTTTTTCACATATGCGGATTTTCTATTTATAATTAAAACACAAGTACCCAAAAAGTTCAATACGGAAACCTGCGGAAGCAAAATTTTTCGGGGGGATGAGTAATGAGTATGGAAGCGCGGGACGTTCGGTGGAAGTTAGCGAGCGATGGATTTATGACCATTCGTGATGCCGAGCAATTTTCAGGATTAAGGAAGTCGAAGCTGTATGCCCTAATGGCTGATGGTTCTCTACCTTATGCCAAAATTGGGGGGGCGCGGAGGATTCCGAAACGAGCACTGATTGAGTTTTTAGCGCGGAACCTAGTGATCCGCGAGTGAATAGTTGGTGACGGGGAAGATTCGGCGCCTGAAATAAGAACCAGGCTGGAGAACGGAGTTGTTTTTCATGAACTTCAGCATAATACCTATACACAAAATAAGAAGTGGCAGCTGCACATGCAACAACCCGGACTGCAACTCTCCCGGCAAACACCCGGCCATTCCGAACTGGCGGGAATTCCAGTCCCGCCGTCCCACGGGCGAAGAACTTGCCCGGTGGCGGAAGCAATTCCCCGGTTGCAACTGGGCGGTAATAACCGGCCAGGTGTCGGGTGTCATCGTCCTGGACGTGGATGGCCCGGAGGGTGAAAAATCAATCAGGAGTAAGCATATCCCCCTAACCTGGGCGGTGCAGACCGGAAAAGGGGCGCACTACTATTTCAGGCACCCCGGCTTTCCCGTTCAGAACGGCGTCCGGGTGCTTCCCGGCGTGGACATTCGCGGGGACGGCGGCTATGTGGTGGCCCCCGGCAGTGTCCATGCTTCCGGGAAGAAGTATGAGTGGATTCCCGGCATGTCCCCCGACGACCTGCCGGACGGCCCGGCCCCCTGCCCCAGGTGGTTGCTGGACCTTCTCCAGAAGCAATCCCCTGCCGGTGGGAAAGAGAAGCTGGACCCGGTGCAGGTGCTGGCCGGTGTCCCGGAAGGCCGGCGGGACATGACCCTTTTCCGGTATGCCTGCCGGCTTCGAACCCAAGGACTGACCAGGGAGGAAGCCCTGCGGCTGGTGCTGGAGGCGGCGGCGAACTGTAGCCCCCCATTTCCGGAACGAGAAGCACGGGCGAAGGTGGAGCAGGCGTGGAAATATCCAGAAGGCGGCGGCACTCCCGAAGGCTTCTCCGCTGCCGACCTGATCCAGAAGGAATTTCCCGACCCGGTATGGTGCGTCCCCGGCCTTCTGCCGGAGGGACTTTCCATCCTGGGCGGGAAGCCGAAAATCGGGAAGAGCTGGTTGGCCCTGAACTTGGCTGTGGCCGTGGCTTCTGGTGGTGTGGCCCTGGGTGAGAGAGTGGAACCTGGCCCAGTGCTGTACCTGGCCCTGGAAGATACCCCCCGGCGGCTAAAAACGCGGCTGGAATCGGTGCTGAACGGCAGCCCTGCCCCAAAAGGACTCCATTTCTACACCTCATGGCCGAAGCTGGACGAGAACGGCCTGACCCTTCTGGAAACAGAAATTCTGAGGCGTGAACCCCGGCTGGTGATCATAGACACATTTCAGCGGGTACGGCCCGTCCAGCAAAGGAACGGGAATATATACGGAATCGACTACGAGGACACAGCCCGGGTGAAACAGGTGGCCGACCGGTGCGGTGTGGCCATGATGCTGATCCACCACCTGAAGAAGGCTTCTGAACTCGACCCTGTTGATATGCTGAGCGGCAGTACCGGCATTTCCGGCGCGGCAGATGCCATATGGGTGCTGACCCGCGAGAGAGGACAGGCCGATGCGGTGCTGTATGCCACGGGAAGGGACTTCGAGGAACGGGAGCTAGCCCTTTCGTTCGACCCCGTGACTACGACATGGAATATCCTGGGTACGGCGGCAGAATATCGAATGACGAAAGAGAGAAGGGAAATTCTGGACGTGCTGCGGGAGGCGGACGGCCCAATGCGGCCCAAAGAGATAGCTGAAGCACTAGGGAAAAAATACGAAGTAGTGGCCAAGACCCTCCAACGTATGTCCAAAAGTGGTGAGGTTAGAAAAGATACCTATGGTAAATATATATACTGTCCAAGTAGTCCAAGTAGTCCAAGTGTCCAAGTAGACGAAAAACGGGAACTTGGACAGGGACTTGGACAGGGGTACGGCCCGCAAACCCGCATAAATAGGGAGCTTGGACAGGATGGACAGGTTGGACACATGGACTGGGGTGATGACATAGATGAAATCAATATATGACCTAGTCAGCCAACTGGCTGGATACGATGTATCCATTGAACTTAACGGCAATTCCCTAAAGCTGGTGCGTCCTCCCTCCCTCCACTCATGGGAGGGTGCACCGGAGGAAGTAAAGGCCCTGATTCGCGAACTCAAGGCCCGCAAAGGCGAAGTGATTAAATATCTAAACCAATGGTCCGAGCCCGCCGCCCTTGCTTTGTTCCGCGCGGCGGTGGAACGAATTAAGCAGCGTTACCCCGCCGATGCCTGGCC
>ENA-OSAF01000212-OSAF01000212.1-marine-sediment-metagenome-genome-assembly--contig:-NODE-212-length-21058-cov-24.220492_pt1 | contig 21058 bp, 15 predicted proteins | sample MGYA00237872_ERZ529318 | MGnify/ENA primary metagenome ERZ529318 (study PRJEB26369, sample SAMN03142813) | marine sediment metagenome | biome: marine; feature: borehole; material: sediment... | reverse complement strand
CAAGCCCAAGGGAGCCATGCTGACAAACTTCAACCTCTACAGCAACGCCCTAACCTTTTCCCAACTTTGTAAAATGGCTCCTTCCGACCGAGCGCTGATGACCGCTCCCGCATACCACGCCGGCGCGCAAACCTGCGTCATGAATAACGCCGTAGTGGCCGGGTCAACACTGGTCATCCAGGAGAGATGGCTGGGTGCCGAAGAGGTACTGAAAACAATCCAGGAAGAAAAGATAACCTTCTTTTTCGGCACGCCCACCATGTATAAACTGATAGTCAACTGCCCCACCTTAGAAAAATATGACACCAGCTCGCTGCGCCTGGCTTTCACCGGTGCGGCCAAGGTGCCCGCCGGCCTGTACGACGAGTTCCAGGCCAAGTTCAACCTATCCCTTGCCGAGGGTTACGGGTTAACTGAAACCTCCCCGGTAGTGACCGTTAATTTCACCGGTCAATCAGGCAAAAAAGGTTCCATCGGCAAACCGATCCCCGGCGTGGAAGTTAAGATAGTAGATTACGAAGGCCGGGAAGTTCCGCAGGGACAGGTGGGCGAAATAGTTGTACGCGGGCCCAATGTAATGAAAGGCTATTACAACCGTGAAGAGGAAACCAAATGGGCGCTGCGTAACGGGTGGTTGCATACCGGCGACTTGGCTTATGCCGACGAGGACGGGTACTTGTACATTGTTGACCGCAAAAATGAGCTGATCATACGCGGCGGCATCAATATCGACCCCCGGGAGGTTGAAGATGTACTCTACACCCACCCGGCCGTATTCGACGCAGCCGTGGTCGGCGTACCGGATGCCGTGATGGGCGAGGAGATTCTGGCTTTCATAATGCCCCGTGAGGGCAAGCAGCTGGACGAAGAGTCGCTGCGTCAATTCTGCCAGGGCAAGATGGCCAATTATAAAATACCGCGCTACTTCCGCATAGTCGGCAGCCTGCCCAAAACATCGTCCGGCAAGCTCATGCGCAAAGAACTGCATAACCTGATCAGCAGCTAGCATTTGCACAACAAAGCCCCCGGCATCTAACCGGAGGCTTTGTTTTTTTAATTCACCTGAGCGGGCTTTTCCCCCACTTCCACCGTCAGGTACATGTGCTGGTTTTCCCGGTAGACCAGCAGCAGTATTTTTTGTCCTACTTTAGTCTTCTTGATGCGTTCGGCCAGATCCTCGGCGTCCTTGACGGCCTGCCTGTCTATTTGCAGGATCACGTCGCCTTGGCGCAATCCCGCTTTATCGGCCGGGCTGCCGGGTACCACGCCCACTACAACGACGCCGTTGGTGTTAGGCAGCCCAAAGTATTCCGCCAGCTGAGGGGTAAGGCTGTGCATCTGTATGCCCAGCCAGGGCCTGATAACTTTGCCCTTGTGCATCAGGTCATCCAGCACGTCTTGCACCGTACGCGACGGGATGGCGAAGCCTATTCCCTGCGCTTGGGCCACCGCCGTGTTAATACCTACCACTTCTCCTTTTAAGTTCAGCAGCGGCCCCCCGCTGTTGCCCGGGTTAATGGCTGCGTCCGTTTGCAGCAGGTTCTTGTAATAGCGCCCTTCCACTGGTACCGGTCTGCCCTTGGCGCTGATAACGCCCACGGTCACGGTGTGGTCGAACCCGTAGGGGTTGCCGATGGCGATTACCCAGTTGCCTACCTCTATTTTTTCGGAGTCGCCCAGCTTGAGATACGGCAGGCTCTTGCCGGCCTGAATCTTCAGCACCGCCAGGTCCAGGTCGTAATCGGCGCCGACCAGCCGGGCGCTGTATTCCTTCTTATCGCCCCAAATGGTAACCGTTATCTTGTCGGCTCCGGAAATAACATGCTCGTTGGTTAAAATATACCCGTCGCTGGAAATGATAAATCCCGAACCCAAGCCCGTTTCGGTACGCGGCCGTTCCGGTATATTCGATCCGAAGAAGTACCTGAAGAACGGGTCGTTCCAAAACGGGTCCACGCTCATGCTGCGGGTCTTTTCCACGCTTATTTTAACCACCGCCGGCCCGGCACTCTTCACAATGTCAGCGATGGTGCTTGTACCCACTCCCGGCATGGCCTGCGCCACGCCCGGGTTGTCAGCGGGTAAGGATTCCACCGAGTTGCCGCTCAGGTCGTTTACCAGCAGGCAGCCACCCGCAAACATGATGCCGGCGACAAAGGCTAAAAGTCCCGTTAACAAAACAAGCCGTCTGATTTTTCCCGGCATATATACCCCTCCCCTCTTTTTAATTAACCCTGTTTTATCATAACAAAGAAAGCTTCTTTTTTCTACTGGTCAGAAGCAGTAATTGCCGCAAACTTTAAATAGGAACAAAGTGCCGTCTTAGCACCACCCCGGGCAATCGTTTTGTCAATCTGGCGGGGAGACCCCGTTCCACGACTATGGCGCTATACCAGCGGCCGGATAGATATTCAGAATATTAGAATTTTTTTTATCGGCATGTGAATTATTGCACTACCTTGCCGCGTAAGGTATAATTATAGTAGCGATTTTACTTTATTCACGGCTTTTGTGAAATTTTTAACTAAATTTACGGGTAAGGGGGATGTTTATAGAACATTTAGATGCCCTTAAAAACAGGCAGAAAGGTGGTGAATTCATTGTTTTTCAGAAAGGTAACCACAAAAAGCGGCGACAAAGAGTACACGTACTTGAAGCTTATTGAAAATTTCCGGGAAGGCAACAAAGTCAAACAACGGGTGATAGCCAACCTGGGCAACTTGGAAAACATGACCCCGGAAAAAGTGCAGTCTTTGATATCAGGCTTAAGCAAAATTTGCGGTCTCGATCCTCCTTCCTTCCAGCAGCTTACCAACAAGACGATTTTGGATTACGGCCAGGTTGCCGCCGTTGACAAGATATGGCAGATTTTGAACCTGGACACCCTGCTCGAACAAGCTGCAAACCAGGACGGTGATCCAACCCTCAAGCCGCTGGTGAAATTACTGGTGCTGAATCAAATAATTAAAAATCACCAGCGCCTCCCGCTGAACCTTTGGTGCAAAAAGCTGTACCTGCCGGAATTACAAGGCCTTGACGTAACCGAAGAAAGTTACAACGCTACCATTAAAAAGCTGATGACCCTGAAGGATAAGCTGGAGGACGGCATCCTGCAGGAGCTGCAAAAACAAAAACTCATCAATACAAACACCGTTTACTGCCACCTGGTGCGGGGTAAATTGCTCAGCCAAGCCAACTACGACGAGAGCAACTTTTTCGATTACAACCCCGTGGCGGAAAACATCGACTTGGCCATTTTGACTTCCCCGGAAGGCATACCCTTCAGGCACCGCACCTTCAACGGTCATTTCACGGACGGCGAAACCGTACCCCGGCGCCTGCGGGAACTGCAAAACAAGTTTAACATCAGCAACTGCGTTTTTGTGGGCGACCAGCACGTCATTACCGGAGAAAACATGCACCTGCTAAGCAGCTACGGTTACGATTACATCGCCGGCCTGGAAATATGGACCGTCCCGGAAGCCAAGTCCTTCCGCGAAGAGCTGCAGCAATCCACCGGAGATTTTCAAGAGCACTCCAACGGCCTGCTCTACATGGAAATCGACCGCGGGCCGGCAAGGTATCTCCTCTGCTACAGTCCCGCCCGGGCTGCGCGCAAGAACAAGGAACTGGAAGACCGGTTGGACTTCATTGAAAAGGAACTGGAAAAAATTAAGCACTGGGTGGCTAATAACTGCTCCAACAACCCGCGTTCCAATTTTTTCGCGGCCACGAACATTTTGCGCAACCACTACTGCAAACGCTACTTCAATTGCATATACGACGAGGAACGGCACCAGTTCACCTATCACCGAAAAGAAAAAGTAATTGAAGAACAAATGCAGTTTAATGGTAAATTTTTAATTAAGACAAACTCCCGCCGCTTAACGGCGCGGGAAGTAATTGACGCCTACACCGTGTTTTTAAAGCTGAGGCATAACTTCCGGCAAATGCGCGGGTATGACAGGTACCGGGATACGGACTTCAACAGGGAACTGATCAGCGGTCAAGTGCAGGTATGCGTTATTTCCTATTTGATTGAACAGTTAATGGAATTGATGCTGCTTCACAGGGGTGTAAAAATAAGCGCGCCTGCGGCGCTGGAAATACTGGAAGGCATTAAAATAAGCGTCGTCAAGGCTGGTACAAAAGAAATTTCCCTGATAACACCGGCTACCAGGGAACAAAGAGAAATACTGGGTGCTTTGTTCATAGATTACAACAAATTAAAAAGCAGGTTTGAGGGAGTGTCTTCTCAACTGGCCGCCACCAGATCTTGAGCACACCCCCCAAGCACCTGTTTGTAAGACAATAATTAAACTTAATATGGTCACTACCAATTGACCCGTTATTGATATGATATCATATATTACAACCCCTGGCAACACCTAAACACCGCGTATTGTCACTACTTTCTTAACCGAACGTAATGACAAATAAACCGGCCGAAAGGGGTGGTTATTCATGGAGAAATTATTGGAAAAGCGCGTCAAGGACGTCATGATTCCCATAAATGAATACCCCACGATCTCCGCGGAAGCTACCTTGAAGGATGCCGTGCGGGTTATGCGCAATTTTTTCGAAACGCAGAACCAAAAACCGCCTGCAGGTCCCGTGCAGGTGTTTGTAGTGGAAGATAATGAACTGGTAGGCATCTTCGGCATTTCCGAATTACTTACCGCCGTCGAACCCCAATTTCTCAAAGGAGTCGCCTACATCGGCATGAAAATGCCCAGCTCCTGGGCCATTCCTGTTTTTTGGGACGGTCTTTTTACCGAACGCTGTATGGAAATCGCCTACAAACGGGTCAAGGAGTTTATGTATCCCATAGAACACCATATTGATGTCAACGACACTCTCCTGAAGGCTTCTTACTCCATGGCCAAGTACAAAACCGACGCCGTTTCGGTGAAAAGCAACGGCCGCCTGGTAGGCGTAGTCAGCAGCATCGATGTCTTCAGAGAAATCTCACGCATTGTCATGCACGACGAGCTCGCCTTGAGCGCCAGGAATGCCGCCCGGAGCCAGTGGATGGATAAATTGGCCCTGGAAAGCTCTTAGCACTGCCGTTCCCGCTGCCCGGCAGCCCGCGCGCAAAAAGTTCCCCGGCCCACCGGCCGGGGAACTTTTTTGTGAAGTGTTAACAAAAGGTCAGGTTTATTCCTTGGTACGATTCTCCGTCGCCCTGGCGGCGCTCCTTTCCAAAGCCTTGTTAACGGGAATGAACGCCACGGCGAAGGCGATGCCGAACAGCAAGGTAGCGGCAATGGTTATGGTTTCGGGATAAATGTACCAGAGAATCATGTAGGCAGAACTCATGACCAGGGACATCAACATCAGCGGAAAAGCTACTTTGAAGAATCTGATGAAGGTGATGTGGCTGCCCCGTTTTTCCGCCATACCGATGACCACAACGTTGGCGGAAGCGCCGATAATGGTCCCGTTGCCGCCCAGGCAGGCGCCCAGCGACAGCGACCACCAGAAGAAATTCAAAACACTGGGGTCGCTTACCCCCATTAACTCGCCCATGTCCTTGATCAGCGGAATCATGGTGGCCACAAAGGGGATGTTGTCCACAAAGGCCGAAGCAATACCGGAAAGCCACAGTATCAACATGGCGGTGGGTATCATCACGCCCCCGGTGATTTCCAGGGAAGCCTCGGCGATGGCTTCAATGACGCCCACTTTTTCCAAACCGCCGACCAGCACGAACAGTCCTACGAAGAAGAATATTACCGGCCACTCCACGGCGTGCAGCGCGTGTTCGGGGTCCTCCCGGGTGATCAGCAGCAGCAGGCTGGCGCCGCTCATGGCGATGACCGAAGATTCCAGGTGCACGTACTGGTGAATGGTAAACCCGAATATGGTCAGCCCCAGCACCAGCAGGCACTTGCGCAGCAGCCGCATATCCTTCAACTCGTCGTACTCATTCAGCTCCATAATGGATTTTTGCCGTTCGGGATCGGTAACCAGCTGATTGCGGTATATCAACCGGAGCAAGGTCAAAGTGGCCACGTAAATTACCACCACGATAGGGGTCAGGTTGATAATGAAGTCCATAAATCCCAGGTGCGTGGCGCTGCCGATCATGATGTTGGGCGGGTCGCCGATGAGGGTGGCGGTGCCGCCGATGTTGGAGGAGATAATTTCCGCTATTAAAATCGGGATGGGACTGATGCGCAGTTTTTGGGCAATGGCGAAGGTGACGGGCACAATCAGCAGCACCGTGGTGACGTTATCCAGCAGCGCCGACAAAACCGCCGTCACCAGCGAAAGCGCAGCCATTATTTTTAACGGCTGGCCCTTGGAGCTTTTGGCGGCCTTAATGGCCAAAAATTCAAACACGCCGGTCTGGCGCGTAATGCCCACGATGATCATCATGCCCACCAGCAGGCCGATGGTGTTGAAGTCTATGGCATGCACGGCCTCTTCAGGGCTTAGTATTTTGGTTACCGCAATAAGAGCCGCCCCCACCAGGGCAATGACCGCCCGGTGAATCTTTTCCGATACTATGATGGCATAAGTAATGATAAAGACTGCACTAGCAAAATAAATCTGTATGTGCTCCGGCAAAGCAACATCCTCCTTTAAAGGTGTTAAATTATTGTAAATAAATAAAGTTATTCGTCAAACAGAAATTAAAATCCTTTTCGCCAAATGCAGCCTCACCCCTTGGATCAACACAATTAGCTAAGTGATTTAATGTGAAATAATTAACATAGACCACAAACAAAAATAAACCGCGGTAACCTTATAGTACCATAAACGCTATTGTGGAGACAAGTATGATTATAGCAGCAGATCAGATAAATTAAGAATAAAACCCCCTTCGGCAAATCAAAGGGGGTTTAGTGTATTGATAAACAGCTCAGCTTAGGCCAGCGGCAGTGGCCGCGCTACTTGCCGCCGGTAAAGGGAGCGAGAACGTTATAAGGGGAAACTATACAGTAATCCAACGCCCAAGCGTCGGTGGACAGGTCAAAGGCAATGGCCATCAGCTGGGTGAAGAACAGCACCGGAATGTAGTAATTGGTACCGTGCAGCTGGTTGACCCGCTGCTGGTAGGCGTCCAGGTTCATTTGGCACATGGGGCAGGGCGTGGCTATTACCTGCGCCCCTCCCTCTGCGGCAGAGGCAAAAATTTTACGGCTGGAATCCACCACTATGTCCGTAGCCGCAAGGGCGTTGGAACTGCCGCAGCAGCGCGCCTTCATGGGAAACTCCGTAGCCGCTGCACCCAGCGCCTCTATGAGCCGGTCCATAAACACAGGGTATTCCGGGTCGTCAAACTCGTAAGGGATAGCCCGCACGGTCTGGCAGCCCACATAACCGGCCACCTTTAACCCATCCAGCGGCCGCTTGACCATCTGAGCCACTTTTTCCAGGCCGGCGTCGTTTATGACCACTTCCAGGAACTGGCGCACGCGCAGCGAACCCTCGTATTTTAAGCCTCCCGCGGCCAGGGCCTCGTTGGCGACGGCCCGGAAGTGCTCGTCTTCCTTGAACCGTTTATTGGTTATGGCTAAGCTGAGGTAGCAGGAGCTGCAGCCCACCACCACATCCAGGCCCATGGATTCAGCGATGGCCAGGTTGCGCGCGGCCATTACCTGCTGGGTGAAATCACCCACCACGCTGGAAACCACCGTGGCACCGCAGCAATTCCAATCGGGTATTTCCTCCAGGTGCATGCCCAGTGCTTCCGCCACGGCCTTGATGGACTTTAAATTGGCCTGGGCGGTAGCTTCCATGGAGCACCCGGGATAAAAACAGTACTTCATGCTCTGGCCTCCTTCCGCTGCAGTTCCTGGGCCTTATGGATAATCTTTTTCAAATCGCCCAATCCCCTGACTTTTTTGGGGGGCAGCAAAGGCAGCCGCTTGTGCTTGAGCATATTCATGCCCACATCCTTCATGGCCAGCGCCTTCTTAACCTCGTCCAGCCCCCGGATCAGGTAATATCGCGCCGTCACGCCCCCTTCAAACACCTTGCCCCGCCCGGCCACTTCAGCCCAAAAGGCCTTATAGAAAGCAGCCTGCGGGTATTGGTCGTAACCCTGCTCGATGGCGTACTTTTTCAGGTCGTGCATGACGTCCACCAGGGGCACGCCCCGCGGGCAGCGCGCCTTGCAGGTGCAGCAAGACGTGCAGTACCAGAACGTGTTGGCGCTCAGCACCTCCTCTTTTTTACCCAGCTTAATCAGGTTAAACAGCTGTCTGGGCGAGTAATCCATGATCTCGCGGGTGGAGCAGGCCACGGCGCACATGCCGCACTGCATGCACTGCTTGATATAATAACCATTCTCCAAACTGTAAATCTCCCGGGCAAAACTCAAATCATACTTAACAGGTTCTGTTAAGGTATTTTTCTGCTCCATAAAAGAACATTGCTCCTTTTCTATTTTTTAAAGGAGTTGCAGGACGGCTCGCGTAAAGCGGCCGTCCTTTCTATCTATTATCCTTTCTATCTATCACTGGAAGTCTTTCATCGGGTTGGGACCCAGTTCCTCCAGATCTTCAGCAAATTTATCGAGTATTTCCGGGATCTTGTCGTAGTCCATAATGCTTACCGTAATAGCCCGCACGCGCTCCGACTCCAGGCCCAGGCGGTCCAGCGTTTCGGATACCTTGGACAGGCGGTACTCCGCCAGTTCGCTGCCCTTTATGAAGTGGCACTGGTAATCGTCGCCGTGCTTGCAGCCCATCAGCAGTACTCCGTCAAATCCCTTGGCCATGGCATCGTTCACCCACACCAGGTTCAGCGAACCCAGGCAGCGCACGGGTATGATGCGCACCCACGGGTTGTACTGCAGGCGGTTGATCCCCGCCATGTCCAGGGCCGGGATAGCGTCGTTTTCGCAAGCGAAGACAAGAATCCTGGGCTTTTCTTCTAATTCCTCGGGCACTTCAATGGCTTTGACCATGTTGCCGATCATGGGCACCGAGTAGTTCTTAAAGGAAATGATCCTTTCGGGACAGGCGCCCATGCACGTGCCGCACCGCCTGCAGCGGGTGGGGTTGGGCAGCGGGTTGGCCTTTTCGTCCTCGTTGATGGCGCCGAAGGGGCATTCCTCGGTGCAGCGCTTGCACTGCGTGCAGCGGGTCATGTTGAATTCCGGGTAAGACAAGTCGCCGGAACGCGGGTGCACCGCTTCGCCTTTAGCGGTGGCCTCGACGCACTGGATGGCCTTCAGGGCCGCGCCGGTGGCGTCCTCCACTGCCGACAGCATATCCATGGGCGCCCTGACCACACCGGCGGCATAAATGCCGGTGCGCCTCGTCTCATACGGGAAGCAGATATAGTGGGAATCAGGGAAACCGTATTTCAACGGGGGCAACTCCGGCCCCTGCCTGTAATCCAGGTTCAGCAGGTTGGCTTTGATGACGGGCGGCAGCTCCACCTTGGGCTCGTCGGAAGCCGCCGCGGCTTCTTCTTCCGCCGGCTCGTTCAGCTGCACCACTTCGCCAAGCGCGGCGGTGGGCACCATGCCGTTGGCCAGTACCACCAGGTCAAATTCGTCCGCAATAGACTTGGTGCCCATAGTGTGGTCGTCAGCTTCGATAGTCAACTTGCCGTCTTCCTCGCTAATATCGGTGACGTCGGCTTTAATGAAGATAATGCCTTCCTGCTGGGCTTTCTTATAAAAGTGCTCGTACTGCCCGTTGGCGCGAATATCCTTGTAGTACACGTAAACGCTGGCTTCGGGATTCTTTTCCTTGATGTAAAGGGCCTGTTTCATCGACTCGATGCAGCAGGCCGCCGAGCAGTAAGGCAGGTGTTCCTGGTCCCGGGAACCGGCGCACTGGATGAAGGCCACCTTGCCGGCTTCCAGCTTACCTGCAGCCGCCATTTCCTCTAAAGCAGCCTGGGTGATTACATTTTCATACTTACCGTAACCCAGGTGGGCCAGCTTTTCGGGGTCGTACGGCTTGGCACCCGTGGCCAGCACGATGGCGCCCACCCGCTCCTGTACGGTGCTGTCGTTTTGCTTGATGGTGACGTTGAACATTCCCGGCGCGCCGGCGGTTTTTTCAATGGTGGCCGAAGTATAAATCTTGACGCCGGCATCCTGTACGGCTTTAATTAAGCCGGGGATGCAGTTTTCTTCCAGTTCGGTGAAAGGCGGCTTTAAGGGCACTTGCTTGTACATTTTACCGGCATAGCCGCCCAGCTCGGCTTCTTTTTCCACCAGCACCGTTTTATAACCGGCCCTGGCCGCGTCCAGCGCCGCCGTCAACCCGGTCAGGCCGCCGCCCACCACCAGGATGGCCTTGGACATGTCCTCCACCAGGTAGGGCTCGGGCAAATTCATATTCTTTTGCTTGGCCAAGCCCATGCGCAGGTTGTCCTCGGCCAGCATCTGGGTATCCTCGTCGTTGGCCGGGTGACACCAAATGACCTGCTCCCGCAGGTTTACCCTTTCCACGATTTTGTCGGACCCGAAGTTAAACACGTCGTAGTTGACCCGGGAGGAACACCCGGCAATCACCACCGTGTTGACTCCTTCCGCCTCGATGTCCTTTTTAATCAGTTCCACGCCTTCTTTGCCGCACAGAAAATTATTGGTTTTGCAAATGTCGACTTTGTATTCTCCAGCCGCCACCTTGGACAAAGCTTCAATGTCCAGGGCATCCCCAATTCCGCAGCCTGTGCAAATGTAAACGCCTATCTTCTTCTCCATTATTGTTGCCCCCTCACCGTAGAATGGATCGCCTTAAGCGCTGTAGCGGTAGCATCCCTGACAGCTGAGGCAACATCCAACGGGTGTTTAACGCATCCAGCAGCATATATGCCGGAATCAGAGATCAGGAAGCCGTCCTCATCGTAGGACACATCGGCAGGCACCTTGGATGCCGCAGTGGATGGCGCCATGCCGGTGGCCAGCACCACCAGGTCGAACTTTTCCTCCCGCACCTTTTGGGCTTCCTGGTCCTCGGCTATTACCACCAGTTCCTTGGTGGACGGGTCTTCCTTGACTTCACCGGCTTTGCCTTTAATCAAGGTAATGTTGGCCTCTTCCTGCACCTTGGTGAAAAAGTCCTCGTATTTGCCCCGCGCTCTGATGTCGATATAGTAAATGCAAATCTTGGCATCGGGGTACTGCTCGCGCACATAGGTGGCGTGCTTCAGCGAAGCCAGGCAGCAGACCGAAGAACAGCAGTGCAGGTGATTCTCGTCCCGCGAGCCGGCGCACTGGATGAAGGCCACGCTGTTTATTTCCTTGCCGTCGGACGGGCGCACGATCTTGCCCTTGGTGGGTCCGTTCGGCGCAGCCAGCCTTTCCATCATCACGTTGGTAATGACGTTGTCGTACCTGCCAAACCCGTAGTAGCTAAGCTTGGTTGCATCGTAGGGCTCCCAGCCGGTGGCCCAAATTATGGCGCCCACGTTCAGCTTGACGTTTTTCGGCTGCATGCTCAGGTCAATGGCTTGATACTCGCATACCTCGGCACACTTGCCGCAGCCCGCGCCCTGGCAGGACTGATCGTCGATAACGTACTTCATCGGGAAGGCAAACTCGTGGGGCAGGTAAATGGCCTTGGTCTTATCCAGACCGTAATTAAACGCGTTGGCCCTTTCCGCCGGGCACGCTTCTACACACTTGCCGCACCCGGTACAGTTTTCATTCACGTAGCGGGGATTTATTTTTACGGAAACTTCGTAATTGCCTTCCTGGCCGGAAATTTCCTCAACCTCCGCCATGGTGAAAAAGTGAATCCGGGGGTTCTTCTTGATCCTCTGGAAGTTTATTTCCAGACCGCAGTTCGGCGGGCACAGCTTGGGAAAATACTGGTTTATCTGCGTTACCTTGCCGCCCAGGTACGGGTTCTTCTCTACAATGTAGACTTCGCAGCCCACTTCCGCGGCTTCTACGGCCGCGGTCAGGCCGCTCATTCCTCCTCCTACAACCAAAATGCTTTTATTTGCCATAAATTTATCACCACGCCATTCTCCATTTTGACTTGCCTTTAACCGGAATGCAAAAAAACTCCAGGCGGCCTTATAAGAACGCCTGGCATTCGGTCCGATTATCAATAAACCACCCAATCCCCACAGATGCGACTCAACCGGGATAATTCCGGCACTGGCCGTGTACCGGCACAGCGCACGGGCCCGTGGCCAATGGCCACGGGCCCTCCTTGCGCCGTGGATGGCACATGCGAAGAGTTACTTGATCTCGGCCGGACATGAGGGTGAGATCAGTTCTTCATCTAATTAGCCCACGTTTAAACGAATAATTGGCTTCTTGAATACATCCCACTCGCCGGTATTGGGATCCCACTTCATGTTAACGAAGCAGAGCCAGTTTTCTTCGTCCAGCTTGGGCTTGTCGGCGCGGAAGTAGTAGCCGGGCCACCTGGTTTCTTCACGGAACATAACGGCACGTATATGGGCTTCAGCCTGCCAGGTACGGTGGATGTTTTCCCAGCAACGCATGAGCTCATGCAGGTCCTGGGCAGCCAGTTTCTCGGAGTCTTCCTTCAGGAATGTAAGCAGTTCCATAGCCCTTTCCAGGCTGGGCTTGTTGGTCGAGAAGTTGGAGCTTACGCCGCCAACATACTCGTCCATAAGCTTCTGCAGGCGGAACATATACATCTTGGGCTTGATGTAGTACGGGTTGACTTCCGGATTGGTGGTATAGTCTTTATGCTGTTCGTAGAGCTCCAGCGGCTTGTAGGTACGCGCCTTCAGTTCTTCCACCTTGGCCATGTCTACGTTGGGCTGGGTGTTGTTTTCCACGATGAACTTGATGGCCGCCTTGGCAGCGATACGCCCTTCCGCGTGGGAACCGGAGGAGAACTTGTGGCTGGTAGCACCGGATGCGTCGCCGGCGGCAAACAAGCCCTTAACGGTGGTCATGTTGCAGTAACCCCAGAAGTATTCAGGAGGTGCAATATCCTCGGGGCCGCTCACCCAAGCACCGGAGGCGCCGGAGTGCGAGCCGATGAAGTAAGGCTCGGCAGCAGCGATTTCGGAGGACCTTTCCTCAGGCTGGATGTTGGTGGCCGCCCACAGCAGGGCCTGGGAAATAGTCATGTCGAGGAAGTCTTCCCAAGCTTCGGCTTCCAGTTCCTTCATCTTCTTCTTGAAGGCCTTGGGATCGTCCTTGTAAGCTTCGGCCAGCTTGGCGATGGCTTCTTCGGTCCTCATGAAGATGGGGCCCTTACCTTCCATTACGTCAAGCATGCCGAGGTAGTTACGCAGGTTGGCCGGAATCGGCTTGACCAGACCGTAGGGCGCCCAGTTCTGCAGCTCGTCCCTGCGCTCCACCATGTACTCGCCGCCGAACGCGTTGGTAGCCCTGGACTTGAAGAGCAGGAACCACGCGCCGACCGGGCCGTAGGCGTCTTTAAAGCGGACCGGAATGAAGCGGACTTCCTGGCAGGTCATTTCGGCGCCGGCCCTAATGGTGAAGTATGCGCTGGAACCGGTGCTGAAAGGAGGATACCAGGAACGGCCCAGACCTTCACCGGTGGAACGAGGCTTGAACACGCCTACCGCGCCGCCCATAGCAGCCAGCACAGCCTTGGCCTTGAAGACGTAGAACTTGTTTTCGCGGACGCTGAAACCAACCGCGCCGGCGATTCTATCGCCATCCAATAAGGGCTCGATGATGAAGATGCGCTCGTAAATATTATCCATACCCAGAGCGTTCTTGGCAGCTTCAGCCACGATGACCTTATAGGATTCACCGTTGATCATGATCTGCCAGCGGCCCTCGTTCACATACTCGCCGTTTTCATCCTTCCAAATAGGCAGGCCCCACTTTTCAAACAGGTGCACGGTGCTGTCAACGTGACGGGCAATGTTGTAAACCAGGTCGTCCCGGGCAATGCCCATCAGGTCGTTTCTTACGTATTCCACATACTGCTCGGGGGTGTTTTTGCCTTTGCCAATACCGAGATACTGGTTGATGGCGGACAGACCCATGGCCACCGCGCCGCTCCTGTCCAGAGCAGCCTTGTCAACCAGGGTAACCTTCAAACCGTGCTTCTTTGCCCAGTAAGCCGCTTCCACTGCCGCCCCGCAGGCCGCCATGCCGCCGCCTACGATCAAAAGGTCAGTAGTAACTTCAACAGTTTCAAAATTCATCGGCATTTATATTAACCTCCTCCGTAAAGTTCTTGTAAAAATCTATCTGGGATAAAAGCTTACTTCTTGAGGGTAGGAACTGCATCCAGTAACAGGGATGCCGGTTCGGTAAACAGAGCCGGGCTGTTCAGGTCGCCGTCGCCTTCCGGGTACCCGCCGTTAGGAACCGCGGTGCCTTCTTCAGTGGTCCTGATGGGGAATTTAAAGCGCTTGACCATGCCATTCCGGAACTTAATGGTCCACATAATATTATCCGAACCTCTCAGAGGAGTCACGCTGGCGCCCATGGGGACGAAGTCAGCATAGCCGCGCAGGTCAATAGCTTGCTGCGGGCAGGCCTTGGCGCAGCAAAGGCACTCCCAGCAATACCAGGGGTCACGGTTGTAAGCCTTCATTTTTTCTTTATCCAGCACCATCAAATCGTTGGGACATGCGTACATGCAAGCAGTTTTATCCTGGCCTTTGCAGCCGTCACATTTTTCATTTAAAACAATCGCTGGCATTAATTCAACCTCCCGTTCCCAATTTAAATTAAATACTGCTTGATGGCAGACAGCATCACGCGCTGATGCCGCAATGTTAGAGATCAAGTAATTACCGGAGAAAAACTATAACCCTTTCTCTCCCTTAAACAACTGCATCAGCATTTCTGTAATCGCGCTTCCGGTGTAACCGCATACACCCAAGCCTTTTCCCCGACCACCTCCTTAGCTACCGGTCCGGTAGCAAACTTCTCGGCAAACCAGGATTTGGTGAACTCCGGCACCCCGAGTTGGCTTGTGGATGCCGTAGTTTTAACCGTGCTTTTCCGGCATGAGCGCACTTGTGAATACAATCTCTATAAGAAACCGCTTACTTATGCCCGCCGGTACACCCGCTGCCCGCAGGCCAACTGTATACACTTGTATTCATTCGACGTAAGCGGGCCGGCTCCTTCTTTTGCAGGTGATAAAATTTGTTCTTTTTTACGCCAAATTTCATCCCGGTTTGTTTATCCGGCCTTTGCAGCAGCCCTGCCGGCATAATGCTTTAGCGAGGTGAACTACCCCTCCCTTCGCTCCGCGAAAGCCAAGGGGCTTCCTAAACGAAACGAATTCGTGGGTTTCCTGCTTCATCGTAGACCTAACGGCCCAGCTCCACAGGCGTAACTTTCCGTGGTTCCCACGGTAGGGAAGCTTTTAAGCCGCTTCCGGGGCCAAAGCTCTCTTGAGAATGTTTCGGGCCGCGTTTATGTCCCGGTCGATCACCAGGCTGCAAATATCAGCCTGGCTGAAACGGACTTTAGATTGTTGATTAAAGCCTGGGTGCACCCGGCGGGTGGAGTGCACCCAGACGCATATTGCTGTTGTTAGCCGCTTACTTCTGCAAATTGGGGGGCATATCCTCGTATGCGCCCTTCTTGATTTCCACTTTTTCCGCCGTTTTGTAGTATTCGCGCAGTATTTCCATGACCTCGGGGCGCCCGAATTCCTTGGGAATGTCCTCGCCCTCCTGCATCATGCGGCGAAACTTGGTACCGCTGATCACACAGCGGTCTTCCGGGCCGTGCGGGCAGGTGCGCTGGCTGGCCATGCTCTGGCACTTGTAGCAGTAGAAGGTCCAGGCGATCAGCATGGGCCTCAGCTCAAGGGCGCCGGGCCACAGCTCGTCAAATATCTTCTGGGCATCAAACGGCCCGTAATAGTCGCCCACGCCGGCATGGTCGCGGCCCACGATCAAGTAGCTGCAGCCCCAGTTCTGCCGGAACACGGCGTGCAGCAGGGCCTCGCGCGGACCACCGTAACGCATTTCCATGGGATACACGCCGAGGGCGATGCTTTCCTTCGGGAAGTAGTGCTCGACCAGCGCTTCGTAGCACTTGACGCGCACTTCGCCCGGGATGTCGCCGGGTTTCAGTGCGCCGACGATGGCGTGGATGAAGCAACCGTCCACCATACCGCTCTCCAAAGCGAACTTGCAGAGGTACTCGTGCGAACGGTGCATGGGGTTACGGGTTTGGAATGCAACGACACGGGACCAGCCTTTGGATTCAAAAAGCTGGCGCGCTTGTTCGGGATAGAGGTAATACTTGGGGTACTTCTGGGGGTAAATGCCTTCGTTGACTACCTTGACGGGGCCGCCCAGGTTGTACTCCCCTTGGGCCATAACCTTGGCCACACCCGGGTGTCCTTCGGCGTCCAGGGTTTTGAACACTTCACGGCACTCGGCTTCTTTATCGTAAGTAAAGATATCTTCCACCTTCATGGTGGCGTAAAGCTCGTTGGACTCTTTGTCGTACAGGGCTACTTCCATGCCTTCCTTGAGGCCGATGGCGTCCTTATCCGCCTGGGAAATGGACAGGGTGACGGGCATGGGCCACATGGTGCCATCGGTCATTTTAAGGTCATAAACGCATCCGGTATAGTCGTCTTTCCTCATAAAACCGTCAAGGGGCGTAAACGCGCCGATGCCCAGCATTAGAATGTCGGACGTTTCCCTCGAGCTCATGTAAACCTTGGGTAAGCTTTGCGCCCGCTTGATTTCCGCTTCCCTTTCTTCGCCGTAAAGAAGCAGGGGTTTTAGTTTCCCTTCCGGACCATGCGGTTTGGGTAGTGCCATATGTGTTTCCCTCCTATAGTATTTATTTAATTTTACAACCAAGGAACAAAGTTCCCCTGGGCAAACCTAATCTCCACGCTCCCGCTTTTCTCGTCTACCGGCATGATAAGAAACACGCTGCAGCTAACCTGTGAAATTGTACTCAAAAATAGAAATTAGACAGAGAGGCGTACTCTTCCTTCTTTTTTGCTAGAGGAAAGAATAATTTATTTTACCAAACGCTACAAATCCGCGCCAATTGTGAATATATGCACATAAAAGCCGCTTATAAGGTCTTGTTTTTCCACAGGCACCACCTGCTACCATTACAAATATAACATGAAACTCAGTTGTTGACAAGCCAGTTAGTAAAAATAATCACATGCTCACCGTGTATCAGCTAGCGGAAAGCATGAGGGAGAAAAAAAGATGTAAAATAAAAACGGAAACGCCTGTAATGGTTTGTCAACGGCTAGGGGACGTCAAAATGACGTTCTCTTGAATTTTTCCACGTAGCTTTCCAGCAGTTCGCTGTGCCCTTTTTCCAGGAATTCCTTCATTACCCGGGGGCGCCGGTACCTGGCCCCCTCGGTTACAATGCTCATAACCAGGTGATTGACGTAAGGTACAAAGGTATACTGGCTGTCCACTACCGGCGCGGGAACAAAAAACGATTCCAGCTGCCCCAGGTCGGCCGTCAACAGGTGCAGCAGTTCCTGCGGCTTCTTATGCCGGCTGTTGGTGACCCGTACCCGGCTACAGCGGGGGAGCTTGAATTCAACTATCTCCCTGGGCAGCTCAATGCCATGTTCGGCGCGGTACTTTTCCGCCAGCCTTTCCATATTGCGGCGCGCAACGTCGCCCTCATCACCCCGGCTGAACAGCCCGTAAATCCGGCAGGTAAAGGGGCGTACTTCGTAAATGCTGCAGTTATTGTTTTCATCCAAAAAAGGGCAGCGCTGGTTGATATCTACCAGCTCAAGGAAATAATAACGCACTGCCCCGGCAATGAAATCGGGCCATTTTTCCGGCATGTTTTTATTTATATAGCGAAACGCGTGCAAAAATTCCACGATGTAAGCGGGCCACGGCACCGTGCAGCAGGTGGCGCAGCGCTGGCACTCGGTTTGAGGAATCTTGTCGTATAAGCTTGTCAACTTCCGAAACAAACCGTTGTCCTCAGCCTGGCTCACTGCTTGATGAATTTTAACCAGGGGCAGCATGGCAAGCATCATCTCCTTCTGTAAAGCGCGGATTGTTTTTTAACTGCAATAAATCTTCGTCAACAAAAAAGTTGTTTTTCCCTTTAATCTCATTATAATCTAATGTATAATAACCCGGTCCCGCCGCAGGGGGCGCCCGGCTTGCCGCCGGAGGCGGGTTGCAGTATGGTTGCAGTATGATATTTAAAACCGGGCGGGTGATATGAGATGATCGTGTTAAGTTTCCTGCTGATCTTCAGCGGCCTCTGCGTTATCGTTGCCGGCGTGTTCATGTTCACCCTGCACGTGACGCAAACGGGCAAATGGCCCGGGTTCTCCCCCAGGCAGTGGAACCCGCGGGCCAAAAGATGCATACTGGTAACAGGCTGCGGCCTGCTACTGCTCTGCGGGGGTTTGCTGGCCGGCTACGGCATTTGACGGCGGCGCTACCCCGCCGCTCTCGAGCGGCCGTTGTCGGCAAAAAAAATCCCGTCACTGGCGACGGGTTTGTTTGGACAATCAGCTAAATACCTTTAGCTTACACACAACCGGTAGGCTTGGGCAGACCCGCCAGCTTGCAGGCACCCTTAGCCGGTCCGGACGGAAACAGCTCGTAAATCTGCTTCAAGCTATAACCCGTTTGCTTGCACAATTTCCTTACCATGGGAGCCACCTGGAACTGTTTGTAGTAGTCCCGCAGATAATTAATTACTTTCCAGTGGTCTTCGGTAAGCTCTTTAATCCCTTCGGATTCAGCAAATGCTTTGGCTACTTCTTCGTTCCATTCCTCGGGATTAACCATGAAACCGTCTTCATCAAGTTCGATTTTTTTGCCGCCCATCTCTAGATAAGGCAACAACACTCACCTCCAAAATGTTTGCTAATAATAAATGTTACTTTTCCCCTAAAAATTTTTCTTTAGTTTTTTATTTTTAGGGCAAAATACTTTCTTCTTCATGCAATATATTATCATCCTATTCACAGTAGTGCAACATGTTCATCCGCTAAAATTACCCGTCAAATTACTCAAAGCTGCTCAAAAAAGAAATTTCTTTCCACCGCCAAATCTTCCCGCCGGCCGTTCCTATCGCATTTTTCCCGCGGGACACATGCCGCCCCGCGGTCAGTTTTTACCACCCCCGCATAAAGGGTATCATAAAGGGTATTATCAATTAAACATAAATACGACAGGCCGCCCTCGATTCCTGCATGCTTGTGAAAAAGTTATCATCTAAAATTACTCGCCCGGCGCCGGACGCGTGGTGCAAATCATAGTGAAAAATTATACATAAGCTGGCCGTACACAACCTGCCAAAAAAACATTTACTGTAGTGGTAAAAAAGTGTTGCCAATTCAACCCGGTAGATATTATAATTAGAGAAAGTTAAATATTGCACAAATAAATTACCCATGCCCGCCGGCCATCCAGCCCTTACATACACGCCAAGGTAACGACAAAAATAAACAAAAAGAGGGGGGCTGCCAAAATACAAATATAATTTTTATATGTCTTTGTGAAAGTTCGTTCAATTGCATATCTAAATAATTAGTAAATTAATTCACATTGCTGCTTTAAGGAGGTTAAAAAATGGAAGCGCAAGCTCAGGAGAAAATCGTCGGCCTGGCTCAACCCCGGGAGGGCTTCATAGCCCAGTTTTTAAGGGAGCGCAAGTGGTTCCTGGTGGCGGCCATAGCCGCTGCAGCCATTTGCCTGATGCCCACCCCCGAAGGGTTATCTGTGGAAGGGAAATACGCGCTGGGACTCATGGCTTTCGTGGTCATATGCTTTTTTACCGAAGCCATTCCCCTCCCCGCAGTGGCGCTAATCATCGGATCATACCAGGTAGTCATGGGGCTGACCCCGTTCCGGGATGTGCCCAAAACTTTTATGAACGACGCCGTCGGGTTCATCATGGGGGCATTGATGATCGGTTCCGTCCTGGTGCGCTACGACATCCACAACAAAATTGCCTTGGGAATCCTGAACGTGGCGGGTACCAACGTTAACCGGGTGGTGCTGGGCATCATCACCTTTTGCGCGTTCAGCGCCGGTTTCATCTCGGAACACGCCACCGCCACCATCATGCTTCCCGTGGGCATGGGAATTGTCGCCCTATCCGGGGGCATCAACAAAGTGCCCCGGCTGGGCAAGCTGCTGATGCTTTCCATCGCCTACGGGTGCGTCATTGGCGGCCTGGCTTCGCCTTCCGGCGGTGCCCGCAACGCCTTGATGATCGGCTTCTTGTACAAGTACGGGATCAGTATCAGTTACGGCCAGTGGATTATCATGGCCATGCCCTTCACCATCATCATGATACCCGTGGTGGCATTCTGGTTAACCAAGTTGTTCAAACCGGAGGTCAAAGACCTATCCAAAGCCGTGGAAGAAATTAAGAAGGAAATGGCCGCAGCCGGCCCCATGACTTCCCAGGCCAAGCTCGCCCTGGGCCTGTTCCTGGCGGTGCTGATGCTGTGGATCACCGCCAGCGAAGACCTGGGCCTGGGCAATATCGCCATCATGGGCGCCATTGTGGCCATGATACTGGGGCTGGTGGACTGGAAGTACCTGCAGGAACAAACGCAGTGGGGCGTGGTCATACTGTACGCCGGCGCCATTTCCATGGGGGCCCTGCTGGCCGGTACCGGCGCCGCCCTGTGGCTGGCCCAGAAATTCCTGGCCCTGGCCGGCATGATGGGTATCGAGTCCGGCCTGCCGCTGCTGGCAGCCACCACCACCATCACGGCATTGACCACCAACACCATGGCCGACGGTCCCACCGTAGCCGTGCTGGGTCCCATCCTGCTGCAGGTAGCCGAACTGGCCAAGACGTCGCCCGTGGCCATCGGTATAGCCACCTCGCTGGGCGCGGCGTTTGCCTACCTGTTGATCATCGGCACCCCGGCCAATGCCATCGTGTATGGTCCCGGCTACCTCAAGGCTTCGGATTACATCAAGGCGGGCTTCCCCCTGTTCGTAATCTCGCTGCTGCTGGTGGTGTTCGGCCTGGCGGGGTTCTGGTGGAAGATCCTCGGGGTGTGGTAACGCGGCTCGCCGTTGCCGCACCCGCCGGCACGCTGCCGCAGTCGAAAATAAAGTGTTTCCTGCCGGGCTGGCGCGCGCGTCCTGCGCGTTCCTCCCGGTTTCGCTCCTTCGCTGCGCCAAGAGTTGTTACCCGGCGCTCCGTACG
>ENA-OSAF01000211-OSAF01000211.1-marine-sediment-metagenome-genome-assembly--contig:-NODE-211-length-21153-cov-24.030382_pt1 | contig 21153 bp, 15 predicted proteins | sample MGYA00237872_ERZ529318 | MGnify/ENA primary metagenome ERZ529318 (study PRJEB26369, sample SAMN03142813) | marine sediment metagenome | biome: marine; feature: borehole; material: sediment... | reverse complement strand
TGTCGATGCAACAAGGTACATCAACAGCCTGCTGAACCATTTCTACAAGCCACCGCAAGGCATCCGGCTCATCGTCCACCAGGGTGCCCGCGTTGACATCGACATGCGTTGCCCCGTTTTCCACTTGTTTCCTTGCCAGGTTCTGCACAAACTGCGCATCCCTTTTCTTGACCGCTTCCTGTACTCCCTTGCGGCTGGTATTAATAAGCTCGCCCACTATAAGCAACTATTCGCACCCCCGTTTCCCTGGCTGCCTAAATGGCCAGCTAAACCTTCTTGATGTGCCCCTTTTCTTTTATCGGGCGTCTTTTTCTTAATGCTTTGCGTATAGACAACTAATAATTAATAATTAATATTTAAGTATTCGTCCTGGTTCTTGAAGTAAACCTGATAGAATAAGTGAATAGACATGCACTTAAAAGACCAAACAAAGACAGCATCAGCCAGCCCCAAAAATAGCCTGCATTATCCGTAATTACGCCAAAAATCGGAGGACCAACTATTATCCCGGCCCAAATTACCGTTAACGTAAAACCGGTAACCGAGCCGGCCAGTTCCGGTCCGGCTATCTCAGCCCCCAAAGTAATACTGAGCGCGTTCCACCCCATAAAAACAAACCCCATTACGGCACCAAGACTGTAGCACAACCAGGCAGGCACTGCCGGGGAAAGAAAAGCAACCGCCAGCGCGCTAGCAAATGCAACAACGCAAAGAATAACCATCGGTTTTTGCCGGTTTCCATTAAAAACCCGATCGCTAATTATCCCCCAACACACTCGGCCTGCGGCTCCCGACATCATGAAAACTGTCAAACAGCCCCCGGCAGCTCTCATGGAAAAGCTTAGCTTCTCTTGCAAATATAGAACTAAAAATGATGTGATGGAAGTTTGAGATGCAGCCATCATTGCTCCAACAACACATAGGATTATCAATTCCGGCCTATACCTGAGCCTGCTCAAATCCTTCAGCATACTGGAAGACTGCCGAGAATCCGAAACCTTATTGAGTTCAGAAACTGTAGCCGGCCTTTCGCGATAACCCAAAACCACCAGTATAGCCACGGCTATCATCAAAAAACCGGGCACAGCCACTGCCCAGCGCCAGCTAAGGCTAACAGCAATGGCAGGAAGCATTACGGCGCCCAGAGCCCCGCCAAAAGTTACACCTGTCTGTTTAATACCCATAGCAGTAGCTCTTAATTTACTTGAAAACCACAGCATAAGACCTTTGGTGGATATCTGGTTGATCATCCCGTAACCGATACCGGACAGAGCGGCCAAAATAAGAAATAAAGAAAAAACATTAACTTGGGAAAGTAAGGCAAAAAAACCACCCATAGAAATGAGAGCAAAAACAAGCATCCGCCGGGCTCCCAACCGGTCAATCATCAGCCCGGACGGGATAGCGATAACTACCGAAGTAAAATAAAGGACGGAAACAATTAATCCTACCTGGGCTCTGGAAATATTAAACTCTGTTCGCAAAAATGGGGCCAGCGGCCCCCATGCGTAAGCGCCCATGGACATTGCGAGCTGGGACAGCGTTAGAAGACCAAGGATTACCCAACAGTAATTATCATTTCTCGCTTCGGTTACAGTATTACTTTTCACTAGCCCCACCCCTAAAGAAGGCCCCTTCAAATTGCCCGACCTGCATTGGCACCTTCCCTTATGGCACTCATAACATCCCGCGGCTCTAAACAGTCCCCAACTTGATAAAACCCTCTAGCCAAATCCTTTAACCTCGAAGCTAATCTATTTTCCGGCAAAAATCCCACGGCTTGTATTATTGTATCCGCCCCAATGAAAACCAGCTCACCCTCAAATACTACATAAGCTCCATTTTCCATTATTTCTACAACCGGACAGTAAGGATAAAGGTGAACTCCTTTTTGTATGAGTCTGTTTCTAAGGGTAAGATAAATGTTTTTTTCCATTCCTCTTCCAAGTGACCGCCTTGTGGCAAGGCTGACCTTTTTCCCTTCATCTGCCAATTGATCGGCAATTTCCATGCCGAGGTATCTTCCACCTATTACCAGCACATTTCTGCCAATTGTTACCTTATCCTCGATTATATCAACCGCCTGAACCACATTTTTATTATCTACACCCCTCACATTTAATACCGCGGGAACCGCACCCGTGGCCATTACTATTGCGTCCGGTTTTTCATCTTCTACCAGTTCTACAGTAACTTCAGTATTCAGTCTGATATCAACGCCGGCTTTCTTTATACCTTTTATCAGGTAGTCAAGCAGTTTTGAGTAATCCGCTTTCTTTTGTGGTTGCTGAGACGCTATATACCACTGTCCTCCCAACTTATCTCTTTTTTCATAAAGTATCGTCCGGTGGCCTCTTTCGGCCAATACCCTTGCCGCTTCCATACCGGCAGGACCGCCGCCGATTACAATAACCTTTTTCTGCGACGCGGCAGGCTTCACTGCAAAATCTTTCTCCTTCATAAGCTCCGGATTAACTGAACAATGCAGGCCATCTTTCAATATCTCAGGGTGTGCACCAAAATTTAAACAATTTACGCAGTAAATACATGGGCGAATATCATCAAAACGGCCTTCCCTGGCTTTATTGGGCCACTGTGGATCAGCCAGCAGTGCCCTGCCCAGGGCAACAAAGTCGGCCTTGCCAGCGTTCAAAATCTCATCTGCAAAAAGTGGGTCATTAATTTTTCCCACTGCTATTACAGGCACGTTGACTACTTTTTTTATTTCTTCAGCCAAAAACACCAGTGGACCCTGCGGGAATAAAAAGCTGGGATACTGCCAATCAACCGATGCCTGCTCACTTGCTGATATATCTAAGGCATCAGCACCAGCTTCCACAAACATGGGGGCTTGCTTCTTGCTGTCGTCTATACTGATGCCTCCGGGCATAAAATCGCTGCCACTAAATCTGAAAAGAACAGGAAAATCAGGCCCCACTTTTTTCCTTACCGCCTCAATTACTTCACAGGCAAAACGCGCTCTTTTTTCAGGACTTCCACCGTATTCATCGGTCCTTCGGTTTACTAAAGGAGATAAAAACTGACTGATTAAATAGCCGTGACCGCCGTGAATTTCCACTGCATCAAAGCCTGCCTCTTTAACTCTCCATGCGGCATCAGCAAAGCCCTGCACAATGCGCTTAATGTCTTCTTTGGTTGCTTCCGGGGGAGGACTGTTATCCTGTACCCACATTGTTCCAGCTTGCCCACCCCTGCTTGCAAATTCTACTGTATTAAGCAACCGAGGGACCGGCGAGGGCGCAACCACTTTTATTTCTTCAGGTTTTTCCAGCATATTAAGATAACCGGCCAGCAACCTGCCGTGATGGACAAGCTGGAAGGCAGCCTTGCAGTCATACTGGTGGATAGCTTCGGCTATGCGCCTCAAGCCGGGGATAAACTTGTCGTCATATACAGAAGCACGGCGGGGAGCCCGGCTCTCACGCATAATAACGCCGGACTGGCATATGATAAAACCCACCCCTCCCCTTGCGCGCTCAGCATAATAATTTACGGCTTTTTCCGTTATACCTCCCTCACGGTCATGACTCAGAGTTGCCATGGGTGACATAATTATCCTATTTTTCAGCTGCATGTTCCCTATATAACCGGGAGTGAAAAGACTCTTTAATTTAGGCACCAAATATGTCCCCCTTTTTTAATTTCTACCGAAACTTCATGTAAACATCATGTCAATAAATTGCTGCTTTTTGTTATTAATCATAATTAATCATAAATAGTGTTACATTCCAACAGTTCAACGGGGACCCCCACCTCACGTTCTATATCCAAGTAGCACCTGCCGGTAAGATCCCTGCCCCACTGGCTCAGGTTAAAAGGAGAAGAGGGGATAACAACAAGATCTGGTTTCTTGCCACTTTTTCTGATATGGTCATTAATATGAGATATAAAGTCTTCCACCACTAAAAGGTCCCCCATGAATATGTTGCCTCCGAAAAAACGGCTCTCGGGCACACCAATCTCCAAGTTGATATCAGAAAAATATAATGAATCTCGGAGACACTGCTCAAAGACAGGTTTAACCAGTTCCGAGGATAAAAATAAAACGTCCTTGGCCCCGCGCGAAACAATAATTTCCTTTAATTTTTCCAGATAAGACACACGCAAACCGGTGCCCATGAAGACAAAACCTAAATGGGTATCAGTTAATCGTGAATAGGGATATGAATATGCAGCAGTGTCTATTTCCAGTCTAATTTCCTGATTGCCTCTCTGAACCACAACAGGCACCGACTTCATTTCACTCTGCTGTAAGATGGATAGCATCTCCCGCGCTTGAGGTCTGTTACGAATAACGGAACCAGCAATGACCTTAATAATATCCCCCTGCTTAACCCCGGCAAAATCAGCGGGGGAGTTTTTTATCACGCCAATTACTTCAGCGATGTTTTTTACCTCCCGGGATATACTCTCCTCATACATGCCGGGCATTACAACGACAGGACAATTATATTTCCCGCGCAGTTCCTTCACTCTGGCAACTATTGAAGACCACAGTAACTCCCGGTCGAACAATTCTTTGGCCGAAAAATATCTTGTGTACCCAGGCAAACTGATCTGAACAAGGTGAGTATCATGAGCAGCGGCATATGCCACTGTGTTTTCCAAATCATCCAACATCTCTTTTTCCGTTTCCAGCGGCCAGGGCACAATAACTACAGAATAGGGTATTCCTGCTGATTTTAATAAAGGCAAGGCATTGATAGCAACTTGCGGTCTCCTGTCCCGCATTAACTTTTGCCGTCGAACTGGGTCGGAACTATTCAGCGAAATATCCAGGTAAACGGGTTTCAATTCCTCCAACTGCAAAATATTCTGCTCCGTAAGAGCAGCCCCGTTTGTAATCACCCGAAAGGGTTTGTCGGTTTTGTTGCGCAGGGCTGTAAATATTTCCATTATATGTGGGTGCGCCAAAACCTCACAGGTGCTACCTAGTCCTGGAAAAAGGCTTTTATTTACCTCCGGCTTAAAGTATTTTATGCGAGTTTTTATTTCTTCGAATTCCTCTGCGGCAGTCCTGTCTGGAAAACGCAGTGCCAGAGAAGGAGGAGCTCCCTTGTTGTAGCAGTAGACACAGTCACAGTTGCAGCGAGTTCCCGCGTGATCTATCACTTCAGATGGGTTACAGGGCGAAGGCAACACCCAGTCATTTAAATCCTTTAAGCGAAAACCATCTACTTTAACTGGCTTGCCGCCACTTTCCAACTCAACAACTGATAAAATGCTTTCCAGCTGCTTTTTGATTAATTCAATTACGGGCATGTACAAAGCCGCGTTTTTTATGTTCTGGTAGCCGGCTCGATTGGGAAAGGTCTTTTTTTCGCTTTCTGCATGCTGGGCACACGCAGCCAGATCATTCACAGCTTGCGACTGCTGACGCCCGTATAACTCATAAATGGTTGACCTGTCATTGAGCATTTTAAAGCCATCGACTCTTACCTCTCTTTCATCCGCACAGGGGATAAGAACATCCAGCAGGCTCATTAATAATGCCTCCACCATTGCCGTTAAGCGATCCTCGCTTCTGATGTGGCCCCGGTTTTCCGGTGGTTCAAGTCTGTAGCGAAAAATATAATCTCCCATGTATAATTAATAAATCCCCCTTTACGAAGTTTAATTGGTTTTATCCGGTCACCGCTTTGCCGTGTAGCTAGGTATTCAGTTGCGCAAAGAAAAAGAAGCAGAATAAACTTAAAGTTATAAAAAACACAAAGATCGGCAGTAAAGACAGGTACTAATCACTTTTCCTTATTCTTATAATTAACTAAACCACCGCAGGCAATAATTTCTAATATAAATTCTGGCAGCGGCGAGCCTACAATTATTTCCCGGTTTTTTAAATCCGTAACCATTCCCCTTCGAAGATCAACACTAATCTCATCACCTTCAGCAATAGCTGTGACGGACGGTACTTCAAGCACAGGAAGTCCAATATTAATGGCATTTCTAAAAAAAATGCGTGCAAAGGAAACGGCTACAACCCCTCCGATACCCAGCTCTTTGAGAACACCAACGGCACTTTCCCTGCTGGACCCGCACCCAAAATTCCTGCCGGCCACAATAATATCTCCGGGTATTACCTGCCGGCAAAAACCCGGCCATATTCCTTCGAAGGTATGTTCCGCCAGTTCTTGAATGTTGGAAATATGCAGGTATTTGCCCGGAATTATCAGATCTGTATCAATATTATCGCCTAATTTCCACGCCCGGCCTTGTATTACCATCATACCACCTCCTCTGGCGCAATGATGCGCCCCGCAACGGCCGAAGCAGCCACCACTGCAGGGCTGGCCAGATATATTTCCGCTTCCTGGCTGCCCATTCGCCCACGGAAATTACGATTGGTAGTTGCAATACAAACCTCACCGCTTGCCAACAACCCGAGCTGAGCACCAATACAGGGCCCGCAGGTTGGGTGGCAAATGATACCGCCGGCTTCCAGCAAAGTTTGCAGCAAACCCTGTTGCATGGCGCTTTGATATACCTCCCGCGAAGCTGGTATAATGATGAGCCTCACATCACTGGGTATCCTGTGGCCCTTAATTATTTTGGCTGCCACGGCTATATCCTCCAACCGCCCGTTGGTGCAACCCCCTATAAATGCCTGGTTGATTCTAATGTCACTTACTTCGTCAACCGGTTTTACATTACCCGGGTTATGAGGACAGGCAACCTGCGGTCTTAGATTATTAACAGTTAATTTATGTTCGTCTTCAAAAATTGCGTCCGCATCGTTATCTATTAGCAGTACCTCCTTGGTCGTTCTTCCCCGCAGATATTCCACCACTTTATAATCCGGTTTCACCAGGCCTGTTTTTGCTCCCAGCTCCACCGCCATGTTAGTCAGGGTCATCCTTTCGGAAATAGTCATGGAGCTTACGGTCTCACCGGAAAACTCAACCGCCTTGTACGTGGCCACCTCGGTTCCGAATTCTCCGGCTATCCATAAAATAATATCTTTGCTGGTAACAAACTCAGGTAAATCACCTTCAATGGTAAAGCGTATGGTGGAAGGCACCTTCAGCCATATTTTACCTTCAAGAAATACCGCAGCCATTTCCGTGGTGCCAATCCCCGTGGAAAAACAACCAAAAGCGCCATAAGTTGTGGTATGGGAATCCGTGCCTACCACCAGCTCCCCCGGCACGATATGACCCTTTTCCGGCAATACTTGATGGCAAATGCCTTCAAAAATATCATAAAAGTGTACAATACCTTGGGCTTTACAAAATCTTCTTATTTCTCGATGCATCTCAGCCATTTGTTCCGTATGAGCAGGCGCCCAGTGATCCATTAGAACAACCATGCGGCGATTATCCCATACTTCCTCCCCGCCCATAGCCAAAAATTTTTGGATAACCCCTGCCGTGCCTTCGTGGCTCATGGTTAAATCCACCCGTGCATCAATAATGTCACCTGCTTTTACCTCATCTTTACCTGCTGCCCGGGCAAGAATTTTCTCGCTAATGGTCATCCCATACCGGCCCAGCCCCCTTTAATTAAAAAGTGCCATTTTAAATTAATCCCGCAACAGCTCTTTAGCTACCAGCTCACCCATTTCCAAAGTGCCCACCAACACCTTGCCGGGCTCCATGATATCTCTGGTCCGGTAACCATGGTCCAGTACTCTGCCCACCACTTCCTCCACTGCTTTGGCCTCCTTCAATAGCTTGAAGGAATAGCGCAACATTAGCGCGGCGGACAAAATTGCCGCCAGCGGGTTGGCAATATTTTGCCCGGCAATATCCGGTGCGGAACCATGCACCGGCTCGTAAAGACCCACTTTGCCGCCAATACTGGCTGAGGGCAGCATCCCCAAAGAACCAATTAATACCGAGGCCTCGTCGCTTAAAATATCTCCAAAAGTGTTTTCGGTGACAATGGTGTCAAACTGCCTCGGCTCTCTGATTATTTGCATGGCGCAATTATCAACGTACATATGCTCCACCGAAACATCAGGGTATTCACCGGCAAGACGGTTTATTACCTGGCGCCACAAGCGCGAGCACGCCAACACATTGGCTTTATCCACCGAGGTCACCTTTCCGCGGCGCAACCGGGCGGCCTCAAAGGCAACCCGGCCGATCCGTTCAATTTCTGAAACATAATAAACCATGGTATCCACAGCTTTTTCTGGTGCCAATTGTTTATCACCGAAATAAAGACCGCCGGTAAGTTCCCGCACCACCAGTATGTCAGTGCCGTTGAGCAACTGAGGCTTAACAGGCGAAGTGTTGATCAAGGATTTATATAATACAACTGGTCGTAGATTGGCAAAAACCCCTAATTTTTTACGGAGTGTAAGTAACGATCCCTCTCGCATACGCGGGTCATTATCCCACTGCGGCCCGCCGAAAGCCCCAAACAAAACAGCATCGCTGGTCATACAAAGTTCAAGAGTCTCAGGCGGCAGAGAGCTGCCAACGGCATCGAGCGCCGTTCCCCCTATTAGGCCTTCCTCAAACTTAAAATCATGCCCATACTTCTCGGCTACAGCCTGCAGTACTTTGACGGCCTGGGGAATGACCTCCTGGCCGATCCCGTCTCCCGGTAAAACAGCAATTTTAAACATTTTTGCACTCTCCTTGGCCGGTAAAGCTATCTCCAGGTAACTACCCGCAATGAAGGTTTTAAACAAACGCCTAACAGATCAAACAACGACAGCACCAGCCCACTCCCAAAATAACGGTTATGCCCGCTATTAAACCAAAAAGCAATTTGGGCGATTATCATGCCGGTCCAAAAACTAGCGTTAAAAATTCAGCCGTTTTATCTGGTTACAAGTTTACCGGGCAGCCAAGTGCTTAGTTCCGGGAAAATACAGAACAAAATTAACCCCAAAACCATGATAATGAAAAATGGTAGCACTCCTCGAACAATTTCTATCAAATTAGCTTTGGTAATACCCTGTATTACAAATAGGTTTAGACCAACAGGGGGAGTAAGCACCGCCATTTCCATGTTGATGGTTACAATTACAGCAAACCAAATCCCGTCGAAACCCAAGGAGGTAATAAGAGGATATACTATGGGAAGTGTTATTAACATGCAGGAAACTACTTCAAGAAACATTCCCAGTAAAAAGTATATAACCATAATAAGTGCGAGCACACCCCAGGGGGAAAGGCCCATGGCGCTGACAAGTTCTAAAGCTTTTTCGGGAAGCTTGGTTAGGGTCATAAAGTCTCCTAAAGTAAGCGCCCCGATAATTATAGCCAGAACCATAACGCTGCTCAGAGTTGATTCACCAATGACTTTGGGCAACTCTTTCAACGGTATTTTCCTGCGGATAAGAACCATTACAATGGCATAAAGAGCCGCTACAGCACCTGATTCCAGCGGGGTAAAGATACCTGAATAAATTCCCCCCAGGATTATAAGCGGAGTTAAAAGCCCCCATATTCCAACCTTCGTGGATTGAAGCCTTTCCTGCCATGTATACGGCTTTGTTCTTTCATATTCCTTCGACCGGGAGCAAAACAACATGCTGTATACAACAAATGCCAACGCTAGTATGAGGCCTGGGATAATTCCTGCCATAAAAAGTTTACCAATGGATTCCTCGGTCACAGCTGAGTAAATAATCATGGTCCCGCTGGGCGGAATCATGAGTCCCAGGGTGCCCCCGGCAGCAAGCAAACCGTATGAGAAGTTCTTGTTGTAACTACGAGCAGCCAGGGCGGGAAGGGCAATTAAACCGATGGTAAGCGCAGTTGCCACACTAGATGTGGATATGGCGGCAAATATACTGCAGGCCAGTATAGTAGCTATAGCTTCTCCGGCAGGAAAATGTCCTACCCATTTGGAAGCCACATCATAGATTTCCTCGCTGACCCCGCCGCTCTGCAATAGCTGTCCTGCAAGCACAAACAAGGGAAGGCAGGCTAAAGCAAAATTATTTAGCGATTCAAAACATACGCTAGGAAAAAATGACCAAACACCGTTTGTACCGCCAAAATACAGGTAAAAGCCAACTACGCCAACCAACCCCAGGGTAGGGAATATAGGTACACCGCCAAAAAGCAGCACCAGCATTAACAGAATCATACCCAGTAGCAGGTTGGTCTTGAATAAAAGCAGACATATTGCTATTAAAGCCAAAAACGCCGGCAGCATAATTTCCGGCTTACTAAAAATCCCGCTTCCTCTATAGAGATCGGTACGGCGTATATAGTCGATCCTCCCGGCAATTTTTCTTAGCAGGTACACAGCCAGCAGTATACCGCCCACAGGTATGACAATCTTCGTCGGCCAAAGTAAAGGTCTCCACATCGACCAGGACCTTTCCTGAGCATGAAACGATTCTAAGGTAAAAATGGTTCCATAGTATATCAAAATACAAATAAAAATAAGAAATATAAATGAGGTAGCAACTTCCCAAATTGCCAGGGTCCGCGGGGGAAAGCGCGATATCAACAAGTCAACGCGGACATGCCGCTCTTTCTTTTCCACATAAGCAATTGCAAGATAGCCAAGCCAAATCATTAAATAAACTGTTAACTCAAGAGACCATTTGGTAGGAGCATTAAAAAAATACCGGGAAAAAACATCATAACACGTTATCCCGAGCATTGCTACAAGTAAAGCTGCCGCCAGGATGTTGGCTCCCTCAAGCAGGTAATCAATCCCTTTACCCCCCAGCCTAGCTGCCTTAACCAACAAAGCAATTCCTCCCTTCATACTACTGCTGTTTTTTAGTCCTTCCCGGCGGGCTCAGCCCGCCGGGGGCTGAATTCCGCAAAGAGCAGAATTCAGCCCCCGGCAGGAAACGCCAAAACCACCCTGATTTATTCCGTTTACGGTTTATTATTCTGCGGTTTGAAGTACCTGTTTCCAGGTACGGTCTCCTTCTTTAGTAGCCTCTAAAGCCTTAATATATTTGGCCCATAATTCATCTCCCACAACGTGCTTAATTTCTTCTGACATTTTAGCGAAAGTAGCCTTCTTTATCTTTTCAAGTTCATCCGGGTGCTCTTTCGCAAAATCAACAACCTGCAAACCTTTTGACTTAAGGAATTCTAAATTTTCATCAGCTACCCTAATAGCCTCTTCCCAGGACCAGATGGATGCAGTTCTCAACGATTCCCTAATAATCTTCTGCTGTTCAGGGGTAAGACTGTTCCAGAACTCGAGATTGACAATAACATCCAGCACCGATTGCAGTTCCCCCAAAGCTTGAACGTGGTCTGCCACCTCGTACCATTTGCGCGACACGAAGGAGGTCAAGCCGCTGTTTGCACCGTCAACAGTACCGCGCTGTATGGCGGTGTAAACATCTGAGGAACTCATAACCGTGGGCACAGCCCCCCAGCTTTCGACAGCCAGCCCCAATGCATGCCCCGATACTCTTATTTTAAGCCCTTTATAATCCTCCATCTTGTGGATGGGCTTTTTGGTAATCGTGGAGTGTTCAGGGGAGTACATAAAACCGGGCATGAGATGTAAACCCTTCTCACGGAATTTTGGCACTAAAATATCATAGAATATTCCTCCCCCGCTCTCCCGGTCTAGCATCAGGCGTGCGAACTGGTCAGGTGATGCAAACAAAGGGATCTCAAACAGAGCCACCTCGGGTATTATACCTATGGCCCTGTTCGTGAAAAACTCGGCCATTTGTATCCCCCCGGCCATGCACATTTCAAGCGCTTTCTTATCCATAGCAAGCTGCCCCGCCGGGTAGTATTCAAATTTTATTGTTCCGTTGCTTTTCTCTTCAACCAGTTCCTGAAACTTTTGAGAGGCTACAGTGCAGTGCTGCCCTACCGGCATGTGGCCGGTCATTTTTATCGTTATAACCTCTTTAGATGCAGTAGAAGAAGTGGAAGTTTTGTCACTTTCAGAAGTTTTGTTTGATTCAGAAGATTGTTGCGAGCCGCACCCAGCTAGCAAAAGACCACACGCAACAATAAAAACTATACACATTAACCAAACTCGCTTCATAAATTTCTCTCCTTTCTTTTTGTAATTGTAAAATTAATTAATGAAAAGTTAACGAATAACAGACTTTAGCTAAAGTTTAATAACACCCCCTCTTTATATCTTTTATAAATTTTCAGAAGGTTCATATTCTCCGAACACTTCCCTTAATACATCACACATTTCCTGTTCCGTTACATATGCCCTGACACATTCAATGAAGTAGGGAAAAAGGTTGACTTCCTCCTTACCGGCAGCCACCTTCAACTCCTGAAGCAGGCGGTTCACCGTACGGTTGTCCCTGGTTCTTTTAACCTCTTTTAGGTTAGCAATCTGAAGCTCTTCCGCCTCCTCCCTTTTCTGCTCGTCATAAGGGTGAGGTACTGCCCTATTTACCATCACTTCTATTTCATTCTCCCCTGTAAAACAGTTTAATCCGACAATCAAATCCTCTCCTTTTTCAATCCTTTTCTGCTGTTCATAGGCACTTCTGGCAATCTCTCGCTGCATGTATCCATTTTCAATAGCCGCCACAGCGCCACCCATTGCTTCAATTTTTTCCAATTCACTCCATGCTGCCTCCTCTATTTCGTCCGTTAAAGCTTCAACGTAATAGGAGCCTGCCAGCGGGTCCATAACTTCGGTAAGTTTTGCCTCGTACTGCAATATCCTTCCTGCGTCTTCACTTAATTGAATAGCCTCCAAGCTCCAGCCAAGGCCCAGGGGTTCGTCGTATGGAGGCGAGGCGTTTGGCGGCGAGCCGCTAAAAGCACTGGCCACTGCCCCAACTATTGAGCGGGTCAGATTGTTCAACGGGCGCTGCTTTGTGGTACTGGTTCGGCCTATATGAGCCCCGCCCGGCTGGCGTAAAAGCTGACTTCGAGGTTTAACTGACTTAAACTTTTCGCGCAGTATTCTGGCCCACATTCTTCGGGCAGCCCTCTGAAAGGCTACTTCCTTAAAAAGTTCCATACTCCCGCCAAAAGCATTAAAAGTAAATTTAGGGGCAAAATCGTCTATATTAAGTCCTGCATCTACCCCGCACTTTAGATATTCCATTCCAATTGCCATACTAAAAGCTAGATCCTGTTCACGTGTCGCTCCTGCCTCCCTAATGTGATAGCCGCCTATGCTAGTAACATTCATGCCAGGAAGATTTTTTGTAAAAAACACCAAGCTATCTCGGAACATTCTCATACTTGGCCCGGGAGGGAATATATAAGTGCCGCGGGCAATAAATTCTTTTAGTATGTCATTTTGCGGCGTACCCCTTAATTTACTCCAAGGAATCCCCCTCTTTTCAGCAAGGGCAAGGTACATGGAAACAATGATATTTGCCGGTGCATTAATGGTAAAATTAGAAGCGATTTTATCAAGATCCCTTTCCCCCTGGAAAGCTTCATATATTACTTCAAAGTCCCGCAAGGTATCTATTGCCACCCCTACTTTACCTACCTCACCGCGGATATTCGGGTTATCGGAATCAAAGCCACACTGAGTCGGTAAATCCATAGCCAGATTTGGTCCCATCTTGGCTCCCAATTCCGCCATACGCTTATAGTAATCACGTGTATCTTCGGGAGCACCATAACCGGAATAGCGTCCTGCCCGGCGGAGACCGGGTGCCGCTTGAATTGCACCACCACCCCTAGTCCCCGCAGCATATGGGTAGACCGGATAAACACCGGCAGTAAAGGGATATTCACCTGGAAAGCCAACTTTTTCTAAAAAGTTAAAGCCTTCAATTTCCGCCGGTGTATAAAACTTATTGGGAGATTCTTGTAAATTGAATCTATCCAGGGCAGGCTTTAAAATTTTTTCTTCCCATTGTGCTCTTTTTTCCCTAATTTTTTGTACAGTCATTCTAACCTAATCACCTGCCAGGCTGGATTCTTTTACGTTTTCACGGATGAACTGAGCAATCTTCTTTACCGAAGTTCCCGGCCCGAATACTTCGCTAATACCGGTTTCTTTTAACATGGGGATATCCTTTTCAGGAATGATCCCACCACATATAACAAGAGTGTCACCTTTCCCATGTTCCTTTAACTGGCAGACAACTTCAGAGAAAAGATATTTGTGCGCCCCTGAAAGACAGCTCAACCCTACAACGTCCACATCTTCCTGGACGGCGGCTTGAACAATTTTTTCTGGGGTCTGCCGCAAACCGGAGTAAATTACCTCCATACCTTCATCTCTCAGCCCCAGGGCCACCACTTTTGCCCCCCGGTCGTGACCATCAAGACCCGGCTTAGCTATCAAAACTTTAATAGGTCTTTTGCTTTCCATAAGTAAAGTCTCCTCCCATCCTAAATTATTTAAATTCCAACTGGCTCGTACTCTCCAAATACTTCCCTGAGCACGTCACACATTTCTTGCAAAGTAACATAGGCCTTCGCACACTCTATAAAGTGCGGTATCAAATTCTCCGATTCGTTTTTTGCCTTCTCTTTTAGTTCGGAGAGCAGTTGATTAACTAACCTGCTATCCCTTGAACGCTTAATTTCAGCTAACTTCTTGATTTGCCTTTCCTCTGCCTCTTCCCGCTTTGTTTCGTCATAGGGATGAGGAACCATCCTATTAACAGTCACTTCCAGTTCACTTTCCCCGGTAAAGCAATTGACTCCCACAATCAGTATTTCACCTTTTTCTATTTTCTGCTGGCGCTCGTGGGCACTCCGGGCAATTTCTCGCTGCAAATAGCCGTTTTCAATAGCTGAAATGACTCCACCCATGGCATCTATTTTCTCGAGTTCCTTCCAGGCAGCATTTTCTATTTCATCTGTCAGTGACTCAACGTAATATGAACCAGCCAGGGGGTCAATAACCTCCGTAAGCTTTGCTTCAAACTGCAAAATCCTGCTTGCATCCTCAGCCAGCTGCCGGGCCTCCAGGCTCCAGCCCAACCCCAAGGGTTCGTCATACGGCGGGTAAACATTAGGGGGACCACCGCTTAGAGCGCCGGCAATGGCTCCTACAACGGCCCGAGTCAAATTGTTGAGCGGACGTTGAACAGTTGTACTTGAACAGCCAACATGAGCAGCAAGGGGCTGGCGGATAAGCATGCTACGGAAATTCTTGGCTCCAAATTTTTCTTTTAATATTTTAGCCCACATTCTACGGGCAGCCCTCTGGAAAGCTACTTCTTTAAAAAGCTCCATGCTGCCGCCAAAAGCATTAAAAGTAAATTTGGGGGCAAAATCGTCTATATCAAGTCCTGCGTCTACCCCGCACTTTAGATATTCCATTCCAATTGCCATACTGAAGGCTAGATCTTGTTCACGTGTTGCTCCTGCCTCCCTAATGTGATAACCGCCTATGCTCGTAACATTCACCTTCGGCATATACTTCGTCAAGAAAACAACACTGTCCCTAAACATCCGCATTGCCGGCCTGGGAGGGAAAATGTATGTACCCCTGGCAATATACTCCTTCAAAATATCATTTTGAGGAGTAGCCCTGAGTTTACTTAGGGAGATTCCCCTCTTTTCGGCCAGGGCAGCATAAAATGCTATAATTATGTTGGCCGGGGCATTGATGGTAAAGTTTGAAGCTATCTTGTCGAGATCCAGTTCACCCTGATAGGCTTCATAGATTATTTCAAAATCCTTAAATGTATCCACAGCTACGCCAACTTTTCCGACTTCACCGCGTACCATAGGGTTATCTGAATCGAACCCACACTGAGTCGGCAGGTCAAAAGCAAGATTAGGTCCTCCCCGCAAACCGCGCTTCTGGTACTCCTTGTAATAATCTCTGGTATCTTCAGGTGTTCCGTAACCGGAATAACCAGCAGCCCTTACTAAACCCTTTGCCGATGGTAAACTTCCTTTTGTTGCTACCACAGTGTAAGGAAGCAGCGGATATGTTCCTGCCGTAAAGGGGTATGCCCCTGGGAAACCAACATTTTTAAGAAAGTCAAATCCTTCAACATCCAGTGGAGTGTAAAATTTATTTGGGCTTTTTTCCAATTTGAATCTTTCCAGGGCAGGCTTAAGTACTTTTTCCTCCCAGAGCTTTTTCTTTTCCTTTATTTTTTCCAGATCTGACATTTTTTGCACCTCCAATTGATTAATTACAGCCTGCTATTACCACTAGAAAATAGGGCGCTACCTTTCATCATAACTTTTTGCCGCCCGTATTAACCGGTAGCTTCAAGTAAATCCAATAAAACATCTAGGGATTTTAACTTTTCAATTTTTTTAAACAATTCAATGGTCCGATCCACATCCGCAAAGGACAGGGCAACTCCAGCGCATTCGCGGTACTTGCAAATTAATTCCTCCCAGGTCATAGGATTGCCGGGAGCACCCCGTGGGTCATCAACGCGACATGAATACACCTGCCCGTTCCTATCCCTAATTTCCACTATTGAATACTGAGCTTCTAATTTAGAATCGGGTAATCCCTCCACGGTCACCCTGGATAACAAATCCCTCGTTTTGGGGTCCGCAACAGCTGCATCGGTAAACTGAGCCAGACCCAGCTTTCCTTCCATTAAGGCCGCGGCCAAGCAATACTGCATGCTGAACTTGCCCTCCAAGCCAGTCTTGGGACGAGAATGAATTAACACCTGCATACCCTGTTTATCATGCTTGCATAGTATCGACTCCACCTGTTCCGCATCCAACTGGTTTTCTTTCCGTATTTTCAAAAGAGCGTCAATAGAACGGTGGGTAAAAGCACAACATGGATATTTCTTTATAGTGATACCCGGCTCCAGCACTTCCCATGATTGGCCGAGACCCTGTAGCGCCAGGTTTAGATTATATCGCCCGGAACCACAAAAGACATTGGCAAAACCGAACTCAGCCTCAAGAATCGATTCATCCGCAGTAAAACCTCGTGCAGCCAACATTGCTGCAGTTACACCGTTACTAGCAGCCATCCCGGCATGCAGGGGCTTGGTCATTGTTCCAAAATTCTGGCGCAGGCCGCTGGCCATGCTGGCAGCAATTCCTAAAGCCATTATCGTTTGTTTAACATCTAGGCCTATCATTTTTGCCGCCGCAGCAGCTGCTCCCAGTGAGCCTACCGTAGAGGTGGCGTGCCATCCGTCTGCGTACTGGGCCAGAGAAGTTGCCCTACCAATTTTCCCCTCTACCTCCAAACCCACCAAGTAAGCCTCTAGCGCCCGCCGGCCATCCGCCTTACTTTTGCGGCCAAGGCTGAAAATTACAGGAACCAGAGTTACGCTAGGGTGGCCAACTAAAGAAGTTAAAACATCATCATAATCCAATGCATGGGCAGCAGTTCCCCAGATAAGGGCCGCAGCTGGCGGTGAAGTTCGAAAACCATAGAAGGGTACGCCTGCATCAGGTCTTCCTCCGATCTCCCGAACCCAATCTACCACTTTTTCGGTACAAGGCTCCCGGGCGCCGGCCAGGGCTACTCCGCTACAATCCATTATGGCCTGGGATGCCTTTTGTATGGCCTCAGTAGGAAAATCATTGAATTTAGTATTAACTATAAACTCGGCTATTTTTCTTGTAATAGACATAATTGCAAACCGGTATTTTCTTTTCTAGAATAACCGAAATATTAATAAACATAAAAATTTATACTAAAAACTATACCGGTTCTAACCTCCTTCCATATCTTTTCACATAATTAATTAGAATATCATCACCTCCCCTTAAAAATCGGCTTCCGTTTCTCAAGAAAAGCCTTTCGCCCCTCCACCAGGTCTTCACTGTTAAAGGCACGGTAAATCATTTCCTTAATTTCTTCCTCTTCGGATCTTGTCAATTGCACCTTTGGTACCAAACAGTTAATTATATACTTGTGTCCCTTTACCGATAGCGGCGCGTTTTCGGCAATTTCCCTCGCCAGAGACATTACTTTTTCCTCTAATTTATCCGCCGGTACCACCTCATCCACTAAGCCTATCTCCTTCGCCCGCTGAGCCGTAATTAAGCGGCCGGTATAAAAAAGCTCTTTGGTTGCTGCCGGGCCAATCAGGTTTATAAAACGCTGTAATCCAGCCGGATGGTAAATAACCCCCAACTTAGAAGGGGTAATACCTAACATAGCAGTATCGCATGCAATTCGCAGGTCACAGTTGGTTGCTAGATCAAGTCCGGCCCCCACTGTAAATCCGTTAAGCATGGCTATTACTGGATAAGGGAAAGTGTATACGGCATTTAAGGCGTTCTCTAGGTGATCCTGTCCCCTGTTATCTTCTTTAGCACGATTAGTAGAAATACTACCTATGTCATATCCGGCACAAAAAGCTTTGTCTCCTGCCCCCCGAATTACCAAAACACGAGCTTCATCGCTGGCCTTAAGCTTTTCCATCAAGGCAAGCAATTCATCCAGCAAGTCGGGACTCAGGGAATTTCTTTTTTCAGGTCTGTTAATAATTATTTTGCATACTTGGTTTTCAATATTAAACAGCAGTTGATTACTCAAATAAAACCACTCCTTTAAGATGTTTTAATATCTTCAGCTTCTATTACTTTTTCCTCAATAAGCTGATTGATTAACTGATTGTCATAACCTAAAACGTCCTTTAAGATTTGGCGAGTATGCTGGCCCAGGCGCGGGGGAACATTATATACCTGGGATTTTTCTAGCTCTGTGCTCTTTATGGGATTGCCTACAGACTTAAAACTTCCCATTAGCGGGTCACTCAACTCCACTACCATTTGCCTTGCCAATACCTGCGGGTCAGACAGTGCCTTATCCACCGTGTTAATAGGCCCGGCGGGAACACTGGCTTCCTCCAGCAGCTCTAACCATTCATCAGCATTCTTTTCAGCCAGTGCTTCTTCCACTATCTTTTCAAGTTCTAACCGGTTTTTCACCCTGTCAGCAGGATTTGCAAACCTGGGATCCGTTACAAGATCCTCCCTACCTATAACCTTACAAAACACTGGCCAGAATTTTTCGGTGAAGCATGCAACTACAATATAGTTATCCTTACAGCGATAAGCTTGATAGGGAACTATTGTCTGGTGAGCAGAACCAATGGGCTTCGGTACTATACCGTTGACCAGGTAATACTGGGCAACATAACTAAGCAGGGAAATTTGGCAGTCCAGCAAGCTTATATCAATCTTTTGTCCACGCCCGGTATTGTAACGCTGAACCAAAGCAGCGTTAATGGCAATGGCACCAAATAATCCTCCTGCCAGGTCACCCATTGGCACTCCCATCCTCACCGGTGGGCGGCCCTCTTCTCCTGTAATACTCATTTCTCCGCTAATGGCCTGTATGACCAGGTCAAAGGCGGGCCGATTTTTAAACGGACCGGTATGCCCATAACCCGAAATAGAGCAGCATATAATTTTGGGATTTATTTCCTTTAAAGTGTTGTAATCTATTTTGAGCCTTTCAACAACCCCAGGGCGGAAATTATCATAAACGACATCCGACTTTTTCACCAGCTCATAAAATAACTCCCGACCCTTTTCCTTTCTCAGGTCCAAAACCATACTTTTTTTATTTCTATTTATAGAAATAAAATAGGCACTGACACCGTTTACATTTACAATTGTATTTTTCCTGGTATCATCTCCCCCGCCGGGCATCTCAATCTTTATAATCTCAGCTCCCAGGTCTCCCAGCAACAGCGTACCATAAGGACCTGCCAGTGCCCTTGACAAATCGAGAATACGAATTCCTTCTAACACTTTGAAATATTCCTCCTAACCCTTGTGTTTTAACTTTTATTGTTACTTAACTCAATATACTATAGGCAATTCATATTAGAGAACCTATGTAATCTAAATTAATTTATTTATCATGCCTTGTGGAAAAATTTGTTTTAATATAGTATATGGGTCTAATTTTCCATCAATCATTTCCCTGTATTTTTGTCTTACGAAGTCATTAGTATCTAATAACTGCTGCCACTCCTGAACTATGGTGTATTTTAGAATATCTTCAAACTCCGTTTTTGCTCTTTGTTTACGACGCAAATCTAGTCCTTCGCGTCGCTGTTCCGTTTCTTGCAGCCTGATTGCCGCAACGAGTTCTTCTACTCCTCTGCCTTTATTTCCCTGGGTCATAATAATTGGCGGCATTTTAACCGCAAATCTTGGGTTCATTTGCAAAACGGTCTGCAATTGCATTTCCATACTTTTAGCACCGGGTCGATCAGATTTATTTATTACAAAAATATCCCCTATTTCCATTAATCCTGCTTTCATTGCTTGAATGCTATCACCTCCTTCCGGTACTACTACCACAACAGTGATATCAGTGGTTTGTATTATATCAAGCTCTGTTTGCCCTACACCAACAGTTTCCACCAAAATATAATCCATACCGAAGCTATCAATTAACTTAATAGCATCCCTAGTAGCACTGGCCAACCCGCCCAAACTGCCGCGGGTAGCCATGCTCCTGATAAAAACACCTGGATCTAAATAAAGATCCTGCATACGTATACGGTCACCTAATAGCGCACCTCCGGTAAAAGGACTGGTAGGATCTACAGCTATGATACCTACTTTTTTACCGTCATCTCTTAAAAGTTTTGTAATCTGATTGACCAAACTACTTTTTCCAGCCCCTGGTGGACCGGTTAAACCGATACAAAAAGATTTCCCTAAATATTGCTGAATATATGGTAATATTTCGGACATTTTAGCAGGTTCATTTTCAACTATGCTAATCAACCTGGATAACGCTACTTGCTGGCCTTCAATCATTTTTTTGATCAACAATTCCATATTCATCTTGTCGGCATTTACAAGAGCCGTTTTTTCATTCATGTAACCACCCTGCTATGCTCAACTATAAAACTTTTTCGGCAGTACATCACTTTCTAAAAAACAAAGTGCAAAACATATGCCAGATTAAATATACTGGATAATTTCTCATCAAAAGAACAGAAAAATACCGAATTTAATGAATCTTTGGGCAAGACACTCTTGGAATAATACAGCTTTAATGTTATACTAACGTTAAAAGTTGTGTCATATCTAAAACACTGTGCCAATTATGGCACATCTACACTGAACTCATAAAAGACCTGACCATAACGACATGGTAGAATGGGCGTGAATCAAAGGGGGGAGGAATCTACCGTCCTGAAACGTCGCTGAAGAGCCGAAGAAAAGATGCAAATCGTCCTGGCCAGTCTCGTGCCGGAAACGAACATTGCTGCGATTTGCCATGAACATCAGATCTCGCAGTCCTATTCTACCGTTGGCTTTCTACGTTATAAAATACTTATCTATACTTAGTTGACAAGGTGATTAAAAGTAG
>ENA-OSAF01000210-OSAF01000210.1-marine-sediment-metagenome-genome-assembly--contig:-NODE-210-length-21197-cov-27.774099_pt1 | contig 21197 bp, 17 predicted proteins | sample MGYA00237872_ERZ529318 | MGnify/ENA primary metagenome ERZ529318 (study PRJEB26369, sample SAMN03142813) | marine sediment metagenome | biome: marine; feature: borehole; material: sediment... | reverse complement strand
TGCAACGTCAGGGTTATACGGTATTTTTCTTTACCGAGCCGGAAGGGCAGGAGGGGTCAGAGTGATTGAACTTAGAGTTGAAAGGCAAGACCTGATTATCCGGCGCACGGGAAAACCCCAGGGTTTCCGGGGTTCCCTCCGCGTTCCCGGAGACAAGTCCATTTCCCACCGGGCGCTCATCCTGGGGGGGCTGGCCCGGGGGCGGTGGGCCCTGGCCGGGCTGTTTTTCGGGCTCTCGCTTGCTTTGGCTCTGTTTTGTCCTGTTTTATACAAACCTGCGACTGGAGCTATTTCTTTTGGCATCAGCATCGTAGAAGAAAGCGTGCCAAGCATGTGCCTGGAATTGCTGGCAATCACCGCCGCCAGGCCCCAGCCCTGGCAGGGGGAGGGCTGGTGGTGGGAGCTCCTCCCCGCCGCCCCGGGCGGCTGGGAAGGCCGCGACCTCTGCTGGTCCTTGGGGCCCCACGGCCCCCAAACCTCCCTCCAGCTCCGCCCAGGCCAGGTGCGGGTCCTGTGGCGGCTGACTACCCCCGCCGCCCCCCCGCAAGGGGAGCACCGGTTTCGGCTGGCCGCCGCCCGGGGTTGGGTGGTGCGCCTGGACGACGATCGGGAAGGCCTGGCCACCCACCTCTTGCCCCCACCCCTGTTGCCCTTCTGGGAATACCTCCAGGCCAGCTTGCTCCCTGGGGATAGCTTCTCCTTCGCCATCAGCCACACGCAGCGGGGTCCCGACCTCAGTTGGCAGGCCTCCCTTTCCCTTCCCCCGCCATGAACGCCAAACTCCCCCCCGGGCTGACGAACTCCCTCCACTCCCTGCTGGTGCTGGTGGGGATCATGTTCCTGGTGAGCTCCCTGTCCCCGACCCGGGTGGAGGGGTTGGGGGAGTTCCCGGCGGCCCTGCGGGCCAGCTGGTTCTTGGGCAGCTTGGCCCTGCTGAGCGGGGTGCTGGGGTTGCACGTGGGGGTGGCGGAGGCCAGCTGGTGGCGGGGCCTCTACCGGCCCTGCCCCCACCCCCTGCGCCGGCTGGCCACCGGGTGCTGCCTGGGGGTGGGGTTGTTTTTGCCATTCCTGGTGGGCTTCCGCGCCCTGAGCGGCGCCCCCTGGTCCGGCCTCCCCGGCCTCGTCTCCCTGCTTTTGGCTTCCAGCTACGCTTGGGCGGTGGTTGGGCGCTGGACCCTGGAGGCGCTAAAATCCGAGGGCGCTGGGTTCGCCCTGAGATACAGTAGCTTGGCCCTGGCCCACTTCCTCCCTTTGCCCTTCGCCAGCCCTATCAGCCCCATCGTCGCGGCACTCTCACTCTGGGAAACCCGCCTGCCGGGCCTGGTGGGGATCGGGGTGTGGGGGGCATTGGGGGCGGTCCTCAGCTGGAGGTACTTGCGGTGGAGGAGAGGGAGCTATTTAGAGGCCTGAAGAGGTGGATCAGGTTCCGGGGTGCGGTGGCCGGGGCGGCCGTGGGCGTGGGGGTGCTGCTTTTGGCGGGAATGGGGCTGAGCTGGGCTGGCCAGAGCCTCCCCGCCCTGGGGTGGCTCCTGCCCTTCCTGCTCTCGCTCGTCGGCTGGTGGTGGCCCCGGGATTGGACCTGGGCCCTGTGGTGGGCGGGGAGGCGGTTGGGGGTGGGGGGGAGGCTGGCTGCGGCCCAGGCCCTTTCGTCGGAAGGGGAGCGAGACCTGCTGGCCCTGGTGCTTTCGGAGATCAACGGGCGGCGCTGGGGAGGCCGGCTCCTTTGGGGCCGGCAAGAGGGCTTGGTGGCGTTGCTGCTGGTGGCACTGACGCTCCTTTACCTGTTCCCCCCGCCCCTTCCAGGCAGGTGGGGCTACCTCGTCTCCCGCCCGGAGGCCCCCACCCCGGCGGAGCAGCCCCTGGAGCCGGCCGAGCTCCCGGCGCCCACCGCCGCTTCCCAGCCGGTGCCCCAATATCCCCAGGGAGAGGAGCTCCCAGGGCATCAGGAGCTGTTGGCCCGGCTGTACGGGCTGGAGCCCCAGCCCGGCCTCCCCCCGGAGGAGCTGGCCCGGGAGATCTCTTCTCAACAGGCACTGCTTTCCGAGCTCGCCCGGCAGCTCTCCCAATCCCTCCCCCACGGTCCCTCGCCCCAGGAGCAAGAGCGGCTGGTGGCCCTGGCCCGGCAGGTGGCCCGGGAGGATCTCCGCCGGGAGCTGACCCGGCTCCTGGAGGGAGGGGGCCCCCAGGCGGCGGAGGAGGCCAGGGAGGCAGTGCAGGCGGTGCTCCAGTCCGGGGAGGAGCTGGCGGCCGGGGGGTCCGGCGCCCCTCAACCCGGAGAGGGGGCCGGGGAGGCAGCCTTGTCCCCGGCGGGGCCCGGTGAGGGCACGGCGACGGTCTCCGGCCCCGAGGTGGGAACGGTGGGGGGCCCGCCGGGAGGGGCCCCGGCCGGCCTCCAACCCGAGGCCCCCCCCCAACCCGGGGAAGAGGCGTTCACCGGCACAGCCGAGCCTCAGACCACCCTGAGCCCAGAGCTGGAAGCCCAGCCCGGCCCCAGCCGGGCCTACCTCGCCCCCGGGGTGCCGGGTGAACCCCCGGGCTCTCCACCGGCCGGGCTCTCCATCCCCACCCCCAGCCAGGTGGACCTCTCCCTGCGGGCCCAGGGGGTGCCCCCGGAGCTCAGGGACCTGGTGCGCCGCTACTTCCAGCTCATTCGGGAACTCTCAGGAGGCAGCCCATGATCAGCCAAGCTCAAATTGCCCAGGCCGAGGAGTCGTTCTCCCAGCTGCGCCACGCCCTGGGCGAGGTGGTGGTGGGGCACCGGGAGGTGATGGAGGTGGTCCTGTGGGGGCTCCTCTCCGGGGGGCACGTACTGTTGGAGGGGGTTCCGGGCCTAGGGAAGACGCTGATCGTCCGCACCCTGGCCCACGCCCTGGGCCTGTCCTTCTCCCGCATCCAGTTCACCCCCGACCTCATGCCGGCCGATATCCTGGGCACCAACGTGTTCTCAGAGGGGGAAGGGTTCAGGTTCCTGCCCGGGCCCATCTTCGCCCACATCGTGCTGGCCGATGAGATCAACCGGGCCACCCCCAAGACCCAGTCCGCCCTGCTGGAGGCGATGCAGGAGCGGCAGGTCACCGCCGGCGGGAGCACCCACCCCTTGGAAGAGCCATTTTTGGTCCTGGCCACCCAAAACCCCATCGAGATGGAGGGCACCTACCCCCTGCCCGAGGCCCAACTGGACCGGTTCCTGTTCAAGGCCGAGGTCACCTACCCCGGGGAGGAGGAGCTGGTGGAGATCATCCGCCGCAACACCCGCCGGGAGGGGTTGGTGCTCCCCCAACCGGTGATGGGGCGAGAGGAAGTGCTGTTGGCCCGGGAAGTGGTGGCTGCCTACCCGGTGCCGGAGCCGCTGCTCACCTACGCGGCCCGGCTGGTGCTGGCCACCCACCCCGGCCCGGCCGCCCCCAACATCGTGCGCAGCTACGTGAAGTATGGGGCCAGCCCCCGGGGGGCACTGGCCCTCGTCCAAGGGGCCAAGGCCCACGCCTTCCTGTGTGGCCGCCACGCGGTGGAGCCGGAGGACATCCAGAAAGTGGCCTACCCGGCGCTGGTGCACCGGTTGATCCTCAACTTCCAGGCCGAGGCAGAGGGGATCGCCCCCCAGCAGGTGGTGGCCCAGGTGTTGCGGGAGGTGCGGGTGCCGTGAGACCAGAGGAGCTGCTACCCCCGGCCACCATGGCTGCGCTGGCCAAGAGGCGGCTCACCTTTCGCCAGCTCCCCGCCGGCCAGCCCGGGGGACACCCCTCCCCCCGGGCCGGGCTGTCCCTGGAGTTCTCCGACCACCGCCCCTACCAGCCCGGCGACGACTTCCGCCAAATAGATTGGGCCGTCTATGCCCGCCAGAGGCGGCTGGTGACCAAGGTCTACACCCAGGAACTGGAGGCACCGCTTTACCTGCTGCTGGACACCAGTGCCTCCATGGGCTACGGCCAGCCAGCCAAGTTCCCCCTCGCCCTCCGGCTGGCCGCCGCCCTGGCGTTCGTGGCCCTGCGGGGGTTGGACCGGGTGGGGTTACAACCGTTCGCTGAGCGACTGGGAGAAGGGTTGCCCCCGGGGCGAGGCCGGGGACACCTGGGGCGGGTGCTGTCGCTTTTGGGGGAGCTTTCCCCCCGGGGGGAAACCAGCTTCGCCCCCGTGAGCGATTGGGCGGCCGGGGGGCACCAGCCAGGCTTGGCAGTGGTCATCTCCGACTTCCTGGCCCCCACCGGGGTGGAGGAAGCCCTCACCGCCCTCAGGCGGGCCCGCCACCGGGTTTGGGCCCTGCAGGTGCTCTCCCCCCAGGAGCTTTCGCCCCCCTGGCGGGGCCTGCTGCGGCTGGTGGACCTGGAGACCGGACGCTCCCGGGTGGTGCCCCTGGGCCGTCAGGCCCTGCTGGCCTACCGGGCCAGGCTGGCCGAGCACAACCGGCGGTTGGCCGAATTCTGCTCCTCCCAGGGGATCCCCCACCGCCTGCTGGCCTCCCCCCGCCGGCCGGCGGAGATCGTGTTGGAACTGGTTGCCAGGAGGTAGCCATGGTGCTCCGCTCCCCGGTGGGCCTTTCCTTGGCCGCCCTTGGCCTGCTGGTGGTGCTGATCTACTTCCTCCGCCGCCAGCCCCGCCCGGTGCACGTCCCGGCCCTGTTCCTGTGGGAGCGGCTCCCCCCCGGGCAGCCGCGCTGGCTGTCCCGCCTCTTCCCCCAGCTCGATTTGCTGTTGCTGCTGCAACTCGCAGCGGTGGCAGCCCTGGCGGTGGGCGCCGCGGACCCGGCTCGGGTGGGGCTGCGCCCCGGGGGTGCCACCTTGCTGGTCTTGGACGCCTCCGCCTCCATGTCGGCCCAAGGGGTGGCGGACCAAACCCGCCAGGCTGCCCAGGCAGTGGTACAGGCCACCGGCGGCCCCTGGGCGGTGATCAGTTGGGCCCAGCCCACGGAAGTGCTCGTCCCCCTGACCCCGGAGCCGGACCAGGTCCGCGCGGCCCTGGACCGGTATCGGCCCGGGCTCGCCGCCCGCCCACCCCTGTCCCACGCCCTCACCTTGCTCCCCCACCAGTGGGCCAGGATCGTGATCATCACCGACCGCCCCCCCTCCCAGCTCCCGCCCCGGGCGGAGCTGATCCTCATCCCGTCTCCCAACGAGTTCTCCCTCACCGCGTTCGCCGTCCGGCCTCAACCGGACGGGAGCGGCTTCCAGCTGCTGGTGCGGGTGCGCAACCACACCGATCAGTATCAGGACCTCCCCTTGGTGGTGCAGGCGGGCGAGACCCGGTTCTTCCAAGCCCTCCTCCTGCCCCCCCGGGCCGAGGAGACCTTATTCCTGCCCTACTACGGCCCCTTGGGGGAAGGGCTGGTGGCCGAGCTCGCGCGGGAGGACGGCTTTCCCTGGGACAATCGCCGCTACTTCGCCCCCGGGTTGGTGGGCTGTCGGGTGCGGTGGTTGGGGCAGCAGCAGCCTTACCTGTGGGCGGCCTTGGTGGCGAGCGGGGGGGCAGAGCTGGCCCTTGAGCCCCCCTGGGACCTGACGGTGGCGGTGGGGACCTCATTGGAGGAGCCTCCCCCCGGGCCGGCGTTGCTGGTGGAGGCCGGGACCCCGGAGGCCCCCTTGGGCCCCCCTCAACCCCCGGGGGAGTGGTCGGCGCAGGCCGATCCCCTGCTCGGGGGGGTGGATGTCTCGGACTGGGTGGTCCCGCACGTGCGGCCGGTGGAACTGCCGGAGGGGGCGCAGGTGGCCTTGCTGGCCGGCGAGCTCCCCGCGGTGGCAAGGTGGGAATCTGCCGCCGGCAAGCGGGTGCTTTTGACCTTCCCCATCCACGGTTCCTCCCTTCCGGCTAGCACCGGCTTCCCCTTGCTTGTCCGCAACGTGCTGCAGTGGCTGCTCCCCTGGCGGACCGGGGCCCAGTACGTGGTGGGGGAGTCCGTGGCCCTTCCCCCCGGGGCGGAGGTCCTCACCCCAGCAGGGCCGGCGAGCGGGGTGTGGGTGCCGGAGGCCCCCGGGTTGTACGAAGTCCGGCGCGGCGGGCGGCGGGAGCTGGTGGCGGTGAACCTCCCCCCGGCGGACCAGGTTGAGGAGGGGGGTGCTCTCCCCCTGGCCACCCCCACCCTGTCCGAGCCGGTCCGCCGGCAAGACCCGGTGTGGGGTTGGTTCGCCGGGTTGGCCCTGGCGTTGCTCCTGGCCGAGGGGCTGCTCGCCCAGCGGAGGGGATGATGGCGTTTCAAAACCCCCTTTTGCTAGTGGCTTTGGTCCCGGTGGCCGCCTTGGGGGCGTGGTGGTGGCGGGCCGGCCCCAGGTTCGCCCTGCGGGCAGTCACCCTGGCCTTGCTGATAGTGGCCCTAGCCGGCCCCCAGATCTCCCGACCCGGAGGGGAGGGCACCCTGTGGCTGCTGTTTGACTACTCCGCCAGCGTGGCCCCGGAGCTGGACCAAGCCCGGGGACGGCTGGAGGAGTTGCTGGGCCAGGTGGGGTGGCGAGTGGGGGTGATCGCCTTCGCCGACGGGGCGCAGCTCCTGCGGCCCCCCGCGCCCCTCCCCCTGGGCTCCCTCCCTTACCCACCCCTGTCCCCGTGGGAGACCGATCTTGCCGCCGGCATCGACCTGGCCCTGTCCCTGCTTGCGCCCCACTCCGGGGCGCTGCTGGTGGTGACGGACGGGCGGGTCACCCGGGGTGACCCCTGGGGGGCACTGCTCCGCGCCCGGGACAAAGGGGTCCCGGTTTGGTTCTTCCCCCTGGGAGCTTCGGATCAGGTATGGCTGGAAGAGCTGACCGGCCCCCACCGGGTTCCCGAAGGTGAGGTGAGGTTGGAGGCGGTGGTGGGAGCAGCGGCCGCCGGCCGCGGGCAACTGGTCCTGTGGCGTGAGGGAGAGCAGGTTTCCTCTCAGGAAATCTCCTTGTCTTCCGGGCTGACCCGGATCCACCTGGTGGACCGGCCTCCGGGCCCGGGGAGCTGGCGCTACCGGGTGGAAGTGCGCTCTCCCGAAGGTGGGGTGCGGGAGAACGACGTGGGGGAGTGGCTGGTGATGGTGGGGGCGCCTCCCCCGGTGCTGCTCGTGGGGCCACAAAGATCGCTGTGGGACGCCTGGCTGGAGGCGGCCGGGATCCCGGCCCGGCGGGTGACTGAGTTCTCCCCCCAGCAGTTGGCCGGGGTGGAGTTGCTGGTGTGGGACGACGTTCCGTTGGCAGAGCTCAGCCGGGAGGAGCTGGTGGCGGTGGAAGAGTGGGTGGTCCGGGGCGGGGGGCTGGTGGTGGTGTTGGGGCGCCGGGCGGTGGCCGGCTATTTCGGGCCCGCGGAGGACCTTTTGCCCGTGTCATTCACCGTTCCCCAAGGGGTGCAGGAGGCCACGGTGGCGGTGGTGTTCGTCTTGGACCGGTCCGGTTCCATGGCCGGTCGGGCAGAGGGGGTGCGCAAGATAGACCTGCTCCGGGAGGCAGTGGCCCAGGCGGTGGAAGTGATGCGCCCCCAGGACGTGGTGGGGGTGGTGGCCTTCGATCGGGTGCCCCACTGGCTGATCCGACCCGCCCCGGTAGGGGAGGTGGAGGACCAGCTGTACCGGGTGCTGGCCGGCTTGGAACCAGGCGGGGGCACCGACCTCTACCCGGCGGTGGAGGAAGCCCTGGCGGCCTTGGCGGAGGTGGAGACCCGGGTGCGGCACATCCTCCTCATCTCCGACGGTCGCACCGCGCGGGAGAATTACGACTTCACCCGCTTGTACCGGCAGGTGCGGGAATCCGGGCTCGGGCTCACCGCGGTGGCGGTGGGGTCCACCCCGGATACGGAGATCCTGTCCGGGCTAGTGGAGTCAGCCTCCGGGGAACTGGTGTTGGTGCCCCGGATGCAGGAGCTGCCGCGGGTGCTGCTGCGCAAGACAGAACAGGTGTTGCGACCCCGTTTTCTGGAGGGGGAATTCGCCGTCCGCCCCGGGGCGAGGGCCGCCCAGGTAGGCCTGGAAGACATTTCCCTTCCCCCTCTGTCCGGCTACACCCTCACCTTCCCCAAGCCCACCGCCAACTTGGGCTTGGTCAGTGGCGAAGGGGATCCGGTGTTCGCTTGGTGGCAGTTGGGGCTGGGCCGGGCCGCCGCCTTCACCTGCGACCTGCGCGGTGGATGGTCGGCGAACTGGGTCGGACATCCGGCAGCGGCCCAGCTGCTGGGGAAGGTGTACGCGTTGCTCCGGCGGGAAACGTGGCCGGTGGAGCTTACCTGGGAGTCAGCCGGGGGGGAGCTGGTCATTACAGTGGACGTGGAGGACCAGGGCAGGTGGGTGGACGGGCTGGCGCTGTCCGGGGAGCTGGTGGGGGCCGGGGGGAGTTATCCGCTGGTCTTCTCCCAGGTGGCCCCGGGGAGATACCAAGCGCGGCTTCCCGCTCCCCCGCCTGGGGCTTACTTGGCGCTGATCTCAGAGCCGGGGGGCAGGTTCGGCGGGAGCTTCCCGGTGTCAGTGCCTTATCCGGAGGAGCTCTCCCGGCTGGGGGTGGACTGGGAGGGGTTGCAGGAGATGGCGGAACTGGCCCGGGGGGAGGTGGTGGTCGATGAATTGCTCCCAGCCCTCCCCCGGGGCCGGGGGGAGGCGGTGGGGGTGGCCCGGGCGTTCCTGTGGGCGGCAGCCGGTCTTCTCCTGGTGGACCTGCTGGTGCGCAAGCTTTGGCCTAGCTGAGTCTGCCACCTTCCCGAGATGCACAGCCCAGGGCCCAAGAAAGCTGCCCTGGGGTTGTTAAAGTTGGGTCTGAGGCCAATCCACCGGAAGCCGGTAAGTTATCGGGTAGCCAGGAGCTGCCGGGCTGCTTCCAGTTCGGCCAGGGCGGCTTTGAGGTCGGCCTGGACCTCCTCCGGGGGGAGGGGGGGCGTTCCAACATGCCCCCCCCAGCGCTCGATCTCCTGTTTCAGGTTCTGCATCGCCTCCTCCAACCGGGCCACCCCGGCCGAGTGCTCCCCCTGTTCCAGGGCTGCCACCGCCTCCTGGATGGCGCCCATTATGTCGGCCACTGCCATCAGCAAACTCATCAGCCCGCACAGCCCCTCTTCCATTTCGGTACCATTGTTCCCCAGATCACCCTTGGTTAGCCTCCCTCCCGAACAATTCCTCCCGCAGCTCCTTTAAGATCTTGTCCTTCAGTCGGGACACCTGGCGCTGGGAGAGCCCCACTTCCTTGCCCACCTCGGCCTGCGATTTCCCCTGATAGAACAACCCCTCGATGATACGGCGTTGCAACTCGCCCAGCCTCTCGATCGCCCTGGCCACCCGCAGCCTGACCTCCACCGGCAGCTTCCCCTCCTCTCGGCCCAGGAATTCCTCCAGGTCGAAGGTGGGGTGGGGGTCATAGGCCCGGCGGCCCGCATCCAGCGAGATGTAGGTCATGGCCTCGCGGGCCTTGAGCGCCTCCCGCACCTTACAGGCTTCCACCCCCAGCTCCTGGGCGATCTCCTCCAAGGTGGGGGGTCGTCCCAGCCGGAGGTAAAGCCGATCCTGGGCCGCGGTCACCTTGCTGGAAAGCTCGCGGATCCACAGCGGCACGTGCACTGCCCCATATTTGTCTCGAATCCAGTGTCGGATCTCCCCCTTGATGAGGTGGCTGGCATAGGTGGAGAACTTGGTCCCCTTGGCCAGGTCGAAGTTGGCCACCGCCCCCAACAGCCCCAGGTAGCCGGCTTGCACCAGGTCCTCAAATGGCTCTCCGGTGAAGGAGAACTCCGCCGCTATTGAGCGCACCAACCCCACGTGTCGGCGCACCAGTTCCTCACGCAGTCGAGCGGCCAGCTGCTCGTCCCCCCGGGTCTCAGCCTCCCGCAGGCGGGCCAACAACGCCTCGGCGGAGAGTTTTTTTAAGCTTTCCGGGGACATGCTGGTTCCAGTCTAGCCCGGTGCTGGCCGGAGAGGGAGGGTAGAGTGGCCTGTTGGATTCGGGCTTGGCTCACCTAGCGTCCGGCCAATTGGCTCACCAGGCTCAGTCCCACAAGCAGGACCAATGCCAACAAGGTCAGCTCCACCGGGGAGGGGACCCAAGGCTGGTCCGGGGAAACCAGGGACAGAGGGGAGGGGCAGCCCTCTTGGAGGCAACGCAATACCTCCTGCTGGACCTGCATTTCTGCCGTCCGCCCGCTTCCCTCCACCACGAGCTCTCCCACGAACGTCACCGGCGGGGTGCCCAACTCCACCCCGTAGGCCTGAGAGACCTGGGTGAATAGCCGCCAGTTGGCCGGGCTATGGATCACCTCGTAGGCGAGCACTTCCACCCCGGGATAGTCCCGTTCCAGTTGGGACAAAAAGTCCTTCATTCGCAGGCAAGGGGGGCAACCGGCGGTCCAAAACAGGACCACCTCCACCTCGGCGGCATACCCGGAGACGGCCACCACTGCCGCCAAGGCCAGCAGCCATTTCGTCCGCATGGGGAGATATTAGCGCAATGGGATCCTGATTTCCGGAAGCGAGGTCTAGGACCCTAGAAAGGGTTCCGGGAGGAGTGGAGGGCGCTCCAGTTGGGTGAGAACCCCAGACTGGAAGGTAAGGTCCGCCAGCGGAGATGGGGATGCCGACAACTCCAGAAGGCTCGCCGCTTTGGTTGAAGCTCACGGCCGCTATGGGGATGTAGAGCCGCCGTCCGGGGTGTCCTGGTGCCGAGGGTGGGAGTCGAACCCACACGGCCTCGAGGGCCACGGGATTTTGAGTCCCGCGCGTCTGCCAATTTCGCCACCTCGGCAGCCCTGCCAATTATACCCGGATTCCCAGTGCCAGGTGGGCAGATCAGCGTGCCCCGGGGCTGTGCTTGGGCGCCCAGTTCGGGCAAGGCTCTTCACCGCACCCCAGCCATCCGGTCGGGGGACACCCGGGAGAGGGCGAGCCAGGGGATGGGATCTTCTCCCCGGTCCAGGGCCACCCACCAGCCCCAGAGGGAGATCTCTTGGCCGGGAGCCAGTTGAAACTCCCTTTCTATCCCAATGTGCCGACCTTCTTCCCCGGCATCCCAAGCGGATATCGTCCCTGCCGGCTGGGCCACCCCCAGGAGCCCCTCTCCCCCCGGGGCTTGCACCAGCGCCCACCCGCGGGCCTCGTACCACGCGTGGTAGGGGGAAGGGACCCTGGTCCTTTCGGGGGAGCGGAGCTCCGTGTTCCGGTGTTCTCCGCCCGGGGCCAAGAAGCCCCAAAATCCCCCGGAGAGGCGGCGGGGGCGCCCCTGGTTCCTTATCCGCAGCAAGGAGAGCAGGATCCCCTCCCCGGGGGAAGCATAGAGGACCTCCAACGAGAGGCCCGCGAGCCCCTTGCCGGAGGGGGAGCACCGAAGCCGCACTCCGGAGGCGGAGACCCCCAGCACCTCCCCCCGCCAGAGTTCCCCGGAAAACTCTTCTTCGTGCAGCCGACCTGGCCAGGTCCACTCATCCAGCAAGAGTTCGTGGAGGACGGGATGGATCCCCCCGAACCAGGGGGAAAACCACACGAAGGGTCGGGGGCTAGGGAACGCTGACAGGAGCCATTCTGTCCCGTCTTGTTGCCAAGAGATCAGGGAACCTGCGAATTCGGGGGCCACCCTCAGTTCCGTTTTCCCCGCCGAGATGACGAATATTTCCCGGCCTTCCCGGGTCTCGGCTTGCCCCTTGGGCCCCCCTTGAGGGAGGAAGATGAGCGGCCAGGGGAAACGACGCTTCTCCCCCATGCCCTCCAGCACGAGTTCACCCGTCCCCGCCCGGGGGGTCCCGTCCTTTTGCCAACGGACCTTGATTTGCGCCGGTTTCCCCCGGAGGACGCCCTCAAGCTCCACCTCTTCCCTGGTGAGGGAAAGGCCCCGGGGAGGGGACAACCGAAGCTTGCCCGAGAACGGTTGCCCGCGGGCAGTCTGAACCTGCAGTGCCAGCTCCCCCGTCTTCCCCACCAGGAACGGTCCCGGCGGGTCCACCCACACCAAGGGGTGGGGTAGCTCAGGTTCAAGGTGCAGGCCGTTCTGCTCTCCCCACCGGCGGCGCACCTCCTCGGCCTCTCCGGGGCCGAGGTAGATGCAGTAGCTGTGGAAGGGGATGGATTCCCCAGCCGGCACTTGCCGGGACTTGGTCTTCCAAGACCACCCCCAATCGCAGTCCCACTCCACCTCCCCCGTGGGCAGGAACCCAATCGCCCAGCCCTCGGCCTCCAATGCCAACCACTCTTCGGCCAACTCCCGGGGGAAATCCCCTTCCCCTTCCGGGAAGCTCCCCAGGGGTTCGTGGATCAGGCCCTCCTGAGCCCGGAATGAAACCCACCACGGCCGGTCCGGCAGGTCCCAGTGGGCGATGCGCAGGCGCACCGGGTGGGGCCCCTCCCGGCGGGAGCTGACCACATACTCAATTCGCACCAGATGCCCGAGGGAGAAGATAACCCGCTTCTTCAAGGACAGCCCCGGAACACGTCCGGAACTCGCCTCCTGGATGAGGACCAGGGCCTCCCCTTCCCGAGCCAGCCGCAGCTGCCAGCGCCGCTGGCCCAACTCCGCCGGGTAGAAGGGTGGCCCCAGTTCTTCCCCTTGCCGGAGTTCCGGATGCTGCTCCCCATAGCGGAAGAAGATGAGTCGCCCTCCCTGGGCACGGGCTTCCACCCATCCCCAGTCCCCGGCCACCACCGCCCGCTTTTCCAGCAAACAGCCGGCCAGCTGTCCAGGAGCCCGGGAAAGCACGGGCAGCCGGGGGATGTCCCAGCCCTCCCCGGAGGAGAGTTCCACTCTGCCTGTGAGGGTGTAGCCCCCCGGCTGGGCTTCTATTTCCACCTCCAGGGCACGGGTCTCCCCCGGGCCAAGATGGAACTCCCAGGCGTGCGGGTGCAGCGCCAGGCCCTGCGGGGGGAGGAGGGACAACTTTCCCCTCACCGCGGATTTTCGGTGGTTGGTGAGGAACAACCTGGCACGCTGGGGGGCAGCGGGCAGGGTGAAGAGGGAGGCGGGGCCCCAGGACACCTCCACCGGAAGTTCTCCTTTCATCCCGGCAGCCAGTTCCACCACCCCGATGGGGGTGATGAGCCGCAGCTTGGCGGCAGGCAGGGGCCGGCGGGGTTCCCACTCCAATTGGGGGGGCAGGCGCCCCTCACACTCCCCTACCCGCTCCTCCCCGGGCCTCAGGGCAACCAGTTCACCCCCGGCCAGCTCGATCCCCGACTCGCCCCAGGCGGAGATTCCCAAATTGAGGGTTGATTGGCCTTTGTTCTCAAGCCGCCAGTGGAGCCTGAAGGGCAACGCCCCCCAGGGTTCCGCCGGCTCCGGCCAAGCTTCCGCCGAGAACTCGGGTGCCAGCAGGGCACAGGGAGCCTTGGCCGCGCGGTCGATCACCACCTCCAGCACCTTGCCATTCCGCTCCCATCGGTAGCGAAATGCTTCCCTCCCCCGCCACTTCTCCCGGTCCTCTTCCAGGGTCAATTTCCGGTGTAAGCAATCGTACCAGTGAGCATCGCCTAAAAACTCCTGCACCCAGGGCAGGGAGAGGACTTGGGGGAGGTAGTTTTCCATCCGCACGCTGGTCCCCGGGATCCAGAAGAAGCCTGCCTTTTTGTACAGTGGCACGGCCCGCTCGTTGCCGGCCCAGGTGTTGAGCACAAGATAAGGGAAACCTTTTCTGATGGCCTCCTCCACTGCTCGGAGGAGGAGCCCTTTGCCGATGCCCTTCCCGTGCCACTCGGGGTGCACGTCCAAAAAGGAGACGTAGGCGGCCTGGGGATCGCTCCAGTCGCGGGTGAGGATGCAACTGCCCACGATCTTCCCCTCTGCCTCAGCCACCAGATCCAGGAGGTAATCCCCTTCGCGTCGGTGCTCCAGCACCCGCTCGGCGGTGTAGGCGATGCCGCCGGTGAAGGTCCCCGGCCAGGTGGAGTCAGAAGCGTTGAGGAGCTCGGCCACTCCGGCGGCGTCGGTTTCCCGAAACAGGCGGATCTTTACTCCCTCATCCATCCTCGCCTCCTGGGGAAATTGTATAGCCGGGAAGCGAGTTTACGAACCCCGATATCCTGCGGACATTTCGCTTATTCCGGAGAGAAAATACTTGACTAAAGAACCCGCCCAAATTATAATGTATTTAATTGAAACTTTGAGGAGGCGATACCATGATGAAGGTTGTGGTCCGCGGCTTGACACTAGCCTTGGCGATTTTGCTGTGTGGAGTGGCCTTTGCCCAGCATGGGACTTCAGGGGCTCTAGGAAGGGTGATTCAGCTAGCACAACCCGCAGCATCCGCGCCTCAGGGTTTTCTCGCGAGCGAGGCTGGCATCTCCGTTTACGTTGACATTGGACATCCTATCGACATCCAGGTCGCGAAGGGCCTGCTTCAGGGGGTGGAGGCAGAAACCGAGAGCTACGTGATCGGGGTGTTGGCCATGGAAGACTACTCTGAGAGCCAATGGCCACATGTGTATGCCAACTCCGCCGGCTGGATCATCGTCTACTACTCAAAGAACGACCCCGCCGCCAAGATCATGCCCTGGAAGGACTACAACGGCGGAGCTCTGACCACCACTTTGTTAGAGATCGCTTTACTGAGGTATGTCCAAAACCTGTCCCGGGGCATGGGGGTGCCGCTCGACATCTCCGGGATGCAGGTGAGCTACTTCGACTTCCGCTACCCGACCGCCTCGAAGCTGCTCATCGTGGTTGATACAGTCAATGATGGAAGGGATTCCTTCTCGTATCTGATCCCCAGTGGGTTGTGGGTACACGAGGCCTCCTGGACCCTCTTCGGCAACCGGTATTCGCAAAGACTCTGGGTAGACGGAGTCGAACTGGAATATCTTGGATCTGGATACTCAGTGGGGCGATTGGGGGTTGATTATTTAACCCTGGAGCAGACCCATTGGGTGACGGTGGAGGGATACGAGTGCTGGGCTGGCGTTGCGATCGTGTTCATCTATGGGTGAGCCCGGACGGCTGGTAGGAGAAGACGATGAAATTTCGGTTTGGGTTAGCTATCTTAGCGCTGGCGGCGGGTTTAGGGATGGCGCAACCGGTCACCATAGAGCTGATCCTGGACGTATCTGAGAGCATGGCCCAGGAAGTGGACGGGGTGGTGAAGATCGAAGCGGCGAAGCAAGCCATCTTGGAGATATTGAAGGGATTCGATGCCTCATTCCAAATAGGGTTCCGTGTGTATGGTCATCGGTACCCCACGGACGATCCCAGAACCTGCCAGGATACCGAGCTACTCCAGCCCATAGCGCCCTTCACCCCGGAGGTGTATATGGCCATCTCTCAACTGCTGGATACCCTCACCCCCAAGGGCAAGACCCCCATCGCTTACACCCTAGAGCAGGCGATAGACGACCTCGCATCTTTCCCCGGAAAGTCGGCCATCATACTGGTGAGTGACGGGGAGGAGACCTGCGGTGGTTCCTGGGAAACGGCGGTTCAGAAGATCGAGGAGCTTAACCGCGAGGTAAGGATCTACGTCATAGGGTTCGATGGGGCCTCCCAAGAGAAGCTCCAGCCCATCGCCGCTGCCACTGGAGGGGAGTTTTATCCGGCAGCCGATGCCGCGGAATTGGCCACAGCCCTGGAGGCGGCCTTTCAAGAGGCCGCTTCTCAGATGTTAGAACCAGCTGAAGAAATCGTGATTGAGGAAGCGGATGCTGTATGGGAAAGCACTCCCTTTACGTTGTCGGAGGAGTTGGCGAGTGATATAGCTCTTATGAGTAGCTACGTCTTCCTCGATCAGTGGCAGACTTCGCTCGAACTGCTTTTGGGGCTTGACCAAGCCCTGATTGCACATTTGGCCGGTATAGCGCCGAGGATCGTGAGCGAGTACGCGCAAACAGTCCATCTATTGCTGCTCAAAGGGGACGCTGAACTGAATGCCTTGGTCGCTGAGGTCTTGCCCATAATTTGCACAAACTACGCGGCAACGGCCCTTTGGCTCCCCCTCTCGCCTCCTTGGTGAGAGGGCCTTAGGATGCTTGCGACGGGGCACTCCTATGGGAGTGCCCCTCCTCATGTTACGCCCACCTTGCCCGGATGCCCATTGGCAAGTACATTGAGGCCAAAAGGAGGGATAGGGATGAAGCACTTCCACAGCAAGCTTTTCACCCCAGGACCGGTAGAGGTGCGGCCGGAGATCCTCCAGGCCATGGCCACCCCCCAGATCCACCACCGCTCCCCAGAATGCGCCGACCTCTACGCCGAACTCCAGCCCAAACTGAAGAAATTCCTCTACACTGACCAGACCGTGTTCCTGTTCACCTCCTCCTCCACCGGGGCCATGGAGGCGGCGGTCCAGAACACCGTGCGCAAGAAATGCCTCAACCTGGTGAACGGCGCCTTCTCCAAGCGCTGGCACCAGATCACCCAGGCCTGCGGCCTCCCCTGCGAGGCCCTGGAAAACCCGTGGGACAAGGCGATAAAGCCCGAGCAGGTGGAGGAAAAGCTCGCAAGCGGCGAGTTCGATGCGGTGACCCTGGTCTACAACGAGACCTCCACCGGGCTGCTCAACCCCTTGCCGGAGATCGCCGAGGTGGTCCACCGGTTCCCGGATGTGTTGCTTTTGGTGGACGCGGTGTCGGCCATGGGCGGGGTGAAGATCGACTTCGACCGGTTGGGGCTGGATGTGCTCCTCGCGGGGGTGCAGAAGGCCATCGCCTTGCCCCCCGGGCTCACGGTGTGCGCCGTCTCGGACCGGGCCCTGGCCCGGGCCGAAGAGGTGAACCCCAAGACGTACTACTTCTCCTTCCCGGTGATGTTGAAGTACCACAAGAAGAACCAGACCCCCTCCACCCCGTCCACCGCCCACATGTTCGCCCTGAACGAGCAGCTGGACGCCATGTTCGCCGAGGGGTTGGAGCGGCGCTTCGCCCGCCACGAGGAGATGGCCAGGCTGGTCCAGACCTGGGCCAAGGAGAAGTTCGACGTCTTCCCCGAGGATGGCTATTGGTCCAAGACCCTGACCTGTGTGGTAAACACCCGCGGGATAGATGTGGCCGCCCTCAACAAGACGCTGGTGGAGGAGCACGGGATGCGCATCGCCAACGGCTACGGGGACCTCAAGGAGAAGACGTTCCGCATCGCCCACATGGGAGACATCACCACCGCCGACATCCGCGGGCTCCTCGCCACCATCGACATGATCTTGGGGATCTGAGCGACGTCTTGCGCGAAACGCGTTACAGGCTTGAAAGGAAGGAGATATGAAAATTCTGATCTGTGATCCGCTGGCGGAGTCGGCGGTGGCCCGCCTCCGGGAGGCCGGCCTGGAGGTGGTGGAGCGGACCGGGATGTCCCCGGATGAGCTGGCCGCCGAGCTCGCCAAGGGCTACGACGCCATCGTGGTCCGCTCGGCCACCAAGGTGCGAAAGCCCGCCCTGGATGCGGCGGTGGGGCTTAAGCTCATCGTCCGGGCCGGGGTGGGCCTGGATAACATCGACGTCGAGTACGCCCGGAAGAAGGGGATCGAGGTGCGGAACACCCCCCGGGCCAGCACCGACTCGGTGGCCGAGCTGACCCTGGCCCACATGCTGGCCCTGGCTCGGTCCATCCCCCAGGCCACCCTATCGTTGCGCGAGGGCAAGTGGGAGAAGAAGGCGTTCAAGGGGATCGAGCTTTCCGGCAAGACCTTGGGGGTCGTGGGAATCGGCAGGATCGGCCAGGCGGTGGCCCGGCGGGCCATCTGCTTGGGAATGCGGGTCATCGCCTACGACAAGTTCGTAAAAGAATCCCCGCTCCCCGAGGTGCGGATGGTGCCCTTGGAAGATCTCCTCAGGGAGGCGGACTTCGTGACCCTGCACGTGCCTCCGGACCCGGCCGGGCCGGTGATCGGCGCGGCGGAGATCGCCAAGATGAAGGAGGGGGCGTACCTCATCAACTGTGCCCGGGGCGGGGTGGTGGACGAGGCGGCCCTGCTTGAGGCCCTTGAAAGCGGCAAGCTGGCCGGGGCGGGCCTGGACGTGTTCCAGGAAGAGCCCCCCACCGACACGGAACTCCTCCGCCACCCCAAGGTTTCCCTCACCCCCCACATCGGGGCCCAGACGAGGGAGGCCCAGGCCCGGGTGGGCGACGAGGTGGTGGATATCCTGCTCGAGTTCGCGAGGGGGGGCTGATGGCCAAGATCTACCCGTTCCGCGGAATCCGATACAACCTGGAGGTGGTGGGGGACCTGTCCAAGGTGGTGACCCAGCCCTACGACCGCATCGGCCCGGAAGAGGAGGAAGAATACAGAAAACGCTCCCCCTACAACATCGTGCGCGTCATCGGGGGGAAGGTACCGCCGAAGGACGAGGCCGAGTACGCCCGGAGGGGGGAGACCTTTCGCACCTGGATCGCCCAAGGGGTGCTGAGCCGCGACCCTGAGCCCGCCCTCTACGCCTACTACCAGGAATTCGAGTGGGAGGGGAGGACCTACACCCGCAAGGGGCTGGTGGCCCTGCTGGACCTGAAGGAGAGCCCGGTCAAGGCCCACGAGCGGACCTTGAAAGGGCCCAAGGAGGACCGGCTGAAGCTCTTGCGGGCCACCGAGGCCAACTTCGGCCACATCTTCATGCTGTATCAGGACCCCACCCGCCGGGCCTCCGGGGCGGCCGATGCCCAAGTGGCCGGCCGGACCCCGGACATGGAGGCGGTGGACGACTTCGGCAACCGCCACCTGCTGTGGCGGATCACCGACGCGGCGACGATCCGCGCGGCCCGGGAGGTGCTGCAGGAACTGCCGGTGTTCATCGCCGACGGACACCACCGGTTCGAGACCGCGGTCACCTTTATGCAGGAGTGTTTTTCCAAAGGCTGGAGGCCGGTTCCGCCGGAGACCTTCACCTCCAGGATGGTGACGCTGGTGAACACCGCCGAGCCGGGGCTGGTGATCCGCCCCATCCACCGGATCGTCCACTCACTCCCCGACTTCGACCCGGACCGCCTCCTCAAGGAGCTGGAGCGGGATTTCCGAGTGGAGGCCCTTTCCTCCCTGGAGGAGGCCGGCCGGCGGCTGGCCTCAGGGCTGGGAAGGGAACACGTGTTCGCCTTCTGCCTCCCGGGGGGCCGCTTCTACGCAATCTCGCTTGCGGACGCGGGGAGGATCCCGGAGTTGGTGCCCGGGGACAGGTCCCTGGCTTGGAAGTCCCTCGACGTCTCCATCCTGCACAAGGCCGTCTTGGAGCGGCTTTTGGGGATCGACGAGGGGCGCCTGGCCGCCGGGACCAACGTCTCCTACACCCCTTACCGGGAGAAGGTGGTGGAGGCGGTGGAGCGGGGAGAGGGGCAGCTGGGGATCCTGCTCAACCCCACCCGGGTGGAGGAGGTGATGGCGGTGGCGGCCCAGGGGGAGCGGATGCCGCAAAAGTCCACCGATTTTTACCCCAAGCTCCTCACCGGCCTGGTGGCCATGAGGATGGAGATCGAGAAAACCTAGCCCCGTCTGTTCACCGAATCCGGGCCGGGGGAACCGAGGAGGCTGCCCACGCCCCGGAGGTCAACGGATCGGCCCGTGACCGGCCCCGGTCCTTGGGGGTGGACACACTCCGCGGGGCACTACCGTAGACCCCTGACCCGGTTCACAAACTGAGTTTCGTTTAGCTGTTATCCAAGCGTTTCCCCGCCGTCGCCTCAGTCCCCAAGAGCTCCGCGGCCGAAAGGAGCAGGACATTCTCCCGGTCCTTCTCCGCGGACCTCCGCATCGCCGGAGTAAAGCCACTGCTTGAGAAGATCGCGTACCGGAGGTTTTCAGGGAACTTGACTATCCGTAAGAGTTGTGTCGCCTTGGCTTGAAGCTTGTGCAACACGCGCTCCCCCACCGATCGACGGACCCACTTGCATTCCCCTATGGTCCAACTGCCGTCGGCGTGTTCGGCGATGAGGTCGATCTCGAAATCCCTTCCCCACGCACGTCCCACCCGCAGGACCGGCGGAAGTTCGAGCTCTTCCGAAGCGTAGAGCTGCATGTAGGACCGGGCCACTTCCTCGAAGACACGTCCCATGTACTCATCCAGGTTAGGGGCGATAAAACGCTCGTAAACGACGTTTCCCTGGCCGGCCTCGATCATGCTGGAGTGTGGCTGGACAAAACGGAACCAGAAGTTCAAGTAATTGTCCCGCAAGCGATAGCGACCACGCTTGCTGCGCTGGGGCGCCCGGGCGGTGAAAGGCACCTCCCGTTCCACGAGTTCGAGCGCCTGCAGCACCCCAAGGTACTTCGAGGCAGCCTGCACCGTGATGCCAGCGCGCTGGGCGATCTCGTTGAGCTTGGTGCAACCGGAGGCGATGGCGCCGAGGATGCTGGCGTAGACCTTGGGATCCCGGAGCTCTATCCGCAGGAGGAACCGGGGCTCTTCATACAGGTAACCCTGTACCTGGAGCATCTCCCGGAGGAGGTTTTCGCGCAAAGAGAGCTTGGGAGAAAAGCGGGTGAGATAGGCGGGCATGCCGCCGAGGATACCGTAGGCGATGAGCCTCTCCCGAGGGTTATAGCCGGGGAAGAAGAGGCTCGCCTCGCGGAAGTCGAAGGGGCGCAGGCGAAGCTGTCCTGTACGTCGGCCATAAAGGGGCGACCTCTCTCCCAGAACTTCCCGTTCCATGAAGCCAAGCTGTGAACCACAGAGCACAAGGAAGACCTGGCTTTCCTTCCCGCGCAGGTCCCAAAAGCGCTGGATCACTGAAGGAAGCTCCGGTGCGGCTTCACAGAGATAGGGGAACTCATCGAGGATCACGAGGAGGCGCTCCTTTCGGGCCTGTTCACCGAGGTAAGTGAAAATAGTCTCCCAGTCCATGAAGGTCAGGGACTCGAGGAGGGGATCGGTGAAGGTTTCCCACATGACTTCGGTGAGCTGACGTAAGTGTTCTTGGGGGGTGACCTGGCTTGCGAGGAAGTAGAGGGTCCTCTTGCCGTTCAGGCGGGAGAATTGGAGGAGAAGCTCGGTCTTTCCCACCCGGCGGCGCCCGTAGACGATGAAGAGCTCGGGCTGTCCTGAACGCCATCGTTCTTCCAGCTCGGCCAACTCCCGTTCCCTTCCGACAAACTTTCGCCGCATGATGGTTCTACCCACCAGTATTATACTCCTGAGTAGAATTTTTGCGGACCGTATTCATTACGGAAATTGAACGCAGAGCCCTACTTGAATCGTCAGTCATCCAGGAGGGGAGTTGTACCGGAACTGTCCCTCCGCAAAGGGCGTGTGGGCGGCACACTGTGGAGCAGTTCCCAAGGGGGTAAAGCCAACGACCCGAAACTCAAAAGTAAAGACCTGACCCCTGTCCTCCGGTGGGTACCGTTCTACCCGGGTGAAGAACTCCGCGAAGCCCTCTTGGGAGTGAGGGATGGAG
>ENA-OSAF01000208-OSAF01000208.1-marine-sediment-metagenome-genome-assembly--contig:-NODE-208-length-21450-cov-23.367983_pt1 | contig 21450 bp, 25 predicted proteins | sample MGYA00237872_ERZ529318 | MGnify/ENA primary metagenome ERZ529318 (study PRJEB26369, sample SAMN03142813) | marine sediment metagenome | biome: marine; feature: borehole; material: sediment... | reverse complement strand
TAACTTTTTTGCTGCTTTGCCAATGCTTAACAGTTCCATAATTTTATTGTAGTCGTTTTTTATATTTTATAATGTATTGTCGAAATTTCGGTAACTGCTGTTTACCTCCCGGCCAGCGAAGCGAATTTTTTCATCACTACGTGGGTCATTTTTTTGGGTTTAACAATCACCAAAATGGTGTCGTCGCCGCCCACCGTGCCGACAATTTCCGGCCACCCCGCGTTGTCTACAGCGGATGCCACTCCCTGGGCTTCGCCCGGCAAGGTTTTAATGATGACGAGATTTTCACTGCTGTCCAGTGAAACCACAGAATCCCGGAAAAGTCTTTTCAGCCGGTCCTCGTTGCGCGGGTTTACCGTCTCTCCGGGCACCGCGTAGCGGGAAACGCCCGCACTGCCCGGTATCTTAATCAGGCCCAGTTCTTTAATATCCCTTGACACCGTAGCCTGGGTCACGGAAAACCCGGCACTGCGCAATGCCTTAACCAGTTCCTCCTGGGTAACGATCTCCTGCTCTTTTATTATTTCCAGTATTTTCTTCTGGCGCCAGGTTTTCATCTTCCCGCCCCACCTTTTCCACCAGTATCAAAAAGGGAGCCAAGGCCGACCTGTTGGCAAAAACCACTTTCAGCACCCCGTACGTCCCGGGGTCCAAAGAGCTGGCCATTTCCTCCACAGCACGGCTTTCTTCCCCGGCGCCGCGGTGCCCGGTATATACAACAACGCTGATTCTGCCGCCCGGTTTTAACATGCCGGCGGCCAGCTCCAGCGCCTGGAGCGTTGTTTCCGGCCTGGTGAGCCGGCTGTGATCGCCGCCGGGCAAGTAACCTAGGTTAAACATAAACCCGTCCACCGGCCCCGGCAGATAGCGGTCCATACGCTCGTGGCCGTCGTTGATAAGCACTACCCTGCCGGCCAAGCCGGCTTCCCGCAAGCGCCGGTATGTATTGTCCAAGGCGGCCCTTTGCACGTCAAACGCGTAAACTTTACCGCTTTCCCCCACCAGGCCTGCCAAAAACAGGGTGTCATGGCCGTTGCCCGCGGTTGCGTCAACCGCCACACACCCTGCATGTAAAATCTCGCCTAAAAACTTTTGCGCCAGCAGGACGGCATTTTGGCGCACGCCGGCAAATCTAACCGGCAGGTTGTCATACATTAACACCGTCCCCTTTCAGCTTATCGCGCAATATATCAAAAAAAGTCCGCTTGTTCAGCTTGATGAACTTGGCCCGGTGCACAGCTTTTTGCACCCGCACGGTGTCACCGTGCCGCAAGTGCGTGCCGTGCTGCCCGTCCATGGTGAGCATTACTTCACCCTGCCAAGACAGCAGGGTCACCCGCACTTCGCTGTCCGCCGCAATTATCAGGGGCCTGGCCCAAAGGGCGTGGGGACAGATGGGCGTGATCACCATCAGGTCCAGGCTAGGCACCACCAGCGGCCCCCCTGCGGACAGCGAGTAAGCCGTAGACCCGGTGGGGGTGGACACTATAATTCCGTCCGCATGAAAAGTGCCGAAGTGCATGCCGTCTACCGCGGTTTCCAAAACAATCAACCGGGCAAAGGCGCCCTTGGTTATTACGGCATCGTTCAAGCCTGTGAGAGGTTCAGCCGCGTCACCGTCCCTGATGACACCCGCTTCCAGCATCATGCGTTCCTCAATGGTAAATGCTCCGGCCAGCAGCCGCTCCAGAGCATCGTATAGGTTAGGTAGGTCCACTTCGGTAAGAAAGCCGAGGCGGCCGAGGTTGACCCCAAAAATGGGCACGTTTTCCGGCGCCGCCAGCCGGGCGCTGTGCAGCAAAGTACCGTCTCCGCCTAGCACCATCAGGCAGTCCACTTGTTTTACCATCTCCCGCCGGGAATTGGCCGACGCATCGTCCAGCAACAAAGTGACACCCCGCCGGCTTAGCCAAGCGCGTATTTCCTCCACCAGCCCGCTCTTTTTTGCCTCGTCCAAGTTGGATAACAAACCAATTGCTTTCAATGTGAAGCCCCCAGGCTTTATGTATATCAAGTTTATTGCAATTCCCGGTGCGCCGCTTCCACCGCCAGGGCCGGCAAACCGGACAGCCCCGGCGCACTGCAGCCCGGCTTTTTAAAGTGCAGCAGGTATTCAATATTGCCCTCCGGCCCTTTAATGGGCGAGTGGCTTATTCCTTCCACTGCCGCGCCCATTTCCTCAACCACGCCGACGACTTTTTGCAGCACCGCCCGGTGCACCCCGGGGTCCTTGACCACGCCTTTTTTTCCCACAAACCGGCGCCCCGCCTCAAACTGCGGCTTGACCAGAGCAATGCCCTCGTAACGTTCCAGCAGGTAATCCACCCGCGGCAGAACCAGAGCGAGAGAAATAAAAGAAACGTCCACGGTTACGAAGTCGGGTATGCCCCGGGTGAAAGCGTCCCTGGTCAAGTACCGTATGTTGGTACGCTCCAGCAACTGCACCCGGGGGTCCGTGCGCAGCAACCAATCCATTTGCCCGTATCCCACGTCCACGGCGTACACCAAAGCGGCGCCGTTTTGCAGGGCGCAGTCGGTAAACCCCCCGGTGGACGCGCCGACGTCCAGTACCACCCTATCCTGCAGATCGATGGAAAAAACCTGCAATGCCCGGGCCAGTTTCAAACCGCCCCGGCTGACGTAAGGCGGTTTTTTTCGCACGGATATGATCGCCGCGCCGTCTTCCACCTTTTGTCCCGGTTTATCCACCACCGTTCCATTAACCGTAACGTCCCCGGCCATTATCGCCGCCCGGGCTTTTTCTCTGCTGGGAAAGTGGCCCCTGCGCACCAGCAACAAATCTAACCTGGTTTTGGCCGCCACTATCTTCATTAACTCCCGCCCAGTTTTAATACCCGGCCGCTTCTGACTTTGCGCGGGCTGAGCATTTCCATGGCCGTTTCTGTAATTTTTTCCTCTGTCAGTCCATACTTTTCGCGCAGCAGAGACTGGCTGCCGTGCTCCACAAATACATCCGCAATGCCTAAGCACCTGGTCTTTATACCGGCCAGGCCGGCCGTATGCAGCAATTCCAGGACAGCTGAGCAGAAGCCGCCGGCCAGCACGTTCTCTTCCACTATGACCAGCCGCCCGGTGCGGTCAGCCACCCCGGTGATGCACTCCATGTCCAGGGGCTTGATGAACCTGGCGTTAACCACGGTGGCTGCAATGCCGCGCTGCTTGAGTTTCTCCGCTGCCCGGCAGGCCACGGGTACCATGTTGCCCACGGCCAAAATGGCGACGTCCTTACCCTCGGCAAGTATCTCGGCTTTGCCGACGGGTACCGGATGCAAGTGCAGGTCAAGGGCCACGCCTATACCGCTGCCGCGCGGGTAACGCAGGGCGCAGGGGCCGTCGAGCTGCAGGGCGGTGTACAGCATATGCTGCAGTTCATTTTCGTCCTTGGGTGCCATCACGGTCATGTGCGGCGCCGTACGGAGATAAGAATGGTCAAAAAGCCCGTGGTGAGTGGGGCCGTCATCGCCGACGATACCGGCGCGGTCAACGGCGAAAACCACCGGCATCCTTTGCAGGCAAACGTCGTGCAGTATCTGGTCGTAGGCTCGCTGGAGGAAGGTGGAATAGATGGCCACCACCGGTTTTAAACCGCGGCTGGCCATGCCCGCCGCCATCGTTACGGCATGCTGCTCCGCAATGCCCACGTCAAAGAAGCGGGACGGGAACCGCCGGGCAAACTCGCTTAACCCGGTGCCGCTGCACATGGCGGCAGTGATAGCCACAATACGGGGGTCGTTCTCGGCCAGCCGCACCAGGGTGCGCCCGAAAATCTCGGTATAGGTGCTAATATCACTTCTTTTCAGGCAGTCTCCGGAATCTACGTCGAACGGCCCGATACCGTGAAACTTGTCGGCCTTTTTCTCCGCCGGAGCGTATCCTCGCCCTTTTTCGGTGATGGCATGGACGAGAACCGGCCCGCTCAGCTTCTTGGCCTGCTCAAGCGTGCTCATCATTTGGCTGATGTTGTGCCCGTCTATGGGCCCCAGATAGGTAAAACCCAGTTCCTCGAAAATGACTCCCGGTACCACCAGATACTTCAAGCTGTCTTTCAGGCGCTCGGCAGCCTTGAGCACCGTGGAACCGATAGAAGGTATGCGGCGCAGGAACTGCTCAATTTCATCCTTACCCCGCGAGTATTTGGGATCCGTCCGTATTCTGTTGAGATATCCCGCCATAGCGCCCACGTTGGGCGATATGCTCATTTCGTTGTCGTTGAGGACAACGATTAGATTCGTCTTTAAATGCCCGGCGTGGTTTAATGCTTCAAAGGCCATGCCGCCCGTCATGGCACCGTCGCCGATTACAGCAACCACGTAATAATCGTCCCCGTTGAGATCTCTGGCCAAAGCCATGCCCAGGGCCGCAGATATGGAAGTGCTGCTGTGCCCGGTACAAAAGGCATCATGCTCGCTTTCTTCGGGTCGCGGAAAACCGCTCAAGCCTGCATAACGGCGTAGGGTGCCGAACTTCTCCCGCCGCCCGGTAAGCAATTTATGAACGTAGCACTGGTGGCCCACATCCCAGATGATCTTGTCCCGGGGCGACTGGAACATACGGTGCAGGGCGATGGTCAGCTCCACCACACCAAGGTTGGGGGCGAGGTGACCTCCGTTGCGAGATACGGTGGTGATAATTTCTTCCCTGATTTCGGCAGCCAGCTGTTTCAACTGATCGAGGGTAAAGTTGTCTATGTCGCGGGGCGAGTCAACCCGGTCCAGGAGCCTGGTCAAAATTTCACCTTCTTCGTCAAAGCCTTTTATTTATTTTTTTACCGGGGATAAACCCGTTATACTGCGCAGCAGGGCGATAATCCTGCCTACTAAAAAAATAACGTCGTTGGACCGGCTGAGGGCGATTTTTTTGCCGTAGGCCTTTCCCCCCACGGTAAAAGCCGCTATCAAAGCCGTAATAATCATATTCAAAACAAAGCGGTTTAAATCCTTCCAGGTGCCCATGATTTGTATCACCAGGGCAATACCCAGCGCGCCGCTCACCGTGCCGGCTATGTCGCCGATAACGTCGTTACAGATATTGGCCACCCTATCCGCGTTGCGGATGAGGAACACGCCTTCCCTGGCTCCGGAAACCCGCTTGGAAGCCTTAGCGTGAAAGGGCACTTCGTTCGCTGCCGCCACCGATGTCCCTATGATATCAGCGATAATACCGATCAGTATAATTAATATTAAAAATATAAAAGATAACAGCAAACTGTTCACTGCCCGGGCTAAAAACTGGGAAAACATAAAAAACAAGGCGGCAAACGTAAAAGAAATGAAACCGACAAATAATATAAACTTGCCGGAAACGGTGGATTTATGATTGCGCAAGCTTGTTCATCTCCATGGGCGGGGTGACGCGCGGGTGGGCGATATGTACGGGACAAGTGACAACGATGCGGGTAAATGTTGTGGCTTAGGTCCAGCAGGTTTTCCCAATTCCGTACCGGCTGTCGCCATACCGGCGGTTTCCCTTTAAACGGAATTCCGAAACGTTGCCGGTTTCGGGACTGGATTACCACTTAGTCCACACTGTAATCCCCGCATCGCCCCGGGTTCCCAGACAGCCTAGGAGTTTTCCTCGACGGGATTACCTTTTTCTAGCCTCTTTTGCAGTGACGGTTTAAACCCGCGGGCCGTTGTGTACGGGCCCAGACGACAACGACCCGGCTAAACCGGCCTCCACCGCCACCACTCAAGGCAGGCTACACTGCACGCAGCTTTCCCCACGTGCAGGTTCACACCCAAGCCATAGCAGTTGCCGTTAACAACCCCACGCACTTGGGTCTCCGCGGGGGCAGGGTCAACGCCCACATGCCATTGCGGGTCGCCCCGCCCCCTTAACTCCCAGTACCAACCCCCGACTGGGCGTCAGCAGCCAGCACCAGGAACTTCATCGATGTGCCCTTGACGGATTTTTAGGCCCGCCTTCGAAAAAGGGTTCCCGACTAGGATACTGCGTCACTTGTCCGCTATAACGTTAATCTATCGTCAATAAATAATTATAGCACGCCGTCCGGCGGCACGGCAAACACTTATTCCCACCTCTAATGTTTAATTATGACCAGCTTTGTCAATTTTACATGGTGATATACGCTTTGCAACCCCTGGTTGGTGCTTGCCGCGGCAATCTCAGTCGCGCAAAACTTTAATGTTCCCGGGTTAATACGAAATTGACCAGCTCGCGCAAGAATGCCGCTTCATCACCGAACCCCTGCAGGGCCGCCAGCGCCCCTTCTCCCGCCTGACGCGCCTTTTCCCTGGCGGCAGCCATACCGTAAAGGGCCGGGTAAGTGGCTTTTTTGTTTTTGGCGTCGCTGCCCACCGGCTTGCCCAGCATTCGCTCGTCTCCTGCAACGTCAAGGATGTCGTCCACAATTTGAAAAGCCAAACCCAAGTTTTCGGCATACAACGTAAGTGCTTGCAGCTGCTCAGCACCGGCCCCCGACAAAATGGCGCCGGTTCTCACCGCCGCCCTGTACAACGCCCCGGTCTTATGCGTGTGAATGTATTGAAGCACCTGGGCATCGATATCGGCAGCGGAAGAAATTAAGTCCACCACTTGCCCGCCTATCAAGCCATTTGTGCCTGCCGCAGCCGCGACCTCGGCCGTCACCTGCAGGGCCCTTTCCGGCGTTACCCGGCCGGACTGCGGCAGTCCGGCCAAAATAGCAAAGGCGGTGGTAAGCAGGGCGTCTCCCGCCAGGATGGCCACTGCTTCTCCGTAGACCTTGTGGCAAGTGGGCTTACCTCGGCGCAGGTCGTCGTCGTCCATGGCCGGCAGGTCATCGTGTATCAGGGAATATGTGTGCAGGATTTCTATAGCGCATGCCGCAGGCAGCACAGCTTCCGCGCTGCCCCGCACGGCCTCGGCAGAAGCCAACACCAAAACCGGCCGCAACCTCTTGCCGCCGGCAAAGACACTGTAACGCATGGCTTCGTGGATTACCGGCGGGTACGCGCGGGCGTCGGGCAGTAATTTATCCAGCGCCGCGTTTACTATTTCGGCGCGCCGGGCCAATTCCTTTTTGACGTCCATGACTACAGCTCCTCTTCCCGGATCACCGGGTTGCCGTTCTCATCCTCCAGGATCATACCTATGCGTTTTTCCGCTTCTTCCAGCTGCCTGTTGCAATACTTGGTAAGCTTTATCCCCTCGGCAAACAACTCCAGGGATTCCTCCAAGGGCAAATTACCTTCCTCCAGCCGGTTGACCACTTCCTCCAACCGCTGGAGAGCCTCTTCAAAGGTCAAATTCGTTTTTCCCATGGTTAAGCTGTAAAGCCTCCAGTCTCGTATTAAATTATATTACAACGCATGCCGGCCCGCAAAAAGCTTAATTGCTGCTTTCCCTTTTATTGCGCACCGTGCATTCAAGCATGCCCCGGTAAAGGTGCACCGTCACGGGATCACCTATTTGCACCTGAGCGGCTTCTCGCAGCACGCCGCCGTCGGGCCCGGTAGTAAAGCTGTACCCCCGTGCCATAGTGGCCAAAGGGCTGAGAGCATGTAACCGCCCGGTCAACAGGGACAGGCGGCTGTTCAGGGCGCGAAGGTTTTCCGCGGCCCCCTGCCTGAGGTGTCTGGCCAGCAAGTCCACCGTTTGCCGCCGCTGGTCGCATAATGCGGCCGCCGGTTTAACCAGCACCCGTTTTTTAGTACAATATTCCAACCTCTGCCGGTAAACGGCCAGGCACTGCCGCATGTGGTGCCTCATACGCGTACAATACGCGTCTACGCTTCTGCGCACCTCCAATCGATCCGGTACGGCCATTTCCGCGGCCGCCGAGGGAGTGGGCGCCCTGAGATCTGCTACCAGGTCGGCGATGGTAAAATCTGTTTCGTGGCCTACGGCCGAAATGACCGGGATACGCGATGCCGCGATGCTTCTGGCGACCACTTCGGTATTAAATGCCCACAGTTCTTCCAGGGACCCGCCGCCCCGGCCCACAATGATGAGTTCCACTTCCGCTAGCTTGTTAACCAGGGCTATAGCCCGGGCGATTTCCGCCGGGGCGTTTTCACCCTGTACCGTAACGGGGGCCAACAAAATGCGGGCCACGGGCCAGCGCCGGCGGGTGATGTTCACCATGTCCCGCACAGCGGCGCCCGCGGGCGAAGTTACAAGCCCGATGCACCGTGGAAAACGCGGCAGTTTTCTTTTGCGCTCCCTGTCGAATAAACCTTCGGCGGCCAGCTTGCTTTTTAGTTTTTCCAGCGCCGCATACAGCGCGCCTGCGCCGTCCGGTTCCAATTCCTCGGCATACAATTGGTACTGGCCGTCCCGCTCGTAAAGGGATATATAACCCCGTACCAGCACCGACATGCCGTCCTCGGGTTGGAAGAGCAACCGGCGGGCCCGGGAGCGAAACATAACCACGCGCACGCAGGAAAAATGGTCCTTCAGTGTGAAATACACATGCCCGGAAGCGGCCCGCTTGAAGTTGGAAATCTCCCCCTTCACCCACAGGCCGGATAATAGCCGGTCGTTTTCCAGTAAACTCTTGATGTGGCTGGTCAGTTCCCGGACCGTAAGAACACGCATTTCCCGCCTCCCCCAAGAAAAATCTCCCAAGTCGGTACGCCGCCGCCACTTGGGAGATAAATAAGTCGCCTGGTTACTTGTTTTTCAGGCTGTATTTAAATGCCTCCAAAGTGTTTTTCATCAACATGGTAATGGTCATGGGGCCGACACCGCCCGGCACGGGCGTGATTAAGCTGGCTTTTTCCTTGACGGCGTCAAAGTCAACGTCCCCGGCCAGTTTGGCCTTGCCTTCCGGCGTGACGCCGATTCTGTTGACACCCACGTCTATAACGGCAGCTCCCTCTTTGACCATGTCGGCTGTAATGGCCTTGGGTTTGCCAGCAGCTACTATCAGTATGTCCGCCCTCCTGGTATGAGCGGCAATATCCTTGGTTCCGGTGTGCACCACCGTTACTGTGGCGTTGGCTCCCTTGGCCTTTTGCAGCAACATGTTGGCAATGGGCTTGCCGACGATGTTGCTCCTGCCGACTACGACTACTTCCGCTCCGCTGATTTCCACGCCGCCCCTGATCAACAGCTCCTGTATGCCGGCGGGTGTACAGGGCTTAAAGACCGCCTCGCCGATAACCAGTTTCCCGACGTTAACCGGGTGGAACGCATCCACGTCCTTATCGGGATCTATGGCGTACAAAACCTTGGTTTCGTTGATGTGCTTGGGCAGCGGAAGCTGTACCAAGATGCCGTGGATTTTCTCGTCCTTATTGTACTTGTCGATGAGAGCCAGCAGCTGTTCCTCGGTGATATCCTCCGGCTGGTTGTCCTGGATGGAATAAAACCCTAACTCCTTGGCCGTTTTTTGTTTGGCGGTCACGTAACTGACGGAGGCCGGGTTTTCGCCAACCAGGATGGTCACCAGCCCGGGAACGGATCCGTATTTGGCTTTTAATTCTTGCACTTCGGCCTTAATTTCTTCTCTGATTTGCTTGGCCACTTCCGTACCGGAAATTATTTTCGCTGACATTTAAATTTCCCTCCTATCTATTTATTAAAAAATTATCATGGATTATTTATTACTGAGGTATTCGTGTATGGCCTTGGCTGCAGTACGCCCTGCTCCCATGGCCAGAATAACGGTGGCCGCGCCGGTCACCACGTCGCCGCCGGCGAAAACGCCAGGTTTGGAGGTAGCACCGGTTTCCGGGTCCGCAACGATAGTGCCTTTCTTGGTCAGTTCCAGACCCTTAGTGGTCCTGGGTACCAGCGGGTTTGGCCCCTGGCCGATGGCCACAACCACGGTGTCCACTTCCATTAGGTATTCGGATCCCTCAATGGGCACCGGGCGACGCCTGCCGGAAGCGTCCGGCTCGCCCAGTTCGTACTTGATGCACTTCATGCCCGTCACCCAGCCGTCTTCATTGCTTAATATTTCCACCGGGCTGGTCAGAAAGGCAAACTTGACCCCCTCTTCCTCGGCGTGTTCGACTTCTTCCTTCCTGGCCGGCAGTTCATCGCGCGAGCGCCGGTAAACGATCCATGATTCCTCCGCGCCCAGGCGCAGCGCCGTCCTGGCTGCGTCCATGGCCACGTTGCCGCCGCCCAGCACGGCCACTTTCCTGCCCAGCTTGATGGGCGTATCCCAGTTAGGGAACATGTAAGCCTTCATTAAATTGGTACGGGTGAGGAATTCGTTAGCCGAGTACACTCCGCAGGCGTTTTCGCCCGGAATGTTCATGAAGTAAGGCAACCCGGCCCCGGTACCGATGAACACCGCTTCAAAACCTTCCTCTTCCATTAAAGCGTCCACAGTGGTAAACTTGCCCACCACTGAGTTAACCTGAATATCAACCCCCAGTTTCTTGAGGTTTTCCACTTCGGCCTGCACCACGGCCTTGGGCAGCCTGAATTCCGGTATGCCGTACATCAGCACCCCGCCGGCCACGTGTAAGGCTTCAAACACGGTCACCTTGTGCCCCAGCTTGGCCAGGTCCGCAGCGCAGGTAAGGCCGGCCGGCCCGGAACCTATAACAGCCACCTTTTTACCGGTGGGAGGAGCCACTTCCGGAATTTTTACGCCGGTGGCCAGTTCCCAGTCGGCGCAAAACCGCTCGATCCGGCCAATGGCAACCGGCTCGTGCTTCTTGCCCAGCGTGCAGTATTTTTCACACTGGTTCTCCTGGGGGCACACCCGCCCGCAAACGGCGGGCAACGCGTTTTTCTCCTTTATCTTGGCGATGGCACCGGCAAAATCCCCTTCCGCCGCCAGCCTGATAAACGCCGGGATATCAACTTCCACCGGGCAGCCCTGGCGGCACGGTTCCTTTTTACACTGCAGGCAGCGCTTGGCCTCGTCAATTACGGCTTCCTTGCTGTATCCCAGGGCCACTTCGTTGAAGTTCTTGGCCCGGGCCACGGGGTCCTGAGCCGGCATGGGGTTCTTCTTGGGCTTAATTTCCTTTTTCGGCTTTTTAACATCGGACATTACTTTGCACCTCCACATCCGGATCCGCATTCACAATTGTGGTATTCCATGGCTTTTTGCTCCTCGGGGCGGAATATGGCGCTGCGGCGGCTTAATTCATGCCAGTCCACCTCATGCCCGTTGAATTCGGGCCCGTCCACACAAACGAACTTGGTGGTTCCGCCCACGGATACCCGGCAGCACCCGCACATGCCCGTGCCGTCCACCATGATGGCGTTCAAGCTGACCACGGTTTCAATGCCGTACTCCTTGGTAAGATTGCAAACAGCCCGCATCATCGGTTGAGGCCCGATAGCCAGCACCTGGGCAATGTTTTCCTTGCCTTTATCCTCAATGACTTCCTTGAGCACGTCAGTTACAAAGCCCTTGCGCACATAGCTGCCGTCATCGGTGGTTACCAGCAGCTCCGTGCAGGCTTCGCGCATTTTGTCCTCCCAGAACAGCAGGTCGCCGCTGCGAGCGCCGATGATGCCGATAACGTGGTTGCCTGCCCGTTTCAGTTCGCGCGCAATGGGGTGAACGGGGGCAATGCCCACACCGCCGCCCACGACAACCACGGGATGGTCGAATTTCTTGATATGCGAAGGTTCGCCCAGGGGTCCCACGAAATCTCTTATGTAATCCCCGGCTTCCATCTGGCCCAGCTGGGTTGTAGTCTTACCCACTTCCTGGAACACGATGGTAATGGTTCCCTTTTCCCGGTCAAAATCGGCAATGGTCAAAGGAATCCTTTCCCCTTCTTCGTGAATGCGCAAAATGACGAATTGACCGGCCCGGCAGCTTTTGGCTACCTTGGGTGCTTCAATAACGAATTGCTTGATTATTGGCGAGAATACTTGTTTTTCTAAGATCTTGAACATTAAACCCTTTCCCCTCCCCTAAAAATGATTTTCAGCAAAATTTATTAATAATATTTCTAGCCCAAGTATACGATTCCTGCAAATTTTTATTTATGAACAAAAATAAAAAAGCACCCACCGGTCAACCCGGCCGGTGCCCTGGGTCGCTGTGCACCACCGCGTCCAATATACCGTTGATGAACTTGCCGGATTTATCGCCGCCGTAAACTTTGGCCACTTCCACGGCCTCGTTGATGGTAACATTGAAAGGTATATCATCGATATATAACATTTCAAACAGGGCCAGCCTGAGTATGTTTCTGTCCACAGCCGCCATGCGGTCCAAGCACCAATCGCGACTGTACCTGGCGATAATGCTATCCAATTCCGCCAGCCTGTCCAGGGTGCCGTTAACCAGCTGGCGGGCGAACTTGACCTCGCCGGCAGTCATAGGAAAGTTCTCCTGCAAGTTGCGGAAGGCGTCTTCCACAGGCATCTGTCCGATTTCCACCATGTACAAAACCTGCATGGCCGCTTCCCTGGCCTGTCTTCTACCCATCCTTGTCCGTCACCTTTCTCCCAGCAACCGCAGTATCCTTTCCTTGATATCCACCCTTTCGTCCAGTTGCTTGCCGCACCAAAAACCCAAAAATACGCACAGGACGATAAACAAAGTTTTTAATAGGCCCCAGAATATAACGGCCAGGCTTACAGCAAGACCCACCGACGCACCCAATATCCTGCCCCGGTGGGCCATTATCCATTCCAGGAAGTAATGGTTATCCATGCTCAGGCCACTCCTATTCCACCCTGGTCTTCCGGCTGGTGAAGCTTTCCACCGCCACCCGAACCTCGCGCACGGCAATTCCGGCCACGCTGTATACGCTGTCCCTTACCCGGCGCTGTAAGTCCTCCGACACCGCGGGAATATTGACGCTGGGCGATACAAATAGCTTTAAGCTTATATCGATGCCTTGCGGTACCGCTTCCACCCTGGCCCGGGCGTCTTTAATGCCCTGCACGGAAAAGGCCACCTTTTCCACCAGTGATTCGATGGCCGGCAGGGCCACGCGCACGTCCCCCAGCTCTCCGTCATGCACCACCGCGTGTTTCTTGCGTTTAACCTTGAGGCTTGTCCACAGCAGGCGGGCGCCCATTAAAAAATAAAGCACCAACAAAGCCCAGATGATTTCCCTGTGCCCGGGAAGGACGATCTCGCGCCACAGCTGAAGCAAAGGCTCCTGCCAGCCGGCCAGAAAGACCATAATCACCAGGAACAGCAGGGTCACGGTAAGAGTGTAAACGAGCATGATCCCGCGGTCAAAAGGACCCATCAAGTGAACCTCCCGGCTACCTGACTCTGTTTTCTTCTTCGTCGAGCCCGTTACCGAAATCGACTCCCTGCACGTTGACGTTGACTTCCACCACAGTCAGGCCCGTCATTTTTTCAATGGCGTTCTTAACGGCGTTTTGGATGTTGGCTGCCACGTCCGGTATGCGTGAGCCGTAATCAATCAATACATACAAGTCAATGGCAGCTTCCTTTTCCCCTACTTCCACCTTTACCCCCTTGGAAAGGTTCTTACGGCCCAGCCTTTCCGCTATACCGCCCACCACGCCGCCGCTCATGCCGGCCACGCCGGGAACCTCGGTGGCGGCCAGCCCGGCTATGATGCGTACCACCTCGTCGGCAATGCGTATGGACCCCAACTTGTTTTTTTCTTCGCGCACGGTTGTATCCTGCTGTTCCACGCCAAAAGCCCCCCTTTACCCGTTGGTTAAGTTATAAGTCATTATACCAAAAGAGGAAAATTACTGCAATTAACCGCCGGCATTTGTCCGAGGCTGCCGCGCGCAGCGCGGCGCCCATTCCTGCTTCATCCATGAATGCATAAAATTAGTAGACACCCGGCCGCAGCGAAAATGTTCACTGTCCAGCACAGCCCGCTGCAAGGCGATATTGGTCTTCACGCCTTCTATTTTCATTTCGTCCAGCGCCCGCCGCATCCTGGCCAGCGCCTCGTCCCGGCTGCGCCCCCACACAATAAGTTTAGCCAGCAGGGAATCATAATACGGCGTCACCTCGTAACCGGGAAAAACGGCGCAGTCCAGCCGCACGCCCGCACCGCCGGGATACTGGCAAGCGGTTATCCTTCCCGCACAGGGTACAAACCCCCGCTCCGGGTCCTCGGCATTGATGCGGCATTCTACGGACCAGCCGGTCAATTGAATGTCCTCCTGCCGGTAGCCGAGTTCCTCTCCGGCGGCCAGGCGGATTTGCTCCCTTACCAGGTCCAGGCCTGTGATCATTTCAGTGACCGGGTGTTCCACTTGAATACGGGTATTCATCTCCATAAAATAAAACTGGCCGTTTTTGTCCAGCAAAAACTCCACCGTACCGGCGTTACGGTAATTGGCCGCTCGCGCCGCTTTTACCGCCGCGGCACCCAGCTGCGCGCGTAATTCACCGTCCACCGCCGCGGAAGGCGCCTCCTCTATTATTTTCTGGTTGCGCCGCTGTACGGAACAATCCCTTTCCCCCAGGTGAATGATATTGCCGCAACCGTCGGCCAAAACCTGTACTTCCACGTGGCGGGCTTCCTCCAGGTACTTTTCCAGGTAAATCTCACCGCTGCCGAAAGCCGCTGCAGCTTCAGAGCGGGCGGCCATGACGGCTTTCATCAGCTCCTCCCTGCACCGGGCCACCCGCATGCCCTTGCCGCCGCCGCCGCGGGACGCCTTGATCATCACCGGGTAACCGATTTGCTCCGCCGCCTGCAGGGCCTGCCGGGCCTCCGTCAACGCTTCCCGGGAACCGGGCAAGACGGGCACGCCGGCAGACAGCATCACCTCTCTGGCCCGCATTTTATCACCCATAAGGCGAATGGCCTCCGGCGGCGGGCCGATAAACTTTATGCCGTTGGCGGCGCAGGCTGCCGCAAAGGCATCATTTTCCGCCAGAAAACCGTAACCGGGGTGCACGGCGTCTGCTCCTGTTATTTTGGCGGCGCTGATAATGTTGGCTATATTAAGGTAGCTCCGGGCGGGCGGTGCCGGGCCGATGCAAACCGCCTCGTCGGCCATGCGCACGTGCAGGCTGTCCCGGTCGGCTTCCGAATACACGGCCACGGTGCGGACGTTCATTTCCCGGCACGTTCTGATTACGCGCACGGCAATCTCGCCGCGGTTGGCTATGAGAATCTTTTTAATCATTATTGCACCTATTCCTCCTTGATAACCATCAGGGGCTGGCCGTATTCCACCGGCTGGGCGTTTTCCGCTAAAATTTTCACCACAGTACCGGAGACCTCGGACGTTATTTCATTCATTAGCTTCATGGCTTCGATTATGCACAAGGTCTGCCCTTTTTTCACTCTATCGCCTTCTTCCACGAACGGGCTGGCGTCGGGCGCCGGAGCGCGATAAAAGGTGCCCACCATGGGTGACTTGATCACCGTTCCCTCCATTTCCACCTCACCGCCGGCGGGTATAGGTGCCGCTGCAGGTTCCCCGCCCGTCTCCTCTCGGCCGTTACCGGCCGCGGCCCCGGCTTTTCTGATGGCCAGCTTCACCCCTTCGTTCTGCAGGCTGAATTCAGCAATGTTGCTGTCGTTGATTAACTGAATGAGCTCTTTAATATGCCGCAAATCCAGGACGTTCATTTCATTTTCCTCCTCGCATGGAATTGCATCGTTTTCGCTGCGCCCCGCTAAAAACCTCTTGGCCACCTGGGGGAAGAGGACCAGGGAAAGGACGTCTTCTTCCGACCCGGCCAGCTCCCCCGCTTCCCGGCGGGTTTTTTCCAGCCGCGGCTCCAGCAGGTCCGCCGGGCGGCAGTCGATCGGTTTTTCGCCGCCCAGTGCCCTGCGGGCCACATCTGCGTCCACGGGCGCCGGGGGCTTGCCGTAGAGACCCCGCAGGTAATCCTTTACTTCGCCCGGTATCAGCTTGTAACGCTCCCCCGTTAAAACGTTGAGCACCGCCTGGGCACCCACGATCTGGCTGGTGGGCGTAACCAGCGGGGGATAGCCCAGTTCCCGGCGTACCCGTGGTATCTCTGCCAACACCTTGGGAAGAAGGTGCAGGGATTTTTGTTCTTCCAACTGTCTGACCAGGTTGGTTATCATGCCGCCCGGCACCTGGTGCTCAAATACCATCATGTCGGTAATCCTGGTCACGCCGCGTTCCTGTCCCTTTTTCTTGCGCAGCTGCTCGAAGTATTCGGATATTTCAAAAAGCAGCCCCAGGTCCAACCCGGCATCATATGGGGTGCCCTGCAGCGCCCTGACCACCGTTTCCACCGGGGGCTGAGAAGCCCCAAAAGCCAGCGGCACCGAAGCGGTATCAATAACGTCAACTCCCGCCTCCGCGGCTTTCAGATAAGAAGCCAGGGCCAGGCCGCCTATGTAGTGGCTGTGCAGCTGCACCGGCAACCCCGTGCTCTCTTTTAATCCCTTTATCAACTCGTAGGCACGGTAGGGAGTCAACAGGCCCGCCATGTCCTTGACGCAAATGGAATCCGCACCCATTTCCGCCAGCCCGGCGGCGGTTTGCAGGTAGTGGTCTACGGTATGCACGGGGCTCACGGTGTAGACGACGCAAGCCTGCACGTGGGCGCCGGCTTTTCTTCCCGCTCGTATCGCCGTTGCCATATTGCGGATGTCGTTCAGCGCGTCGAAAACCCGGATAATATCGATGCCGTTATCCACCGCCCGGTAAACAAATGCCTCCACCACATCGTCGGGGTAATGCTGGTAGCCCACCAGGGACTGGCCCCGCAGCAGCATTTGTAACGGCGTGCGCCGGACGCGTTTTTTCACGGCGCGCAGCCTTTCCCACGGGTCCTCATTGAGGTAGCGCAAGCAAACGTCAAAGGTGGCACCCCCCCATACTTCCAGCGAGTGGTAACCTACCGCGTCCAGTTTCTCCAGCACCGGCAGCATATCGCCGGTCCTCATGCGGGTGGCCCATAAGCTCTGGTGACCGTCCCGCAAAGTTGTATCGGTTATATTTACTCTGCCCATGATCCTCTCCCTCAACAAAAAATACAGGTTGCTCCCGGCAAACAACCTGTTAAAAATTATATCGTCACGACGGGCAAAATAAAATACGCCCGGCCCAAGTATACAATATTTTGTTACATTACACAGTATACAATACAATATATTCTAAAATTATTGATATTCTAAATTAACCTGAGAATTTAGGAGGGAAAATCCTTAGTAATGATAATTACATTATCTTCCGGTACGCCGGCGCTCTTGGAAACCAGGGCGGCAATCTCGCTGTTTTCTTCCGTACCGGGTAAAATGTTTTTACCCGGCTGCACCACCACGGTTACTGTATCACCGTCCAAAAATACCGCGGCGTCGCGGTATCCCCTGGCCCTGATTAAATTTTCCAGCTCCATTTCTTTGGACATGTTGCTGCTGATCTCCAGCAGCTTTTCTTGCACCTTTTTGCGGGTTTCCTCGCCGGTGGAAGGCGATACCAGTACCTCGCGCAGCAGCTCTACCTCCTTGCTCCTGGTACGTTCCCTTTCCATGCGATACTCCACAAAAAATGCCGCGCTTTCCATGTCTTCCGCACCAAATACCTCCGCTGCCTGCAGGGCCGCACCGTCATTTTGCACCGGTACGCCGCCTCCCAGCGAACCAGCCTCTTCGCCGGACTGGGTTGTCGTCACCGAAGTGGGCTTATTGAACTTGTCCAATATAAACTTTTGCGCCAACCCCTCGAAGCCGGCCAGGCAAAAAGCCGCACCTACCAGCACCAGAAACACCAGCAGGGCCTTCCTCTTATCGATTTTAATCACCTTTATCAACTTCCTTCACTCCTTTGCATGGGTAGTACAATAATTCTATGCGGTTCTACGCCCAGTGCCACCTGGATCGCCTGGAATAAGCTGGCCTTGACCCAAGGTACACTGGCCCCTTCAGCCACCACCAAAACGCCGGCCACTTCGGGCGCCACTTCCCTTTCCACTACAGGTTCCTCCAGTCCTTGGCCGCTCCTGGCAATAACCACCGTGCGCGAACCGGTGTTTTCCGTGATCTGCCTGGAGCCGCCGCTTTGATCCTTTTCTTCGGTGGTTTTTAGCCCGGTGGTGGTGTTAATGGCATACTCATTGTGGGTGGAAGAAGCCAACTGTACTGTAACCTCTACCCGGCCGGCGCCGGATATTTGGCCCAGCATCCGGCGCAGCTGCGCAGCCAGTTCTTTTTCCTCCCGGGTCATAACCGAATCGGCCTTTTCGCTTAACTGAACCTCCCGGCCCGCCGGCACACCGCCCGCAGCATCCTTTCCGCTTCCGGCAGGCGGTTCCCCGTGGCCGCTGCCGCCCAGCAGCATCAATACCACGCCCAGCAGCGCCGCACCCACCAGGAACCAAAATTTTTTATTCCGCGGGTTAAACAATTCCCCTTTGGCCAATGAAACCACCCCTTGTTTTTTGGTTACCGGAAAACAACCTCCACCTGCCCGGCCGGCAGGTTATAAAAATCGGCCAGGATTTCCGCCATGGTGCGGGCGGCCTTTCGTTCTGCGGGGGTCGGCGCCGCACCGGGCGCGCCCGCGGGTTCGCGACCGCCCCCCTGCACGTCCACCGTAACCGGCCGTATGTTAACGGCCGTCCCGCTGCCTTCATCATCCTGCCGGCCCGCAGCAGCCGCATGAACAACAATGGTTATGGAACTAATTTTATTGCTTTGCTCGTCAAGGACGACGCGGGCATCCGCCACTTGCAGGGAGGAGTTTAACCTGGCCAGCGACATCACCTGCTTGGCCAACCCCTCGGCGTATTTTTGCCGGGCCTGTTCCCGGTTAATTTCCGACAGCTCGTTTCCCGCCGCCAGGATATCCTCCAGCGGCACCACCCCCGGGCCCGCTTCCGGCACAGCTACCTGCGGTATATCCTGTGCCAAGCCCTTATCAATGATCCCGGCCGCAGCCTGCAAAACCGCTACTATGATCAACAAGCCCATCACCATTTTTACGTAACGACGCATATCACCGCCCGGCAAGATCATTTCCATGAATACGGCCATGACCACTATTATTACAACGGTTTGCACCAGACCGCGCAGCAGTTCCATGTTACATGCCTCCTAATGCAGCATGACCGTTATATTACCCAGCCCCACCAAAATGGCCACCACAAAGAAAAACAGCAAACCCACCGTGGCCACGGCGGCAAAAACCGTTACCAAGCTGTTGCCCAGCCCGTTGAGGCAATCGCTGATACCCTCTTCCCCCACGGGTTGGATCACCGCGCCGGCCAGCTTGTAAATAAAAGCCATGATAATTATTTTTAACAGGGGCACAGCCAGAATGAGGGCAATGATCAACACCCCGGCGATACCCACGGTGTTTTTGATCAGCAAAGAGGAGCGGATGATGGCGCCCAGCGCATCGCTGAACACGCCGCCCACTACGGGGATGAAAGTATCGGTGGCAAACTTTGCAGTCCGGTAGGTTAGGCTGTCTCCCACCGCCCCCGCCACCCCCTGGATGGCCATCACGCCCAGAAATATCGTGCTTAGCAGCCCCATCAGCCCCAATGCCGCGCCTTTCAGCAGCCCGGCCATTTTGGACACCTGAAAATGCTTGGAAAGGCCGCTGACGATATCCAGTACCGCCGCAAAAAATATCAAGGGCAGCACAATGTTCTTAATTACGATGCCGAACACGGTAACGGTAATAAATATTACGGGATGAAACATGGCCGCCGAAGTTATCCCTCCCACTGCCACCAGCAAAGTAAGCAGCAGCGGCAGAAGAGCCTGCATGAAAACGACGGTTTTGTCCACCACCTCCCGTCCCAACTGAATGGCCAGGCCGAAGGACCCCACGGCTATGCTGACCAGCACCAGGTAAGCCACCATGTGGGCCAGCTGGCCGGTGGTACCTTTTTCAAAGGCGCCGGTCAAGTTTTGCAATATGGAGCATATTACGGCCAGGACCACCAGCTTGCCCAGCAGTGCCGAGTTGGCCACCACCTCGCGAAACAAGTGGTTCAAGCACTGGTTGAAAAGCTCTGCCGGCTGCAAAGAGATTTCACCGCTGGCCAGCCCGCGCACCAGCGATTTGAAATCGCTTTCCGGCAGGGCGTCTTTAATTTCCCTATCCATCCGGTTGACCAATTGCTGGATGTCGCCCATTTCCAGCTCGCCCACCAGCGCGTCTATCCCCAAACCGCCGTCCTGCGCCGCGCCGGCGGTACAGGGGGAAAAGGCCGCCAGCAACATGACCAGCAATACAATGCAGCCGTTTTTAACCAGATCGCTCCCCCCTTTATGGTATTAAGCGCAGCAGCGCCTGCAGCACCGCCACCACGATGGGCACCGCCAGCATAAGCACCATTACCTTGGCAGCCAGTTCCACCTTGACGGCAATGGCGCCCTGGTCTGCATCGCGACATACCTGGGCAATGAAATCAGCAATATAGGCAATGCCGATAATCTTTAACAGCAGGCCCAGGTAAAAGGAACTGATTTCCGCCCGGTATGATATTTGCCGCAGAATGTCAATGATGGAGCCTATTTTACCGAGCACCAGCAGGAATATGGTAACCCCCACAAAAATGCTCAGCAGCATTGCCAAAGGCGGCTTTTTATATTTGAGCACCACGGCCAGCACCGCCCCGGTCAAGGCGATGCCGGAAACCTGCAGAATATCCATACCACCACCGCCTAGAACAGTTTAAACACGGATTTTACCTGGTCAAAAAGGGTGCCCAGCATTTGAATGACCATGATCAACACCAGAGCGATACCCGTCAGGGTAACGGCAAACCCGTAATCCTCCTTGCCTGAATTTTTCAGTATCATGTGCGCCACGGCCACCAGTATGCCGATTCCGGCAATCTTAAAGATTAAATCGACGTTGGCACCCATGCACATTCCCCCTTTTTCAATACAGCGCCAGCACGACCAGCAACCCGCCCAGCAGGCCCAGGTAATGCCAGAGCTTGACGTTTTTGTCGGCCAGCGACTCCGCCGCCGCGCAGGCTGCCTTGAGCTGTTCCGCGGCCAGGCGCAGGTGTTTTACCTGGTCGTCCCGGTCGGAAATGCCGATATTGCCGCCCAGCCCGCGCAAAATGCTCAAGTCCCCCCGGGCCAGCGCACTGCGCGCCGCGTAACTGTCCAGAGCCCTGTGCCAGGCTTCCCGCGCGGAACAGCCCTGTCTGGACGCCAGCTCCCCGGCCGCCTGCCGAAAAAAGGAGGCTGCCTGCGGTTCCAATTGTTCCGCTATTTTGCCGAAAGCCTCCGGTAGCGGCGTAGCCGCGTAGATAATCTCCGTCTCCAGCATTTGCAGCGCGGTAATGAACTGTTTCAATTCCACCGGCCGGCGGGCATATTCCCTGGCCACGCTCCAGCCGGCCAGCCCGGTGGCGGAAATAATCAGCAGCGCGCCGATCAACTTGAGCATTTTTTCACCCCCAGGCGATGCAAGTCACTGCGGCGATATATTTTTTCCACGGTACCCACGCCCTGTGAGCGGCCCAAAAGCACAAACCGGTCAATTACATTCAGCTGCAGCAGGTATTTCAGCGCCGGGCGGTTGGCCAGCTCCTGCAGCGAGGAACCGTGAATGGTGACGATTACACGCACCCCTGCATTAAAGACCTCCTCG
>ENA-OSAF01000207-OSAF01000207.1-marine-sediment-metagenome-genome-assembly--contig:-NODE-207-length-21503-cov-22.143510_pt1 | contig 21503 bp, 21 predicted proteins | sample MGYA00237872_ERZ529318 | MGnify/ENA primary metagenome ERZ529318 (study PRJEB26369, sample SAMN03142813) | marine sediment metagenome | biome: marine; feature: borehole; material: sediment... | reverse complement strand
TCGGGCTCGGTCATGGCCACCGCGGTGATGATTTCGCCCGACACGCAGCCGGGCAGCCACTTTTGTTTTTGCTCCGCAGTGCCGTAGGTGGCGATATAAGGCACCACGATGTCGCTGTGCAGGGGGAACATCACGTGGGTGCCGGCCCGGGCCAGTTCCTCGGTGATGATGGCCGAGTACTCGAAGCCGGCCCCGGCGCCGCCGTATTCTTCCTCCACCCAGGGGCACAGGAAGCCGTTTTCCCCGGCTTTTTCCCACGCTTCACGGGGCACGATGCCGTCCTTTTCCCACTGCGCGTAATGGGGGATGATTTCGGCTTGGAGAAATTTTTTAAAGGAATCCCGGAATATCTTGTAGTCGCCGGAATTGAGATCCAGGGCCATGTTTATAAACCTCCGGTAACCCTCAGCACTTCGCCGCTGATGTAGTCGGCCAGGGGCGAGGCCATCAGCAGGATGGCGCTGGCCGCTTCCTCCGGGGTGCCGGCGCGCCTGAGGGGAATCATGGCTTTGAACATTTGCCGGATGTTCTCCGGAATGCCGATGGCCACGTCCTTGTCTTCCCGCTTGATGGATTCACCCTTTTCCTTGGCCTGGGTGAGGCGGGTTTCAATAAAGCCGAAGGCCACGGTGTTGACGCATACGTTAAAAGGCCCCCATTCCTTGGCCAGCGTCTTGGTGAGGCCCACCACCGCTGCCTTAGCGCTGGAATAGTTGGCCTGCCCGGCGTTGCCGTCCAGGCCGGCGATGGAGGAAATGTTAATTATCTTGCGGGTCACCCGCTTGCCCTGCTCCATTTCTTTTTTGGCTACGTCGCGGATATACGGGGCGGCGGCCCGGATGATGCGGAACGGGGCGGTGATGTGTACCTTGAGCATGGCCTCCCACTGCTCGTCGGACATTTTGTGTACGACGCCGTCCCAGGTATAGCCGGCGTTGTTGACGATGACGTCTATGCTGGGGCCGAAGGCGTCAACGGCGGTTTGGATTAGCTTTTCCGCAAAGCCGTCGGCGGTGACGTCGCCCACGCAGGCCACGGCTTGGCCGCCTTGCGCCTTGATCTCATCCACTACTTCGCGGGCGGGGGCTTCGTCCAGGTCGCTGACCACCACCCGGCCCCCCTCGCGGGCGAACAGCAGCGCCGCGGCGCGGCCTATGCCCCGGCCCGCGCCGGTTATAATGCAGTTCTTGTCCTTTAACATCAATTCCATTGTTTTTTCCTCCCTTAAATTATCGTAAGAACTGGTAATGCAACGGCTTACGCTTCACATTACTGCTTTAACTGCCTTTTATCGGCAGGGAAGCGGTGAAAGAACCTTTAAGCTTGACGTTGCCGTTCTGGTCTGCCGCCACCACTTCGCCCTCCACCAGCCCGGCGCCGTCCTCCACGCGCTTTTCGGTGATCTTGCCGCTGACCGTAATCACGTCGCCGGGCCGGGTGATATCCACGAAGCGGACTGCCAGGCGCTTTAAGTAACGGTTGGGTATCCAGCGGGTGACCGCCTGCCCGGCAAAGCCCATGATCAGCATGCCGTGGGCGATCACGCCGCCCGTGCCGGCCATTTGCCCCACCTCGTCCATGTAATGCAGGGGGTTGAAGTCGCCGGATGCGCCGGCGTACCTGACCAGCTGGGGCTTGTCGATGGGCGGCTTGGTAAGCGGGGGCAGCGGCTCGCCCACCGTAAAGTCTTCAAAGTAAACTTGCTGCTGCACTGGAACACCTCCCCGGAATTTTTGTGTTTGCGTTGGCCCGCAAATTTAGGAAAGGCCTGACCCCCTAGGAAAGGCCTGACCCTTCCTATTTTCCTTCCTATTTTCGCTCGATGGTGGTGCTGCGGGCGACCAGTACCGTTGCGCCGGCCTGATTGCGATAGGTGGTTTCCAGCAGGAAAATGTGCATTTTCCCCTTGTCCACGATGTTTTGCAGCACGCAGGAGGCCTCTATTTCGTCGCCCGGGTAAATTTCGCCGTAGTAACGGTATTCCTGCTCGCCGTGCAGCACTTTCACGGGGTTCATCTGCAGCTTGTCGCACATGGCCGTGAAGTCCCTGCCTCCCCAGAAGTCTATCACGGTGCCGAAGGTGGGCGGGGCGATGACGTCCCGGTAGCCCTGTGAGCGGGCGTAACCGGGGTCGGTATACAAGGGGTTGTCGTCCCCGATGGCCAGGGCCAGTTCCCTGATTTTGCCCCGCTCCACCGTAAAGCGGAAGCGGGATATTTCCTTACCCACCAGGCTGCTGCGGTCGCTCATGGCGCACCTCCTTTAACGCTAAATTTATCGATCCAGCATGGATTTTTCCCCCGTACCGGCGTATTCCCGGTACAGGGGGCAGTTGTCCGCGTCCGGGCAGTCGCCGCCGTCCAGGCAGCGCCAGGAGACCAGCTGGGTGTCGATCTGGCAGGTTCCCGTGCCCTGCAGGTGGTATATTTCCTCCACCCGTACCTCGCGCCCCACCGCCGGGCAGCGGCGGCTGTTGATCACCAGGGTTTGCATGGGCCGTTTCCTACCCCGTTTCCTTGCCCACTATGCACACCGAACACACGGCTTCCCAGGGGAAGCCGCCCAGGTTGTGGGTCAGGCCCAGTTTGGGGTTGTCGATCTGCCGCGGCCCGGCCTGCCCCCGCAGCTGCAGGTACATCTCATACAGCATGCGCAGCCCGCTGGCGCCAATGGGGTGGCCGAAGGACTTCAGGCCCCCGTCCGGGTTGACAGGCAGCTTGCCATCCAGGTCAAAGACGCCGTCCAGCACGTCCCGCCAGGCCCGGCCCCGCTCGCTGAAGCCCAGGTCTTCGTAAATGACCAGTTCGGTGGGGGTAAAGCAGTCGTGGACTTCGGCCATGCTGATTTCCTCGCGCGGGTTGGTGATGCCCGCCTGGCGGTAGGCGTCCAGCCCGGCGTAATAGGTTTCGCGTATGGTGGTAAAGTCGTAGTCCTGGTGCATGGCCCCGTGTCCCGGCCCGCACACCACGGATAGGGCCTTGACGTAAATGGGGTCCTTTTTAAATTTTTTGGCGTCTTCCGCCCGGACGATGATGGCCGCGGCCGAGCCGTCCGACACCCCGGAGCAGTCCATTACTCCCAGGGGCGCCGCCACGATGGGCGACTTGAGGATTTTTTCCATGGGCACTTCCTGACGGAATTGCGCCTTGGGGTTCAGCGCCCCGTTCTTGTGATTTTTATAGGCGATGCGCGCCAGCACTTTTTTGCCGGTTTCCGGGTCCAGGCCGTATTTTTTGAAGTAGGCCGGGGCCAGGAGGGAAAAGGCGGCCGGGGCGGAATAATTGGGGTCTGTGCCGTCCCCGGGGGGCGGGGTGATGACCAGCCCGCTGTAACCGGAGTCTTTCAGTTTTTCCACGCCGATGGCCATGGCGATGTCGTAGGCGCCGGAAGCCACGGCGTAGCAGGCGTTCCTGAAGGCGTCGGTGCCGGTGGCGCAGAAATTTTCCACCCGGGTCACCGGCCGGTACTGTATTTTCAACGGCTCGGACAGGCTGATGCCCGCCCAGCCCGAGGCGCAGGTGCCCAGCCAGTAGGCCTGGATGTCCTCCGGGGCCAGCCCGGCGTCCTCCAGCGCTTCGTAGGCGGCTTCCACCAGCATGTCGTCGGCGCTTTTGTCCCAGTGCTCCCCGAAACGGGTGCAGCCCATGCCGATGATGGCTACTTTATCCCTAATGCTCATGTTATCCCTCCTTTACCTTTTAGGCCTGGCTTTCCAGTAGTAGTTGTGAATGCCCCCGGCCTGGTACAGCCGCCGGAAGGACATTTCCACTTCCACGCCGATGTCCACCGCGGCGGGGTCGCAGTCGGTCATCTCGCACAGAAGCCTGCCCCCGCCGTCGAAGTCAATGACTGCAAACACCGTGGGCGGGTCCTGGGAAAAGGTCAGGTAGTCGACGGTGTAGGTGGCGATGCGGGCCGTAATGTCGGCAAAGCGGTACGGTTCCATCTCGTCTCTGGCCTGGCAGTGCACGCACACCCTCTGGGCCGGTATCTGCGGCGTGCCGCATTTGGTGCAGCGGCTGCCGTAAAAGGCCAGGTTCTTTTTGGCGTTGCGCCACATGGCCGGGGCGGAGGGCCGGTCGGGGTCGGGCCGCCGCGGTGGCTCGAAGTCCAGCATCTTCTTCCAGCGCAGGTAAGTCTGGTAGTTCATGGTGTTTTTCTTGGACTGCAGGTAAGCGGCGACGCCGCGCCGGGGGGAGAACTGCTTGATGTTTTCCGTAACCCGGAACAGGATAGCATCGGCGCCCTCGCCGAAAGTCACCAGCAAGATGCGGTCCCCGGGCTCCGCCTGCTCCAGGGCGGCGGCTAGCATAAGCGGGGCGTGAGCCGCGCCGGCAATGCCCACCGTATCGAACAGCCCGTCCTGAATCTGCTGCTTTTGAAAGCCCAGGGACAGGGCGGTACCTGCCTGGTAGCGGGGGGAGGGAGCGTACAACACCAGCTTATTGATATCCTGCGGGGAAATCTTGCGCCGGCCGGCCATGGCGGTCAGGGCCTTGGTCACCAGGGGGCCGTAACCCCGGCTGACCACGAACCGGTCTTCCCAGGTGCGCACGTAACGGTCTTCCGCCTCGCGCCACTGGGTAATGACGTCGCCGGCCACGGTGCAGGCGTCTTCAATTTCCGCCAGCACATTTTCCTTACCGATGACGAAGGCGGCCGCTGCGTCGCCGAAGAGCTGTTCAAACTGCCCCTTGGCGGCGCCCAGGCGGCAGTCGGCCGCCGCCACCAGCACGCTGCCGGCGCCCGATTTAACCGCGTCGGCGGCCGCCAGCAGGGCCGTAGAGCCGGCCCGCAGGGTGGAAGTAAAGTCCGCCGTGCGCACCAACTCCGGCGCGTCCAGGGCGGCGCTGACGGTGGTGGCGGATTGCTTTTCCCGGTAGGGCGGCGTAGTGGTGGCGAAGTAAACGCCGCCCAGGTCGCCGGGCGACAGGCCGTTCAGGCAGTCGCGGGCGGCTTCCACTGCCATGGTCACGCTGTCTTCATCGTAGTTGGCCACGGCCTTTTCCCCCGGCGGCGCCGGTTCACCGAAGGCTTCAGCCAGGCGCCGGCGTTCCAGCCGGTTAAAGGGGATGTAAGCGCCATAGGCGGTGATACCTACCATGGTTTCAACCTCCTTGTTTATGTTTTTTCCAGGGTATCGGCATGATTTTGCGCTGCATTTTTCATTACGCAAATTGCGTGCCAAATGAATCCGGCCCGCGGGGTTTCTGGGGTATGAAGTTCGCGGCCCCCGCGGGGCAGTTGTCCGTACCGGAAACAGGACAGTTGTACCGGAAACAGGACAATTTGCAAAGTGATTTCAGAATTTTCAGCCCAAAAGCCGCATGCTTTAAGCATAGGCACGCAGCTTGCATTTATATGAGCGGCACCGGAGCGGAGCGGCCGGCGCTGGCCCGGCCGGATCCGGCCGGCGCGATCAGATCAACGGGAGGCGGTACACGTGTATGAGACTATTTTATACTCGGTAAGCGAGGGCGTGGCCACGATAACCTTTAACCGGCCCGCCAGTTTGAACAGCATCAACAGGCAGATGGTGGACGACCTGCGGGACGCGCTGGACCGAGTGCAGGGCGATCCCAACGTAATGTGCCTGGTCTTGACGGGGGCGGGACGCGGGTTTTGCGCCGGTGCCGATCTAAGCGCGGGTCTGGTGCGGGATCCGGCGGAAGTGGCCAGGACGCTGCGGGAAATGTACAACCCGGTTATCAGAACGCTGCACGGGATGGAAAAGCCGGTGGTGGCCGCGGTCAACGGCGTGGCCGCCGGTGCGGGCTGCAACATGGCCCTGGCCTGCGACCTGGTCATAGCTGCCGCTTCCGCCAGCTTTATCCAGGCTTTTGTCAGGGTGGGCCTGGTTCCGGATGCTGGCGGCAGTTACTTTTTACCGCGCCTAGTGGGCCCGAAGAAAGCCATGGAAATGGTGCTGCTGGGGGATGCCGTCAGCGCGGCGGAGGCCGAGCGCATCGGCCTGATTAACCGGGTCGTGCCGGACGGCGAGCTGGCACCGGAAGCAGCCAAGCTGGCCCGGCGGCTGGCCGCGGGGCCGCGTTCCCAGGGAATGATCAAGGCCATGTTCAGCAAGTCAATGGAAATGGACCTGGAGGCCTGTCTGAACATGGAGGCCGAGTGGCAGGCCCGGGCGGCGGCTACCGAAGATTGCGCCGAGGGAATCAGCGCTTTCCTGCAAAAGAGAAAGCCAGTTTTCCGCGGCAAGTGAGGCTACCGGCCCGGCGGTTTCTGCTTTAGCGACAGAAAATTAACGACTAGAGAGGTGAACGTTATGGAAGTGCGCAGCTTTTTGTCCCGGCAGCTGGTCATCGGTGAGATGCTGGCCCGCCAGGCCAGGAAAAACCACAACAAGACGGCGCTGGTGGAAGGCGAGCGCCGGTTCAGCTACGGCGAGCTGAACGAGCGAGTCAACCGCCTGGCCAACGCCTTGGCCGACCTGGGCGTGGGCCGGGGGGACAAGGTGGCCATGATGCTTTTCAACTGCACCCAGATGGTAGAGGGTTACTTTGCCCTGGCCAAGCTGGGAGCGGTGGCGGTGCCGGTCAATTTCCGCTTCGTCGGGCGTGAGGTGGCCTACGTGGTGGATCACTCGGAGTCCAAGGTTTTCATTTATGATCATGTTTTCCAGGAAATGGTCAACGGTGTACGGGAGGAAATCCCGGGCGTACAGCATTTTATCGCGGTGGGTGGCGACGGGGACGAGCGGCACAATGAGTACGAGAAGCTGGTTGCCTCGGGCAACGAGGGTGAGCCCATGGTACCGGTGGACGATGACGACCCCGCTTATATTATGTACACCTCCGGCACCACCGGCCGCCCCAAGGGGGCGGTGCTGACGCATAAGAACAAATTCATGAACTGCGTCAACTGCATCATCGAGATAGGGCTCCATGCCGATGATGTTTACCTCTGCGTCCCGCCGCTGTTCCACACCGCGGCACTGGCTGTCATGCTCATGATGGTGTTCCTGGGCGGCACTACGGTACTGGTGCGGCAGTTTGAGCCGGCGGCGGTGGTGGAGACCGCGGCGCGGGAGAAGGTCACCCTCACCTTCCTGGTGCCGGCCATGTGGAACGCCCTGCTGCTGGTGCCCGGGCTGGGTGAGAAGATGAAAACCCTGCGCAAGGCCATCACCGGCGCGGCCATCATGCCGGTTTCGCTGAAAGAGGCGGTGCTGAAAGCCCTGCCCGGGGTGGGGCTGCTGGACGCCTTCGGGCAGACCGAGATGAGCCCGGTGACCACCCTGCTGAAACCGGAGGATACACTGCGCAAGGGGGCGTCGGTGGGCCGGCCGGTGGTCAACGTGGAGGTGCGCGTGGTGGACGACGCCGGGTGCGACGTGCCCGTGGGCGAGGTGGGGGAGATTGTCTACCGGGGCCCCACCATGCTGAAGGAGTACTACCGTGACCCGCAAGCCACCGCCGCCGCCATCAAGGACAGCTGGTTCCACAGCGGCGACCTGGTGCGCATGGACGACGAGGGGTTTGTTTACGTGGTGGACCGCAAGAAGGACATGCTCATTTCCGGCGGCGAGAACGTCTACCCGGCCGAGGTGGAAGAGGTGCTGTACCGGCACGAAAAAGTGCTGGAAGCTGCCGTCATCGGCGTGCCCGACGAGCGATGGGGCGAGCGGGTGCACGCCGTAGTGGTGCCCAAGCCGGGAGCAGCCCTCACCGCGCAGGAAATCATAGACTGGTGTGCCTCGCACCTGGCGGGGTATAAAAAGCCGCGCTCGGTGGAATTTGTGGAAGCCTTGCCCAGAAACGCCTCGGGCAAGGTGCTTAAGAACACCCTGCGGGAATGGTACCGCAAGCAACAACAATAAGCAAAAGGGGGAAGGTTAATGGACATCGGCGGTATGCTGGCCAGAAACGCCCGGCGCCACCCCGACAAGGAAGCGCTGGTGTACGGCGACCTGCGCTACTCATACCGGGAGTTGAACGAGGAGGTAAACCGGCTGGCCAACGCCCTGGCCGGCCTGGGGGTGCACAAAGGGGACAAGGTGGCCATGATGATGCAGAACTCCGACCGTTACGTGGTGGCCTTCATGGCCATTATGAAGCTGGGGGCGGTAGCGGTACCTGTCAACTACCGCTTGGCCGCACCCGAGGTGGAGTACATCGCCAACCACTCGGACAGCGTAGCCATCATTTTCGACCCCGAGTACGGCGAGTTGGTGGATTCTCTGGAGGGCAAGCTGCCGGGGGTGCACCACCTGATCCGCGCCGGGGCGGGGGACCGGCCGGCCGGCGCGCTGGACTGGGATGAGCTGGTGCGCGCCGCCGCGGCCGGCGAGCCCGGCATGACGGTGGACGAGTGGGACGACTGTGAGATTTTGTACACCTCCGGCACCACAGGCCGCCCCAAGGGAGCCGTGTTTGACCACCACCGCATCATCCACGTGGGCATGGCGATGGTGGTGCACATGGGGGTGAACCCCAAGGATCGCCTGCTGCACCTGGCGCCCCTGTTCCACTCGGCCCAGCTGAACCTGTTCCTGGTGTCGGGCATGTACGTGGGAGCTACGCACGTAGTCATGCGCGTCTTCGAGCCACGGGCGGTTTTGGAAACCATCCAGCGCGAGCGCATCACCCTCTTTTTCGGCGTGCCCACCATGTACAACTTCATGCTGCAGGTGCCGGACTTCGACAAATACAATTTAAGCTCAGTCACCCGTTGCGGCTACGGCGCGGCTCCCATGCCCACGGAACTGGTGCGCCAGGCCCTGGCCAAGTTTCCCACGGACCAGTTTTACAACCTGTGCGGCCTCACCGAAGGGGGCCCGGGCGGCGTGCTGCTGGAGCCCGAGGATCAGCTGCGCAAGCCCGGAGCGGGCGGCAAGGCCATCGTCAACACCGAGGCCCGGGTGGTGGACGAGGCGGGGCGCGACGTGGCTCCCGGCCAGGTAGGCGAGTTCATCATCCGCAGCGAGATGGTCATGAAGGGTTACTACAAGAACCCCGAGGCCACGGCCGAGACCCTGCGAGACGGGTGGCTGTACACCGGTGACCTGGCCACCATCGACGAGGAAGGCTACATTACCCTGGTGGACCGCAAGAAGGACATGATTATCACCGGTGGGGAAAACGTGTATTCCACCGAGGTGGAACACGTCCTTTACCAGCACCCCGGCGTGCTGGAGGCAGCGGTAATCGGGATACCGCACCCGGTTTGGGGGGAAACCGTCACCGCCGTGGTTTGCCCCAAGCCGGGGGTGACCCTGACCGGGGAGGAACTGCGCGCTTTTTGCGCCCGGCACCTGGCCGACTACAAGATACCGCGCATTTATAAATTCACCGGCCCGCTGCCCAGGAACGCTTCGGGCAAGGTGCTCAAGCGGGTGCTACGGGAGAATTACCGCGGGGAGCAGCAGGGATAAATTGGTGCATATTGAATCGCATCGTTCTGCGTTGCCGGCGCTGTTGCCGGCGCGTTGTTTGTATATTACTGCTTTTAGCAGGTTAATACTACCTGTAACACTTATCTAAATTTTACACGTAATTAGTTTGATCCCCTTCAAAGCCACGAACATTAATATCTTCTTTCGCAGCCATGATAAAACCTGTTGTTAGGGGGCTAAGAAAAAAAGGACATTTCTCTTGGAGGGGAATTTATTTCCGAAACCAAATCTGTAAATAATTTAACCAATTTCGGATCAAATTGGCTACCGGCACACCTATTTAGTTCCTCCAAAGCTTCTTGCTGGCTAATTGCTTTTTTATATATCCGGCCACGGGTCATAACATCGTAGGTATCAACAATTGCTATTATCCGCGAGTTAAGCGGTATTTTTTCTCCTTTTAATCCTCTGGGATATCCGGTTCCGTCCCACCGTTCATGGTGGGCTAAAATAGCGTCGGCTATATGTGCCAATTCGGGAGAGGATTGGGCAATACGATAACCTATCTCTGTATGTTTTTTTATGATTTCCCATTCATCCTGTGTTAACGTGTCTTGTTTCGTAAGAATACTGTTCGGAATTGCAATTTTTCCAATATCATGCAATGCTGCCAAAAGAGCCAGCTCATCTAACTGGTTATCCGACAATTTAAGCTTTCGTCCTAACTGTAGAGCCAACTCCTGCACGCGACGTGCATGTTCTTCCGTTTCATGGGTTTTCTCCTGCAGCGTTTTCTTTAAGGAAGAAATGATGGAGCTGCGAACACTCTTGCTCCTGAATAGTTTGTGCCGGTACATTCTGTCCTCGGCTTCCCTGAGTATTTTTTGTATATCCTGGCCAGGTTCCTCTTTGGTTGCAGTACCTAGGGCAATGCTAAGCTGTATGGGGTCTTTTTGGGCTTTCCTGCAGGCTTCTTTTATTCGATTACAAATTTCTATAACTATATTCTTAGGGGTTTGTGGTAAAAGGATTACAAACTCATCTCCACCCCAGCGGGCCACAATATCTTCCTGCCGGCAGGAATTTTTCAATATACGGGCTATCCTTCTTAACAGCTTGTCCCCTTCGTGGTGGCCAAAGGTGTCGTTAATCAACTTCAAGCCATTGACATCTCCCAGAATTATGCTTAAGGGCAACTGTCTTTTGACGTCCAAACGTTTTAGCTCTTCTTCGAGGTAAGCCCGGTTATAAAGCCCGGTCACTTTGTCGTAAAAACTTAAATATCTGATTTGTTCTTCCGCCTGTTTGCGCTCAGTAATATCCTGGACTTGTACCATAAATCCGTAATGGGCACCTTCATTTGTCCTTAAAGGAGTTATGAGGCAATCAAGATAACAAGTTCCTGATTTTGCCGTCTTATATAATGCCATTTTCTTTACTATATCGAAATCGAATTCCGCTTCATACCTTACGCTTTCACCTTCAAGAAGTTTCTTTTTTACTTCGTCCGGAATATTGGGGTCATCAAAAAGTTTAAATCCTTTCACTTCCTCGATATCGGATATTCCAAATATGTCCAGGCAGGCTTGGTTGGCATCGATTAATTGACCACCGGCATCGTACAATTCGATTCCAATTGGTGATTGCGAGTAAATGTTTCTAAATCTCTCTTCGCTTTCTCGCAGTGCCTCTTCGGCTTGTTTTTGCTCGGTAATGTCCTGCGCACTGCATATTACATATTCCACGTTTCCGTGCGGATCGAAGCTGGGGGTTCTCACTATGGATAACAGGCGTTTCTCTCCGCAGCCATTATAGACCCATTCTTCCGTTTGGATCTGCTTTTTTTCCTCGAAAACCCTCCTGTTTTCTTTAATATAAGCCATTGCTTCCTCTTTCGTGCTGGTAACTTCAAACAGGCTTTTATTTTCCAGTTCTTCTTTTTTCTTTCCCAAAAACTCCGCGTGGGCTTTGTTTGCTGTTCCGTACGTTTCTGCGTCCTTTAAATACCAAACTTGAATTGGGATACTGTCCAGAAGCAACCGTTGCTCTCTGGATTTCTCTTTTTCAAGTTCCCGCTGTTCCCGCTCTAAACGCTTAACCCTTAATATCTCTTCAATGCGACGGGCAAAAATGGTATACAACCTTCTATCGCGTTCGGAAAGAGCAAAAGCCTGTTCCAAATACAATAACCCCGACTTTCCCTTTTCCAGGTGATATAAAAAAGAATTATCCACCCTTTCTTCAACAGCCCTCCAGATATCGCTTTCCTTTTGAAAGCCCCAACATCCCAAACACTTTTGACTATCCCCTTTACCGGTGATGAGGGCTAGGCGGCGGACTCCAAATAGCCGGGTTGACTTTTCAATTATTTCGGGTATTAAGTCCTCTTCCCGTTCCGGAAACGAAAAGGAGGCAATATCGTATAAAATAAATAGCTCAAATGTGTTTAGATTCACGGACACCTATTGCCACCCCACAGCTACAACGACGGTCTTGTTATGAAAGAACGGGATACCGGAAAAAGTACCTACTTCTCCAAATGTGAGCATGCCTATCACAGGTATGTCTGGCCCTATAACTTCCATGACCGCTTTCAGTTCGCGCTTAAATTCTTTACCCATTAATAGATAACGGGAAACGCAATCAAATAAAAATACTATCTTTGGAAGTTTTACGTTATTTACTGCTGTTTTAGCCACTTCTCCGGCAGCGGTGATGAGGTTATCAAAGGTACTTTCCATCAGAGTCACCACGGTGTTTTGCGGAACCTCCGTAACAAAGGTTATGCTGTTATCTTCTTCAATTTCAAGGGGATCCCGGATGAGGAAATTACCACCCACACATGGTATGGCAAAGGGATGCTTCATACCGTAGCAGGGAAAGTTTACCTTATCAAAACCTCCCAAGCATTCCGAGTATACCTCGAATGCTGGAAGTCCATCAATTTCGCAAACTTTTTTGCCCTCTGCCTTAGTAATTACCATAGGCTGTCCCGCAGGATGCCAGCCGTGGCCTATCCCAATTTGAAAATTAATTCCTTTAACAAGAGCAATTGCAAGGGCATTACTTTTAATTCCATGGTCAGTGAATTGGTAGGTTTGAAAAGACTTAAGATTATGTCCCGTTCCTCCACCGATATAGATAAAGTCCGGTCCCAGGACATTATATATTCCTCTTAGGAGCTCGGAGAGATTAGCAGCGCATCCATCCGGAAATGCAAAGACCGTCCCGGAGTCAATACCACTAGCGCGCAACTTTTTGCCTGCCTCTTCTCCGCTTTTCCAGGGAGATAAGGTAATATTTTCTTGCAAGCACGTGACAGCTTGAATTTCAGAACCGCTAATCGTACAAATTCCTACTCCTTTCTCCAATACCCCAGCAGTGGTAATAATACCGGAAGTACAAGCCCCTATTAACTTGGATTTACCTATAACCCTTTTAACAGCCTGAAATATCAACTTTTGGTTATAATTTTCGGTGCTAAAGAGAAAGGTGATGGCAGGTTCTCCACTTTGCTTAACGGCTTGTTCTGCTGCTAATCTTCCCGCTAGTGTTGAATCATTTTCCTGGTTATAACCTATGCCCACCTGCATATTATTTCCCCCAACAAGCCGCCTGATATAAATTCAAATGAGTTAATGTTCTGCTGCTTACTCGATTTTTTCCGGTCCTATTTCAGATAGCCGTTAGTTCAATGGTATAAATCTCCTATTGTTCATTTATCGCTACCCTTAATACTAATTAAATTTAATTAAATAGCAAGCCATTGTCAAGCAAAAGTGATGTGAAAGGAGTTGTATCATTATGCAAAATAGAAGAAGTGATAATGACTTGGGTAGCAAGGTCTGAAAAGTTATTTGCCTGTTATCTTGAAACTTGTAACTCTTGGGAACAGCCTTGCGCGGACACGCATGTAGGCGGTGTTGGCGGTCGGGGCATTGCTGCCCCCTCCTACTCGTTGGCCCTGTTTTGTGGTATGATGGAAAAAAACACCGCCTACCATGAGCATGCAGGTGGTAATCGAGAAGGAGAATAGCGGCGGCTTTTTTCTAAGTAAAGTTGAGTAACGAAGTGCAGGTGTGGTAACTGTGTATGACTGGCTGAACCGCGCGGCACAGCCGCCCGGCGTGCCTTTCCGCCTGAGCGCGTATCGCGAGTGGAATGAAGCCCAGCAAAAGGTGGTGCAAAGTTTTCAGCAGAGCACCGCGCACGTGGACGAAAAATGGCTGTATTTGATCCTGGGCGTGCCGGCTCTGTTGCTGGTAATTATTTTGCTAAGCAAATTTTTGGGGAAACGGGGGTAATGGCGTTATGAATGGCGAAACCATCTTTATGATTCACGGGATGATGGGCGGAAGCTGGTGTTGGGATAATTACAAATCTTTTTTCACGGAACGGGGCTACCGCTGCATTACTCCCGTTTTGCGCCACCACGACACCGACCCCCGTGCTGCGCCTGACCCGCGCCTGGGTACTACCGGCCTGCTGGATTACGCCGCCGACCTGGAAAGGGAGATACGCCGGATGGACACGGCCCCCGTTATTATGGGCCATTCCATGGGCGGGCTGCTGGCGCAAATACTGGGCAGCCGGGGGCTGGCCAAGGCGCTGGTGCTCCTTACCCCCGCGGCTCCGCACGGTATTCACTGCGTCAGTTTCTCGGTTTTCCGCAGCTTCGCCGGTCTGCTGGCGCGAGGCAGCTTTTGGAAGAAACTCTTTCGCATTTCCTTCCGGCAGGCGGTGTACGCCATGCTGCACCTTTTGCCGCCCGCGGAGCAGAGAAAGGTTTATGACAGGTTGGTTTACGAATCGGGCCGGGCGGCCTTCCAGATCGGCTTTTGGTTTCTGGACGCCGAAAAGGCTTCCAAGGTGGACCACGCACGAGTGCGGTGCCCGGTGCTGGTGGTCGGCGGGAGCTGCGACAGGGTTACGCCGGCCGCGGTGGTGAAAAAAGTGGCGGAAAAATACGGGAGTGTTTCCACTTACCGGGAATACGAGAACCATGCCCACTGGGTCCTGGGCGAGCCGGGATGGCAAAACATTGTCGCGGATGTGGCAGCCTGGCTGGAGAAAGTGCTGTGATCCATTGAACGGCAGGAAAAAGCGGCCGGACCGGCACCGGCCGCCCCGGGAGTGGTGCGCCGCATGTTGAGCGACCCCGGACCCTGGTTCACGCGCCGTACTTTGCTGGCGCTGAGCGTTGCTTTTGCTGCCGCCTGCACGCTGGCAGCCGGGCTGCTGGCGTCGTTTTTCGGGCCCGGGGACTGGCGGGCTATTTTTGGCGCCGGGCGGGCGCTGCCGCAGCAGCTGGCGCTGGGTGCGCTGTTCGGGGCGGGGGCGGGCGCGGCCTGCCTCTTTAGCCTTTTGCGGGTGCCCGTCTTTGCGGAACTGCGCGACTTGTTCCTGCACGTCATCTTACAGGCGCGGCTGACGCGGGCCGACATGGCCTTTATTTCCCTTGGCGCGGGTTTTAGCGAGGAACTGCTCTTCCGGGGGGCTCTGCAGCCCCTGATCGGCATTTGGTGGTCTTCCCTGCTGTTCATCGCCCTGCACGGTTACTTCAACCCCCGCAGCTGGCGGGTAACCCTGTACGGCGTGCTGATGCTGGCGGTCAGTTTGGGGCTAGGCCTTCTCTGCCGCCACGCAGGGCTGGCATCCGCCGTGACCGCGCACACCGTGGTAGACGTAGTCATTCTCTGGGGGCTGCATTTCCGGCATGCTGCGGGCAAAACGGCCCCGTAAGGCCGGATAATTTTTTGTTCCCGCCGCCAGAATAATATATGAAACGTACCGGCTGTAATCACCTGGCGGCAAAAGGGGGTATTTACCGTGACTAAAAGACCGCATCACCCGGATTTCAGTTACCGGGAGCCGGAACTGCAGGAGGACCTGCACCGCCCGGTGGGCTCTCCGCGGACCAGGGAAGCCAGGTCCCAGAAGGCGCAGCTGCGGAGCCGGCACCGGCACGGCACCAGCAAGGCCGTGAAGATGGGCATGGCCGAGAAAACCGGCCTGCGGGAAAATTAAGGGAGAGGCGCGGGATTCATGCCCGGCACTATCCAAATTCCGTTATTTCATGGCAGTGCGAGAATTTCTGCGCGGCAAGATTTGCATTATATACATTTGTTCATAAAACAACCGCCGGCGGGCAGGGAAAACGGCCGGCGGCAAGAATATAGCTTTTACCGGAAGGTGCTGCCGCAAGGCGCGGAATTACAAAAATGAGGTGATGCTAATGCCGGTGCGCTTAACCACGTTGTGCGAAAACACGGTGGGGGCTCTTGGTTTTAGCGGCGAGTGGGGCTTGAGCATACTGGTTGAGGCCGGAGGGGAGGCGGTACTGCTGGATGCCGGGCTTGGCGACGCGGTGGTGAAAAATGCCGACGTAGGGGGCGTGGACCTGGGCAAAATAAGCAAGGTGGTGATCAGCCACGGCCACGCCGATCATACGGGGGGCCTGCGCCCGCTGCTGCGGAGGCTGGGCAAGCAGGTGGAAGTTTACGGGCACCCCGCCATGTGGGACAAAAAATATGCTTACGTAAAGCCACCCGCCGGCGGTACAGGGCGTTACCGCTACATCGGCGTTCCCTATTGCCGCGAGGAACTGGAGGGCCTGGGCGCTTCTTTCGTCCTGCACAGGGAGCCGGTCTGGTTGAACGAAAATATGGTGGTAACCGGCGAGGTGCCCATGACCACCTCTTTTGAACAGGTGGACGACAACATGTTCGTCAATAAGGACGGCGATTTTGTGCCGGATGAACTGCCCGACGACCGGGCGCTGGTGGTCAAGACGGCCAAGGGGTTGGTGGTGGTGCTGGGCTGCGCCCACCGGGGCATGGTCAACACCCTGCTGCACGCGCGGGAAATAACCGGCGTGCAGGAAATATACGCCGTGGTGGGGGGCACTCACCTGATACGGGCCAAGGAAGACCAGCTGCGGGAGACCGTGGAGGCGCTGCGCCGGCTGGGCGTAGCCCGGATCGGCGTTTCTCACTGCACCGGGCTGGCGGCGGCGGCGCTGCTGGCGCGGGAATTCGGCGCGGCCTTTTTCTTCAACAACGCCGGCACCGTGGTGGATTTGTAAAGGTGCTTGGTTAAGTTTCCTTCCTGCGGGTAAAGCTAGGTATATAAGGAAAACCGCAGGAAGGAGGAATCTTTTTGCCGTTTAGAGAAATCGACGAATCAGCGGCCCAGCAATTCTTCAACATGCTGGGCGACGCGCCGTCCATCCCGGAACTGCAGGAGCGGTATCCCGGCATAGACAATTTGATGCACGTGCTGACCGCCCAGCTGGCCGTCTTTTTCTTGCTGCCCTACCTGGAAGGTAAAATGACCTGCCGGGACCTGGCGGAATCAATGCGGCGTTACCTGTACACGGCCTTTGCCTTCGGCGTAATCATGCGGGAAAACGATTTTGCCACCAGTTACGTGATGGAGTTGTACAACAAAGACGGCAGCGGCCCCGATATTGGCGCCGCGCACGACTAACCCCCTGCCGGGGGGTTAATTTTTTTGCAGCAGGTTGTTTTCCACCCAGCTGCGGATATCCGGAAAAAAAGTATTGCCATTTTCCACCGCCGGTGATAATATAACACTAAGTAAACTAATTTAGTGTTATTAGTTTACCTTCATTTTTTGGCTAACCAGTTAACTGAAAGGAGTATGGCGGATGGATGCGAAAAAGCGGGTCGCGGCCGGGCTGGCTGTGCTGCTGCTGGCAGCGGCCGCCTACTGGGGCTACCGGGCGTATTTCGCCCCGGCTGAAACGGCTATTCAGGCCACCGGTACCATTGAAGCCACGGAAGTGGAGCTGCAGGCTAAAACTCCGGGCACCTTGGAGAAGATCACCGTGGAAGCCGGGGACACGGTTACCCGGGGGCAGCTGGTGGCTGAGCTTTCCCGCAGCGACCTGGTGGCCCAGCGGGAGCAAAACGCCATGCTGGTGTCGAAGGCGGAGGCGCAGCTGGCGGACCTCCTGTCGGGGGCCAGGGCGCAGGAGCTCAAGGAGGCCGCAGCCGCTGTGGACACCGCCAGGGTTGATTACGAAAAGGCCGCCGCGGACTTGGAGAGGGCCAAAACTCTTTTCGCGGAAGGCGCCATTTCCCGGTCGGACCTGGAAAGAGCCGAGGTGAACATGCAGGCGGCCCAAAACCGGCTGCGGGCCGCCGAAGCCAGGCTGAGCATGCTGCAGGCGGGCAGCCGGCCCCAGCAGGTCAACGCCGCGCGGGCCGAGTTGGAGCGGGCCAGGGCCATGCTGGCGGCCACCGAGGCCGTGCTGGAGGACCTCAAAATCTATTCCCCCATTGACGGTGTGGTGCTGAGCAGCAACTACCAGGAAGGCGAGTTTGTCCAGATGGGGGCGTCCCTGGTTACCGTGGCCGACCTGGATGACCTGTGGATCAAGGTTTACATTCCCACGGACGATTTGCCGCGCGTCAAGCTGGGCGACACGGTGCATTTTACGGTCAGCGGGTATGACAGGGTTTTTACGGGCGTCGTGGAGCAAATAGCTTCCCGGGGCGAGTACACCCCCAAGACCATCCAGACCAAGAAGGAGCGGGCCAACGTTGTCTTCGCCGTTAAAATAGGTATCGACAGCGCGGGCAGCGTGCTGAAGCCGGGGATGCCGGCGGACGTGGTGTTTGATGAAAACTGAAGCGGTTTGCCTGCGGTTTGACCGGCGCGTGCCCGCGGCGTGCACCGGTGGTGATAAAATGTCCGGGAGCGGGGTGGGGTGGAAATGATCAGCGCCAGCGGCTTAACCAAGGCGTTCGGCAGCAACGTGGCGGTGGACGGGGTGGACCTCCACGTACCCGAGCAGGATATATTCGGCCTGGTGGGGCCGGACGGGGCCGGCAAAACCACCCTCATCCGCATGATTTGCGGGCTGATAGCGCCGGACCGGGGCGAAGTTTCCCTGCTGGGCCTGGCGCCGTCCCAAGTGGAAAAGGCCAGAGGGAAAATGGGTTACATGCCCCAGCGTTTCAGCCTGTATGGTGACCTGACGGTGATGGAGAATATCTATTTTTTCGGCGCCATGTACGGCCTGGCCAAGAAAACCATCAGGCAGCGGGCCGAAGAAATACTGGCGTTAACCGGCCTGCTGGATTTTAAAGACCGCTTGGCCGATAACCTGTCGGGCGGCATGAAGCAGAAACTGGCCCTCACCTGCTCCCTAGTCACCAGGCCCGCCCTGCTGGTGCTGGATGAGCCCACCTACGGGGTGGACCCCCAGTCGCGCAAGGAATTCTGGCGGCTGTTATACCGCCTGAACCGGGAAGGCATCACCATAGTGGTTTCCACGCCCTACATGGACGAGGCCGAGCTGTGCAAAACCGTGGGTTTTATGAACCGCGGCCGCCTGGTGACGTCTGCTTCGCCCGCCGGCTTGAAGCGGGATTTTCCCTACCGCATACTGGAGGTGCGGGCAGCGGCCGGCGACCCGGGCATGTTCCGGGGACTGGCAGGCGTGCTGGACGCTGCTTTTTACGGCGACAAGCACCGCCTGATCGCCAGCGACCTCCGGGCCGCCCGGCAGGCCGTTGCCGGGCGTTTGGCCGCCTGGGGCGTGCGGGATGCCGCCGTGCGGGAGGTGCCTCCGTCCATGGAAGATATATTCGTGGCTCTGGCAGAAAAAGAGGTGGGTTAGATGGAGTACGTGGTGACGGCCAACGAGCTGACCAAAACCTTCGGCAGTTTCACCGCCGTCGACAGGTTGACGTTGCAGATTAAGCGGGGGGAGATATACGGTTTTTTGGGCCCCAACGGGGCGGGCAAGTCCACCGCCATAAGGATGTTTTGCGGCATCCTGGAACCGACGTCGGGTTCCGGTACGGTGTTGGGTTACGACTTGGTGCGGGAAGCGGAAAAAATTAAGCCCAAGATAGGTTACATGTCGCAGAAATTCAGCCTTTACGACGACCTGACCGTGCAGGAGAACCTTAACTTTTACGCCGGGCTTTACGGCCTGTCCCGCGGGGCAAGGAAGGAGCGGGTGCGGGAGATGGTGGCCATGGCCGGGCTTACAGGCCGGGAAAACGAACTGGCGGCCAATCTCAGCGGCGGCTGGAAGCAGCGGCTGGCGCTGGGCTGCGCCATCATCGCCGGCCCTTCGCTGGTGTTCCTCGACGAGCCCACCAGCGGGGTGAGTCCCACCAGCCGGCGCATGTTTTTCGGTATCATCCAGGAGATGGCTGCCCGGGGCGTGACGGTGATGGTCACCACCCACTTCATGGATGAGGCCGAATACTGCAATAAAATCGCCTTTATAGCCGGCGGGCGGCTGATGGCCGTAGATACCCCGGACAACTTAAAACAAAACGTGCTGGGCGGGTACCTGGTGGAACTGGCGGTTCCCAACGCCATGGATATGATGGACGGCATCGGGCGCCTGCCCTACGTCAGGGAGTGCTCGCTGCACGGCCCCGTGCTGCACGTGCTGCTGGACGACGCCGCGCACGCGGCGGCGCTGCGCCAATACGCCGGCGCCGAGCCCAGGCCGGTGCCGCCTTCGCTGGAAGACGTGTTTATAGCCCTGGCCCGGCGCCCGCCGCGGTAGGGGCGGCCGGGCCGGTCCCGCTGCGGGGCTGGAACAAGAACGGCAAATCTAACGGGGCGGCTCGCCCCGCAAAGGCAGGAGTTGATCCCGGTGAACAGAATTCTGGCCATACTGCACAAGGAAGTTTTACAGATGCGCAGGGATCGCATGACGCTGGCCCTGGTGTTCCTTCTTCCGCTGGTGCAGCTGCTGCTTTTCGGCTATGCCATCCAGACGGAAGTGAGGCACATCCCCACCGTGGTGTTCGACCAGTCCTTGTCCGCCGAAAGCCGCGACCTGCTCAACTCCTTCAGCGCTTCCGGGTACTTCGACATTACCTACACGGTGAACGATTATGACGAGGTCAACAGGATGATCGACAGCGGGAAAGCCAAGGCGGGTATTATTTTACCCCCGGACTTCGACCGTATTCTTAAACGGGGCGGGTCGGCCCCCGTGCAGGTGATAGTGGACGCCAGCGACAACATGGTGGCCAACCAGGCCATAGCCATTGCCAACGCCATAGGGTTGATAAAATCTCAGGAGATAATAGCCAGCCGGTGGAACGTGCCGGGGCCTCCCTACGACGTCAGGGTCCGGCCCTGGTACAACCCCGACGGCATAACCGCTTATTACATGGTGCCGGCCATTCTGGGCATCATCGTGACCATGACCATGGTCATCATGACTTCCATGGGCATCGTGCGGGAGAGGGAACGGGGCACCCTGGAACAATTGATAGTGACGCCCGTCAAGTCCTACGAGCTGATGATCGGCAAGATTTTGCCCTACATTGCCCTGGGCTACGTGCAAATCACGGTGGCCCTGCTGGTGGGCGTGCTGGTATTCAACGTGCCCATTAAAGGCAGCGTGCTGGAGTTGTACATTTTGACGTTGTTCTTCATCACAGCCTCCCTGGGCCTGGGCATTTTAATTTCCAACATTGCCCGCACCCAAATGCAGGCCTTCCAGATGTCGTTTTTCATCATGCTGCCCAGCATCCTGATCTCCGGCTTCATGTTTCCGCGGGAAGCCATGCCCGACTTTATTTATTATCTCAGCGGTTTGATCCCGCTGACTTATTACCTGGACATCATCAGGGGCATCGTGCTGAAGGGCATCGGTTTCTCCTACCTGGTGGGGCAGGTAACGTGCCTGCTGGTGTTTTCCGTGGTACTGCTCACCTTGAGCATTATCAAGTTTAAAAAGAAAATTGCCTGACGGCTGGGCCCAGCTTGTGATAGAGCAGGAAAAATAGTTGCGGCGCGCCGCCCGCCCCGAGCGCCGGGTCGCGGCAGCAGGGAGTGAAGGATTGTGCATGCCAGGGACAAAATAATAACCGCTTTTCGCGAGCTGTCCCGCACCAAGGGGTTGTACAGGGTGACCATGGACGAGCTGGCCGCCCGGGCGGGTATGAGCAAGAGAACGGTTTACCGCCATTTCAAGAACAAGGATGAAATTATCGAGGCGGTTTTAAGCGAGTTTATGCACGGCGTGGCCGGGGATGTAGAGCGCATCATTGCCCGGGAAGATAACCCCTCGGCCCTTTTCACCGCGGTGGTTACGCACTTTATGCGCCGGGGGCGTTCCTTTATTAGCCCGCTGGTACTGCAG
>ENA-OSAF01000205-OSAF01000205.1-marine-sediment-metagenome-genome-assembly--contig:-NODE-205-length-21630-cov-27.267995_pt1 | contig 21630 bp, 16 predicted proteins | sample MGYA00237872_ERZ529318 | MGnify/ENA primary metagenome ERZ529318 (study PRJEB26369, sample SAMN03142813) | marine sediment metagenome | biome: marine; feature: borehole; material: sediment... | reverse complement strand
CACCGTCAAGGACTTCCTTTATAATTCGGTGTATCACAAGATCCGGGTACCTTCTAATGGGTGAAGTAAAGTGAGAATAATATCGTGTGGCAAGACCAAAATGGCCAAGATTCGAAGCAGAGTACTTTGCCTGTTTCAGTGAGCGCAACAACACGGTGCTTATGATTCGTTCCTCTTTCTTCCCTTTCACCATTTCCACCACCTGTTGTAATGCCTTTGGCTGTAGATTCTGAAAGCCCTTAACACTGTATCCCATATTATGCAAAAACCTATTTAAAAACATTATTTTCTCAGGGTCCGGTTCTTCATGAACTCTATATACAAAAGGAATTTCCAGCCAGTGCATGTGCTGCGCAATAACTTCATTACACATCAACATGAACTCTTCTATTATTTTATGCGAAATCGTTCTTTCGAGTTTTTCAATCTCTACCGGTTTACCTTTTTCATCGAGTATAACCTTTGGTTCAGGAAAATCAAAATCGATACTACCTCTTTCCTTTCTCTTCTTTTTCAACAGCTTACAGAGTTCTTCCATAAGCCTGAAATCTTCTATCAAATAATCGTATCTTTTAAATAATGTCTCATCTTTCCCTTCCAGGATAGCCGTTACATCATCATATATCATTCTTTCTTTGCTGTTGATGATGGATGGAGTTATTTCATAATTAACAACCTGAGCATTTTTATCAATTTCCATGAGAACACTCATTGTCAATCGATCAACACCTGGATTCAAACTGCAAATGCCATTGGAAAGCTTCCTGGGAAGCATAGGGATAACCCTATCTACCAGGTATACGCTGCAGCCCCTTTCCCGGGCTTCCACATCCAGCGGGGTGTTCTCTTTAACGTAATAGCTCACATCAGCAATATGAACTCCCAGCAGGTAGTTGCCGTTTTCAAGCTTTTTAATGGATACAGCATCATCCAGATCCCTGGCGTCTGCACCATCAATTGTTATAATTTTCCAGCCTCTGAAATCTTTTCTTCCCCTTAAATCACAGCTGCTGATTTTTTCTGATAGCTTTTCTGCCTGCTCCAGAACGTTTTGTGGAAAATCCTCCGACAACTCATGTTTCCTCATAATAGACACTATTTCCGTGCCCGGATCATCTTTAAACCCTATAATTTCTATAATTCTGCCTTCAGGATTTCTACCCCTTTCTGGCCACTGCAGAATTTCAACAACTACTTTCTGTCCATTTTTGGCTCCATTTATTTCTCCTTGAGCCACATACACATCATAGTATATTCTGGGGTCATCCGGTATTACAAATCCAAAATGCCTGCTGCTTTCAAAACTACCAACAATTGTTCTGTTGGCCCGGGAAAGTATTCTTATGATTTCTCCTTCAGCTTTTTTATCGGTATGAATGGGCTTTGAAATTCTTGCAATAACCCTGTCATTATGCATCGCACCATTCATGTCTTCCAGAGAAATGTAGACATCATCCTTGTCTGGGTCATCAGGAACAACGAAGCCAAAACCCTTATTGCTTCTTTCCAGCCTACCTACAACCAGATTCATTCTCTCGGGAACTCCATATCTCTTTCGGCGGGTTTTCACTATTAAGCCTTCTTTTACCATGTCTCCAAGGAGTTCTCTAAAGCTGCGTCTCTGCTCCGGAGGAATTGAAAATGCTTTCACCATTTCTTTAAAAGCTAAAGGTCTATAGGCTTTTTCCCGCATAAATTCCAGTATCTTTTCCTTTGTGCTCAACTGTAACAAACCTCCATTGTCTCAAATTTAGTTTAAAAAAAGAAAGAGAAGAAGTCCTCCCCTCTTTCACAAACCAAGATCATCCGCTATTTCCTGCATGGCCTTCAAACCTATTTCAATAAACTCTTCTAGGGATAATCCCAATTCTGAACATTTAGCTATCTGGCCCCTATTGGCTCCTCTAGCGAAAGAGTTCTCATTATACCTATTCAGCACAAACCGGGCATCTATGGCACTGAGTTTTTTTTCCGGGTGAATAAGGGCTGCTGCAACAATTAGCCCTGTAAGGGGATCTGTTGAATACAGTGCCTTGTCCATCAGGGTTTTTCTTTCGATCCCATGGACATCATTATGAGCTTTAACGGCATGTACGATTTCTTCATCCAGCCCCTTCTCCTTCAGCATCTCTCCACCCACAAGGCTGTGTTTTTTAGGATCATCCTTTGTTTTATCATAATCAATATCGTGTAAAAGCCCGGCAATACCCCACTTGTCCTCATCTTCCCCAAACTTACGGGCAAGAGCCCGCATTACCGCTTCTGTTGCAAGCATATGTTTTACAAGGTTTCTGTTTGTGACTTTTTCTTCAACAAACTTTAAAGCTTCCTGTTTATCCATTATAAAACCTCCCTGTTGTTACTTCGTAGCGTCAGATAAGACGCTATATTTTTATGGTTTTATTTTCCACTTTTTTGTCTTCCTACCAAATCCCCTCAGCTTCATTTGCAGCAAATTTTAGTTTTAGTATATCTATTATAGTTTCCATCCTCATCTTGCGCGAGCCTTTTATTAAAAGAGTATCCCTTGGTTTTAAAAATTCAAGAATCATCTGACACGCTTTTTCAGTAGTATCAAAAATAAAAATGTTTTCTTCTGACATACCTCCTTCTTCCGCTCCCTTCGCAGTATGTAGCGCAAATTCCCCCACACTTATTAAAACATCGATTTTGCATAAAGAGACTTCTTTGCCCAATTGGTAATGAAAATTAAAGGTTTTTTCTCCCAGTTCAAGCATATCACCGAGAACAGCTATTTTTCTGCCAGATGTTTTTATGTTCTTGAGAGCGGTTAAAGCTTCCTTCATTGATTGAGGGTTAGCATTATAACAATCATTAATTATTTTTATATCTCTGTTTTTTAAGTTGATTATTTCCATGCGCAGAGGTGCAGCCTTGAAATCTCGCAAACTAAAAACTATCTCCTCCAGGCTCAAGCCAAAAACCGAATGGGAAACAGCAATAGCTGCTAAAGCGTTATAAACGTTGCAGTAAAAAATGGTGTTTAATCTAACTTTATATTTACCGTTTAGGATGAATTCAGTAAATGTGTCTTCAATCTTTATTTGGGAAGCAGAAAAATCCGCATTCGTTTTTATTCCAAAAGTAACCACCTTGTTTGTTTTAGCCAGTTCTTTCATCCTTACCACATAGGGATCATCTGAGTTTAAAACTGCTACCCCACCAGAAGGCAGGGATTCTATAAGTTCCGACTTCTCCCTGAAAACATCTTCTTTTGTCTTCAAATATTCGAGGTGAGTATCTCCTATATTGGTAATAATGCCAGTTGTCGGGCTTGCAATATTGCACAGTCGCTTTATGCCTCCCAGCAAGTTCGTTTCCATCTCTAAGACAACCAATCGGGTATGTTTACCGATTTTTAGCAAAGTCAGAGGGACTCCTACAAAATTATTAAAACTTTTTTCTGCTTTGAGTGTATTAAATTTATTAGATAAAATATGACCTATCATTTCCTTTGTAGTAGTCTTGCCATTGGAACCGGAAACTGCAATTACGGGAATATCAAATTTATTCCTGTAGATTTTGGCAATATCCCCTAAAGCTTTAAGGGTATCCTTTACCCTTATAATTATTTTACCTTTATCCCGCATTTCTTTCAAAAAAGCAGTTTTGATATTTCGGGAAATAATGGCACCTGTTGCCCCCCTTGCTAATGCTTCCTCTACAAAAGAATGACCATCAAACTTTTCTCCTTTTAAAGCAATAAATAAATATCCCCGGGCTATCCTTCGGCTATCAACAGAGATGCCAGAAATTTTGGTATCAGGAGTACCTGATATTAAACAACCTCCAGTTCCCTTGACTATTTGAGATAAATATATTGGTTCCATTATCTATCCTATCCAACTCCTTTTACCTTTAAATTTTTTTACTTTTTCAGTTTTCTAGCTGCCCTCTCCAGGTTTTCATCCAAAATCGTTGCATAAGCCATTTTTTTTAAACGGTCGGGTTGCTTCTTTACCATACAAATGAAAAGATAGGCCCGGAATAGATAATGCCCTATTCAGCTCCTCAATAATAGGACTCCCTTCACATCCTTCTTCACCCAAGAGATTTATCGTTACTGCTGGAGGCAATAACTCGGTGGAACCGAGGGGCAAACCAGTTATTGCCCGAATATGCTGTTCAAATTAACAGAAAATGAAAATTTTGGACTTCTTAAGATATATGCAGTTTTCCTGATAAAATCATCATCTCCTGCACAAAACCAAAAATCGTTCAAAAAATAAAAGCATCAATATCTTTTCATGTTTCAAACCATATCCAGCATTTTTTTAAAGTACATTTATAACCGTTCATTTCACCCTTAGCTTTTCTCTCCTAAATAAGAAAAACTTATACCTTAAAACCTCACTGCTTTCAGTTTTCTCACAACACTATTGTAGCATCGCCAAAAGTATAAAACCTGAATCTTCTTTCTACAGCATATTGATATGCTTTAAAGACAAATTCTCTCCCAGCGAAGGCAGAAACTAATACCAAGTGAGAAGAGCGAGGAAGATGAAGATTGGTGATCAGTGTATCAACAACTTTAAACTTATAGCCAGGGGTAATGAAGAGCGATGTGCTGCCTGATCCAGCCTCAAGTTTTCCTTCTTTTGCTTGTGTTTCCATCGCTCTTACTACATCTGTGCCACAGGCGATTATTTTTTTCCCTTCTTTTTTTGCTTTGTTTATTCTTTTTGCCACCAATTCTGGTATTGTATAATATTCAGAGGGCAGCTTATGGGCTTCTATTGTTTCTTCTCTTATTGGCTGAAAACTTCCCCATCCCATATGTAGAGTAATATAAACAACATCTATTCCTTTATCCTCTATTCGCCTCAGGAGTTGTGGCGTAAAGTGCAGTGCTGCAGTAGGAGCAGCCACTGAGCCTTCTTTTTTGGCATATATTGTCTGATATCTAGATGGATCAGAAAGTGGTTTTTTTATATATGGTGGAAGAGGGATTTGCCCAAATTTTCTAATTACCAACTCACTTGTTTCAGGAGAAGAGAACTCTATAATTCTAGTCCCATCAGTTGTTCTGTCTATGATTTTAATGGGGATACCTTCTCCAACCATAACTTCAGACCCAGGAGGAACTCTTCTTCCCGGCTTAACCAGTGCTTCCCAGCGTGATTCTCCCAATTTCTTCAATAAGAAAACTTCTACTTTTCCACCGGTAGCCTTATAAGCCTGTATCCTGGCAGGTATAACTTTGGTATCATTCAGCACTAGAACATCGCCTGGATTAAAGTAATCTATCACATTTCTAAAAACATCTTCTCTCACACTCTTCTTTTTTCTCTCAAGTACCAGTAATCTGGAGGAATCTCTGGGTTCAATCGGCTCTTGAGCAATCAATTCTTTCGGCAGTGAATATTCAAACTTCCTAGTCTCCATTTGAGAGCCTTTTCACACCTCCTTATCCTTTTAAAAATCTTTCTCGCCTTACTTGCCTTTTCTACAAATCTTTTTATCTTTTGCTTTTGCCTTTCCAAAAGAAGAATTTAAAAATTCATGCTTTCTTCTTTTTTTATAGCATTTATAGCATTGCTGCAGCTTTCCCATTTTTTACACCTTCGCTTATGATAGCTACTGCTCCAAATAGGTCTGGCAGGAGTTACCGCTGCATAGATACAACCTGCATTACGAACAATTTCTGGCATAGAAATTTTAGGGAATTTTTTCTCCAGAGGAGCCATATTAAGGACTGCCCCCTGTTGGGACATACCGCTTCGTTGGCTGTGCTGACCACATTGAGGACCAGCTGACCAATCTATAAATTTGGTTTTTTTTTGTTGCCTCGCAGGATGTTTTCTGCAGAAGAGCTTCAGCCTTCTCCAAGACAGTCTTACCTGACCTAAGTCCTTTCAATACCTCCTATTAATTTTTTTCCCACATAATTTTTCTTTCAGCTTCATCACCTTTTCCTTGAAAATCTCGCCGCGGTGTTCAAAACTGGTAAACATGTCGAAACTTTACAACCTTGCATCCTGTTCATGACAAATTTTTTTAATAACTGTAAGAGCACTCCCCCGTGCAGCAGTAATTACTAAACTGCCTTTTTTGATAATCCCGGCTTGTTCTCTCGCAATAGATGTGATGGTAGAACCCAATACATCCATATGGTCATAATCACTGTTAGTTATTACTACGGCTAGAGGCTTATCTATTCCATTTGTTGCATCTAACCGTCCTCCCAAACCCACCTCCAATACCACAAAATCAACCTGTTCTTCTGCGAAATATATAAAGGCCATGGCAGTTACCACTTCAAAGAATGTGGGGTGACTGAATTCAGATTCAGCAGCTACCCTTGCAATATAGGGCTTTAGCCTGGTTAGAATTTCTGCTACTTTCACCTCGGGTATCGGAATACCATTTATAGATATGCGTTCAGTAAAATTAATTAAGTGGGGTGATGTATAAACTCCCACCTTAAATCCCGCTTCTTTTAGTATGGAACTAATAAATGCAACTGTAGAACCTTTGCCGTTTGTCCCGGCAACATGAATAACTTTAAGCCTAGCATTAGGATTGCCCGAATGTTCAAGGAGTTTTTTTATATTGGACAAATCCAGTTTTATCCAAAATTTTTCTAATTCATCCAAATACATAAGAGCATCTCTACCCTTCACTATCATTCACTCCCAGTATTTTTATTACTGTATTTTTGTCGCTAAAAGGATATTTTTTGCCTTTAACAATCTGGTAATCCTCATGCCCTTTCCCGGCAATTAATATTATATCCCCCTTTTGGGCAAGATCCAAAGCTTCTTTGATAGCATTGAAACGGTTTTCATTAATTAAATAACGGCAGAAGGGGCAACCTCTTTCATTCCCGCCTCAATTCCTTTTATGATTTCAGATGGTTCTTCACTTCGTGGATTGTCGGAGGTCAATAATCATTAACAACAAGTATTAGCAATATTATACAAAAAATCTTTAATTTCCAAAAAAACCTCTTTCCTTTCCTTGTCTAAAACTATCAGATGTCTGGAGTTCTCAAACCATACGAGTTTTTTAATTTCAGAACCTATGTTCTTATAGATGTATGCTGCACTTTCAGGTTTAACTGACCCATCTTTTCTTGGTTGTATTACTAGGACCGGACAGGTTATTCTATGTAGCTCCCTTTTTACATGGGCTATTAACTCCAACATGCTCTTCACAGAAACCAGTGGAATTTTTCTGTAATTCGTCACATAAATTCGCACATCTTCATCTAATTTATAACTTCTTTTTTTATAATGGTAGTTTTTGAATTTCATAAGCAAGGGCAGGATTTTGATTCTCCAATCTCTTAAAAAAATTGGGGCAGCTATACTCACAAGACCATCTAGGTTTTCCTCTATCGCAAGTTTTATTGCCAGAATGCCACCCATTGAAAATCCTATCACAAAAACACGGTCACACTTTGATTTTAACCTATTATAACCATCCTTTACTGATCTATGCCAGTCCATCCATTGTGTTTGTTCCAGGTCTTCTTCTTTTGTTCCATGACCCGCAAGTCTTATACCAATTACTGTAAAGCCGAGCCGGGATAGGTATTCCCCCAGTGGCCTTACTTCCCCCGGACTGCCTGAAAATCCATGAATGAGCAGACAACCATCACGGTTTCCCTCTATGAAAAAGGGTTCTCTACTCCTGGGTGTAATATTCATATCCCACCTCCATTTTCCTTCTATTTTACTTTACTGGAAAAGTTTTTTCAAGCAACAAAAAGCCTGGCATAAAGCCAGGCTTTTTTTATCCAATTACTGTGGCAGTTCTGCCTATCGTACTTAAAACTGATTCTGTCGGGAAGAATTTTCTGAAGATCTTGTAGTAGAACAGCTCTTCTTTTGATCTTAAAATAAAATCTTCATGGATTTGTTTTTCTTTTTCAAATTCTTCATCTGTTATTTTATCTTCAGCAATTTTTTCCAGTATTTTGTCACAACCTGCCCCTTTAAAGAACTTCTGTTTTTTCCTCCATACTATATCTTCAGGCAGTTTCTTTTCAAAAGCTTTTCTCAGTATCCATTTTTCTGTTTTATCTTTTATCTTCCATGCTACAGGCAGTTTAAAGGCATATTCTGAAACATCTTTATCCATAAAGGGCATATGGCAATCGAGGGAATGGGCAGCCGTCATTCTATCAACCCTCTGGAATCCATTGCGGTGACCTGTAAAGGTAAGCTTAAGTAGTTCTTGTTTGATCTTATCAGGTCCAAACTGTTTTAAGTAATGATAGCCGCCAAACAACTCATCTCCACCCTCACCACAAAATACAAGGTCAACTCCAGCTTCTTTTGCCAGCTTTGAAACCAAATAGTTTGCTATGGAGCTTCTAACAAGGTACATATCAAAGGATTCCAGGTGGTATATAACCTCTGGCAAGATTTCCAGCATCTCTTCTTCATCATATATATATTCATGATGAGTGGAACCCAAATAATTCGCAACTTTTCTTGCTTTGGGAACATCATTGCTGTGTTTGACACCCACTGAGAAGGTTTCTAAATTATCTGATACTTCTGCAGCTGCAGCTGCTACTACACTGCTGTCTATACCACCACTTAAATACACTCCCAGTTTCTTTCCTTCTCTATATCGCTTGTCTGCAGCATTGACCAGCAGATCATGGACTTTCTGTATAGCTTCATTAAGTTCAACTTTTTCTTCTTCGCTCATTTCAGGCATTTGGTAGTATTTAACAAAGCCTTTTTGAGAATGGTAGTAATGACCAGGGGGGAAGGGTTTGATTTCTGAGCTTGTGTGAACCAGAGCTTTGATTTCTGAGGCAAAGTAAATACAATCTTCTCCTTCTACATAATACAGGGGTTTTAAACCTACCGGATCTCTAGCTGCAATGATATCTTCCCCATCACTTATTATGAAGGTAAAGCAACCATCCAATTCGTTGAAGGATTCTGTCCCAAGTTCAAAGAAGCTATCAAGAATCACTTCGGGTGATGCTCGGTTTTCATTATATACCGCCCCATCAACAACAATTGTAGTCCCATCCTTTTTAAAATAACCACCTGCTTCTTCCTTTAAGGCTGTATTACCCAAGGAAACTTTTTTAAAATCAAATACTTTTTGGACTTCAGGTCCTCGATGCTTCAATTTGTCAAGCATCTTTTCCACCTGTTTACCATCTTTAACCTGGTAAACTCCAGCTATACCACTCATTTTATTAAGTTTAATCACCTCCGCTTGATTTTTTGCTGTTTTTTTCCATAGGCTGGTACACCTGTTATTATAACATAAATTTTTCATATGTCAAAAAAGATGAATTAAACAGCCTAATTTAGCTGCAAGCAATACACATTATAACTTTTCACCATTTAATTTTTATTTCTGATAGATTTTGATGTATTCAAAAAAATATTAAATTAAAAACCTCCTGGAATAAACTTATGTTCGTTTCAGGAGGTTTAATTTCCTAGATTTGTGAATTCTAAAAAAGTGTCTGCAATAAAACAATTTTTTCGTTCTCAAGTAGGGTATAATTTATAATACTGGGTCTGCATTTTTTGTTCGCCTTTCCTATAATACAAAGCCCCTCATACAGTTGAGCTTGTGCTTTTAATGAGAAATACTCTCTTTTATTATAACAAAAAGTAGCAAGGAATGATCCTTACTACTTTTATACATCAGCATTGATTTAACTAAACAGAGGAGCAAATACCAGAGAAACAATGGTCATAAGCTTTATAAGGATGTTTAAAGAAGGTCCAGATGTATCTTTAAAAGGATCCCCTACCGTATCACCAACGACAGCAGCAGCATGGGTTGGAGTTCCTTTACCACCCAGGTTTCCTTCCTCTATATACTTTTTAGCATTATCCCACGCTCCACCGGCATTAGCCATTTGAATGGCAAGCAACACTCCCGTAACAAGGGTTCCCGCTAATAAACCCCCAAGGGCTTCTTTACCAAGTATTAGACCAATAGCAAGAGGTGCAATCACCGCTAAAAGTCCCGGTAAAATCATCTCTTTTAATGCAGCAACCGTGCTGATATCCACACATCTTTTGTAATCAGGCTTCGCCTTCCCTTCCATAATACCGGGTATTTCTTTAAACTGTCTTCTTACTTCCTCTATCATGGAATAAGCTGCTTTACCCACAGCTTCCATTGTTATAGCAGAGAACAGGTACGGCAGCATACCGCCGATAAACATCCCAATAATTACTTTGGCATTTAAAATGTTAATTCCTTCTGCCTGAAGTCCAACGGCAGTTGCATACGCTGAAAACAGCGAAAGAGCTGTTAATGCTGCTGAACCAATGGCAAAACCTTTACCAATAGCTGCTGTCGTGTTTCCAACGGCATCGAGTTTATCAGTGACTTTTCGAACTTCAGGATCCAGCTCTGCCATTTCCGCAATTCCTCCAGCATTGTCTGCAATAGGACCATATGCATCAACGGCAACAGTCATCCCGGTAGTTGAAAGCATACCTACAGCCGCTAGAGCAATACCATAAAGGCCAGCAAACTCGTATGCAACAAAGATAGCTACTGCAATAACTAATATCGGAAAAGCTGTGCTCTTCATTCCTACAGCAAGTCCACTAATTATGTTAGTAGCGGGGCCTGTTTGAGATGCCTTGGCAATGTTTTGAACCGGAAGGTTATCCCCTGATGTATAATACTCCGTAAGAAGACCTATAACTATTCCGGCGATAATACCTGAAGAAGTTGCCCAGAAAGCTCCAAGCTCTCCCAGCATGTACCTGCTTAAAACAAATGCTGCAATAACAACAAGCAGAGCACTGGAAAATGTTCCTGCCTTTAATGCAGAATGGGGATTTGATTTTTCATCGGTTCTCACAAACAAAGTACCTATGATAGAAGCAAGGATACCCAGAGCCGCTAAAATCACAGGAAAAGCTATCCCCCTCAAACCGTAAACCTGTCCGGTATTTACACTGACAGCAACAGCACCTATAGCCATAGCTGCTATAATAGAACCCACATAGGATTCAAAAAGGTCTGCACCCATACCGGCTACATCACCAACATTATCTCCTACATTGTCTGCTATAACCGCCGGGTTTCTGGGGTCATCTTCGGGGATACCTGCTTCTACTTTTCCTACAAGGTCTGCCCCTACATCAGCAGCTTTTGTGTAGATGCCGCCTCCCACACGGGCAAAAAGCGCAATAGAACTTGCTCCAAGGGCAAAACCGTTTATTACCTTGAAACTCTCAACATTCTCGGGATTTCCGAAAAGGTAATACAGAATTCCCAGTCCAAGAAGACCCAAACCAACAACTGACATTCCCATTACTGCTCCACCAGAAAAAGCTATTCCCAGAGCTTTATTCTGGCCCTCTCGAGCAGCATTGGCTGTCCTAACATTAGCTCGGGTTGCAACATTCATTCCTATGTAACCGGCTAAAACAGAACATATTGAACCCACCATATAACTGATAGCTGTAGGAAGGTTTATTTTCCAGGCTAATAATAAAAATAATACTATTATAAATATAACAAGGCTTCTGTATTCTCTGTGCAAAAAAGCCATTGCACCTTCATGAATGGCATCTGATAACTCCTTCATTCGTTCTGTTCCAACAGGATTCCTATTGATTTTGCCTGTTAAATAAAATGCAAACACAAGGGCAATAATTCCCATAACGGGTGCTAAGAAAATGTAGCTCTCCATTTCTTATAGCCTCCTTCAGGGTGTGTATTTTTGAACACTTCAACACAAGGGATTGAAGTGTAATACCTGCATTTTATAATAAGGCCAATGCTATTGATGTAAATATAAACAGCACAGCACAAGCAACCGTCAGTTTGGATAGCAAAGAATCTATTCCCTTTTTCTTCCCAAAGAAAGTTTCAGCACCACCTGCAATTGTCCCCGAAAGACCTGCACTTTTACCGGATTGCAGCAGAACTGATGCAATAAGGCCAAAACAGAATATAATATGCAGTATTCTAACGATGGTTAACAGCATGGTTACACCTCCCAATAACTTTTCAACAAAGATATTTTAACACAGTTAATATCAAAAAACAACAAAAAGGGGGTAGTTTTTGACCTACCCGCCCTATTATTTAAAGTATTATCAGTTTTATCGTATTCCTATGTTATAAATAGAATTGATTCCAAGAAATTCACCGGTATTCCCAAGATACTCCTCTATTCTCAGCAGTTGATTGTATTTGCAAACTCTATCTGTCCTTGAAGGAGCTCCTGTTTTAATTTGACCTGTATTAAGTGCAACAACGAGGTCAGCTATGGTGGTGTCTTCAGTTTCCCCAGATCTGTGAGAAATTACTGAGGTGTAGCCAGCTCTTTCAGCCATCTTGACAGCATTAACGGTCTCTGTTAAAGTTCCTATCTGATTAACTTTTATCAAAATAGAATTGGCAACTCCCATTGATATGCCTTTTTCCAGCCTTTCAGTGTTGGTAACAAAGATATCATCACCAACCAGCTGGACCCTGTTTCCAAGTTCTTTCGTTAATCCAACCCAGCCTTCCCAATCCTCCTCTGCCAGTCCATCTTCTATAGAAAGGATGGGATACTTTTCTACCAGTTCTTTGTAGTAGCCGATCATTTCTACGGCAGTTCTCTCTATGTTCTCACCCTTGAAATAGTACTTGCCGTTTGCAAACAATTCCGTTGCTGCAACATCTAGAGCTATGAAAACATCTCGCCCCGGTGTATACCCCGCTTCTTCAATAGCCTGAAGTATAACCTGGATAGCTTCTTCATTTGATTTTAAATCGGGTGCAAATCCACCTTCATCACCAACAGCGGTGGAATATCCTTTCGCTTTCAATACCGATTTTAATGTGTGGAAGACCTCTGTTCCTATTCTCAAGGCTTCAGCGAAACTGTGGCCTCCTGTAGGCATGATCATAAATTCTTGGATATCCACATTGTTATCAGCATGCTTTCCGCCATTCAAAATATTCATCATAGGAACAGGCAAAACTCTGGCATCAAAACCACCTATGTAATTGAATAGAGCTATTCCCAGATCCTGGGCAGCAGCTTTTGCGCAGGCCAGGGATACACCCAGTATGGCATTGGCTCCCAGTTTTGATTTGTTCGGTGTGCCGTCCAGTTCAATAAGGGTTTGGTCAATTCCCACCTGATCCGTTATCTCCATACCTATTATCTCTTTGTTTATAACGGAATTGACATTTTCCACTGCTTTCAAGACACTTTTACCCTTATAGATTTTTTCATTTCCATCCCGTAATTCTACTGCTTCAAAGGCTCCAGTCGAAGCTCCTGAAGGCACTGCTGCTCTACCGACAACACCATTTTCTAATGTTACTTCCACTTCAATTGTAGGATTTCCCCTTGAATCAAGTATCTGTCTTGCATAAACATCGGAAATGGCTGTCATTTTTTATCCCTCCTGTGTTTTTTTATTTTACAATCAGGCTCTCACCTGTCATAGAATCAGGCTTTTCTATTCCCATAAGGTGTAACATAGTGGGAGCAATATCACACAACCTTCCGTCCCTTACCTTTTTAAATCTGGAATTTATAAGCAGGAAGGGAACGGGATTGGTGGTGTGGGCGGTATGAGGTTCACCGGTTTCATAATTTAACATCTGTTCACAGTTACCATGGTCTGAGGTTATTAAAACCACTGCATCCTGTTTGAGCAGGGTATTCACCACCTTTCCTATACACTCATCCACGGCCTCTACCGCTTTTACAGCAGCTTCGAAATTCCCTGTATGCCCCACCATATCGGGGTTTGCATAGTTAAGGATAAAACAGTGGTATTTGTTTTTTTGAATTTCCTTTACAGCCCTCTCTGTCACTTCGTATGCACTCATTTCAGGTTTCTGGTCGTATGTTGCAACTTTGGGAGAAGGAATTAGTATTCTTTCTTCCCCCGGGAAAGCCTTTTCATCACCACCATTAAAGAAAAAGGTAACATGAGCATATTTTTCTGTTTCTGCCAGCCTCATCTGTTCAAGACCCTGCTGGCTTATAATTTCACCGAAAATATCCTTTAGCTTAACAGGTTTATATGCTACCTGAACGTTTTTAATATCCTCATCATAAAGGGTCATACACACAAAAAATGTCTTGGGATTAACCTCCCTTTCAAAACCTTTAAAATCCCTGTCGACAAAAGCTCTTGTCAGCTGTCTTGCCCGGTCAGGCCGGAAGTTGAAGAAAATGATGGAATCTCCATGAGACACCCGGGTGACCGGTTTGTTGTCCTGAGTTACCAGCACGGTAGGTTTAACAAATTCGTCCGTTTCTCCCCGTTCATATGCCTTATTAACTGCTTCCTCCGGAGTAAAGGCTTTAATTCCTTTACCTATAACAATGGCTTCGTAAGCTTTTTGTGTCCTGTCCCACCGTTTATCCCTGTCCATTGCATAATATCTTCCTGTCACTGTTGCTATTTTCCCAACGCCTGTCTCTTCTATCTTGTGCTGCAGCTGTTTTATGTGCTTTTGGGCTATTTTGGGGGGAACATCCCTGCCATCCAGGAACACGTGAATAAAAATATTGTTCAATTCCCTTCTTTTTGCCAATTCCAGCAGGGCATAAAGATGATGAATATGACTGTGCACTCCTCCATCTGAGAGCAGTCCCATTATATGAAGGGAAGTTTTGTTTGCTTTAGCCTGTTCTACAGCTTTCACCAAAACTTTATTTTCGAAAAAGCTTCCATCCTCTATAACCCTGTTTATTCGGGTATAATCCTGGTAAACAATTCTCCCTGCACCTATGTTCAGGTGTCCCACCTCTGAATTGCCCATCTGCCCTTCAGGAAGACCTACATCCATCCCACTCGCTTTAAGTTGAGAAGATGGATAACTACGAAACAATCTGTCAAGATTGCTTGTTCTGGCATTATAAACAGCATTCCCCTTCTGGCGTTCATTTATACCCCACCCGTCCAGGATAATTAAAGCAATTGGTGTGTTAGTTTTTATCATCTGATATTGTCTCCCCTCTTGTTATCTATCATACGTAATGATTTTGTAAAAGCTTTCTGCCTGAAGGCTCGCTCCTCCCACCAGAGCACCGTCAATTTCCGGCATCTCCATGAATTCCCTGATGTTGTCCGGTTTTACACTTCCACCATACTGAATCCTGATTTCACCAGCGATGTTTGCATCGAAAACATCTTCCAGGGTTTTTCTAATCATTGCAATAACTCTATTGGCTTCATCCGAATCCGCCGATCTACCAGTTCCTATAGCCCATATGGGTTCATACGCTATAACCAGGTCTTCTGCCTGATCCTTTTCCACACCTTCTACGGCTTTTTTAACCTGGCCAGATACAAAGACCTCTGTTTCTCCACGATCTCGCTGGTCGATGTTTTCTCCCACACAAATGATGGGTTTCAGCCCATGAATTAGAGCTGAAAGCACTTTTTGATTTACCATGGCATCATCTTCACAAAAATAATTCCTGCGTTCAGAATGGCCAATGATGACGTACTCACAACCTATTTCTTTAAGCATCACAGGAGAGATCTCACCGGTATAGGCGCCACTCTTTTCCCAGTGCATGTTTTGGGCTCCCAGCTTGATATTACTCCCTTTCAACTCTTTGGCCACTTCAGATAGTGAAACAAAAGGTGGACACACCACAACCTCTACATTCTGAGGAATGCTCCCGGCTTTTTTGATTTCCCTCACCAGGGCAACAGCTTCAGATACTCTCTTGTTCATCTTCCAGTTTCCTGCTATTACGGGTTTTCTCAATTTCATTCCCCCCTTTTTTATTCTTTATCATCCAGGGCTTTTATAGCAGGAAGTTCCTTGCCTTCTAGAAACATCAAAGAGGCGCCTCCTCCAGTTGAAACATGGGTCATCTGGTCAGCAATACCAAGTTTTTCAACAGCCGCTGCCGAATCTCCTCCTCCAATTATAGTTGTCGCGTTACTCCTTGCTATGGCTTCAGCAACTTGTTTGGTGCCATTTGCAAAAGCTTGTATCTCAAACACTCCCATGGGACCATTCCAGAGCACTGTCTTGGATTGATTAATATATTTTACAAATTCCTCAACGGTTTTTTCACCAATATCGACTCCCATTAAAGCATTTGGTATCTGGGAAACATCTACAGTTTTGTGTTCAGCATCAGCACTGATTCTGTCTGCTACAACAACATCCCGGGGCAAAACTATGTTCGTATTTAGTTTCTTCCCTTTCTCAAGAAAGCCTCTAGCCATATCTATTTTATCTTCCTCAAGGAGAGATTTTCCAACCTCATATCCTAAAGCTTTAAGGAAAGTAAATGCCATTCCTCCTCCAATTAATAGATTATCAGCTTTTTCCAGCAAATTCTCAATAACTCCTATCTTATCCTTTACCTTTGCTCCACCCAATACAACTGTGAAAGGCTTCTCAGGGTTCTGTATGACTTTTCCCATAGTTGTTATTTCCTTTTCAAGAAGAAAACCCGCAGCTGAAGGCAGAATCTCAGCAACTCCTACAGTAGAAGCATGAGCCCGGTGGGCTGCACCAAAAGCGTCATTCACATAAAGATCAGCCAATTTTGCAAGGGCTTTTGCAAACTCCGGATCATTTTTCGTCTCTCCTGGATGAAATCTAACATTTTCTAATAGAAGAACATTTCTGTTTTTCATCCGGGATACGGCTTTCTCGGGTTCTTCACCTATGCAGTCATCTGTTTTGATAACTTTACGATTCAAAAGCTCTGACAGTCTTTGTGCTACAGGATTCAATCTTAATTTTTCCACAACCTTCCCCTTGGGCCTGCCCAGGTGGGAAACGAGAATTACTTTGGCTCCCCTTTCTATCAAATAGTTTATTGTAGGTATTGCTGCTTTAATTCTGGTATCATCGGTTATTTTACCTGATTCATCCAGAGGCACATTGAAATCTACTCTAACCAACACCCTTTTCCCTTCAACATCTAAATCTTTAACACTTCTCTTGTTCATCCATACCCCTCCTTAAATACATGATGATTTTTTCGGCTGCCCCTTCATCTGTAATTAAAACATCATTAAAGTATCTGGTTACTGAAATTATCGCCAGAGCTTTCCTGGATCCACCTGCCACAGTTATTACTGTTCTCATGTTTTTGATATCCTTTAAATCAAGACCAATACTTGACGTTTCATACACAATATTGCCTTTTTCATCAAAATAATACCCCAGGGTTTCTGAAACCGCCTTGTTTTTCTCGAGTTGAGCGATTTCCTCAGCACTCAACCCTCGACGTTTTGCCATTTTCTTTGCTGCCCCTATTCCATGAAGCAGAATGTTGGCTGATTTGATCATCTGTATAACATTTTTTATCTTGTTATCTTTCACAACCCTTTCCATTGTGTGTCTATCCAATGTATCAGGAATATGCAGCAGTTTATATCTGCCTCCGAGTTTTTGGGCAAGTCGGGCAGCAATGGTATCGGCTTGAATATCTACCTTTTCTCCCAGAGCTCCCCTGCCCGGAACCACCAGCACATCCACAGGACAGCTTACAGGCTCCATGGATTTTGCAATTTCTGCCATAGTGGTCCCTCCCGTGATGGCTACAACATCTCCGTTTTTGACTCTGCTTAAAAAATACTGAGCTCCAGCTTTACCCATCTGTTTTTTAACTAAAGGATCTTTATCGGAGTCTCCCGGCATTATTATCACGTCTTTAAAGCCAAAGGCTTTTTTAATGATATCTGAAGCACGTTGTAAACCCTTTAAATCTACAACGAATTTTTCTAGTTCTTGAATAATTCCTTTTCCTTCAGGGGTTAGCTGCATACCCCACTTGCCAATTTCTATTAAGTCCTGTTCTTCAAGCAGCTTTATTTCCCTTCTCAATGGCCTCTCATTAACTTCAAGTTTATTAGACAAACGTCTTCTTCCTATGGGTTGTGAATAGTTTATTTCCCTTAAAATTAAATACCTTAAATAAATTCTATCTATCAATTCAGGTGTTATTTTTTTTAACAGTTCTACCACATCAGTCATATTTTTTCCCCTTGATACTGGTTTGTGTTTGTTTTGAAAGATTAAAGCAGCCCCAATGGGCCACTTTTTGATTAAAGACCTTTTTCCCAAATATATTTTACTAAATCCATCACCCTGCATGAATATCCCCATTCATTATCATACCAGGAAATAACTTTAACCATGTTGTTTTCTATGCACATGGTCAATTCACCATCAACTATTGAAGACAACGAATTGCCTTTGTAATCCATGGAAACCAACGATTCTTCGCTGTAACCAAGGATTCCTTTGAGTTCGTTTTCTGAGGCCTTTTTAAGAGCCGCATTTACTACGTCTTCTGTTACATCCTGCTCAAGTTCGGCAACAAAATCTACAAGGGAAACCGTTGGTGTAGGCACCCTTAATGCCATACCATTTAGTTTGCCTTTAAGCTCAGGTAAAACAAGTTCAACAGCTTTAGCTGCCCCTGTAGTAGTGGGAATAATGTTAAGTGCCGCTGCCCTCGCCCGTCTTATATCTTTATGAGGCAAATCGAGAATCCGCTGGTCATTGGTATAGGAATGAACCGTTGTCATAAGTCCCTTCCTTATACCGAACTCATCATTTAGAACCTTTGCAACAGGGGCCAGGCAGTTAGTAGTGCATGAAGCATTTGATATAATGTGATGCTTTTCCGGATCATACTTTTGCTCATTTACACCTAGAACAATTGTTATGTCTTCATTTTTGGCCGGAGCGCTGATAATAACTTTTTTGGCACCCGCATCCAGGTGTTTTGCAGCAGAATCCCTGTTTCTAAAGATGCCTGTTGATTCTATAACTATGTCTACCCCCAGTTCCTTCCATGGCAAAACAGCAGGGTCTTTCTCAGAAGTAACTCTGATTTTTTTGCCATTTACTGTTATGTAACCCTTTTCTGCCTCTATCTCTGCTTCAAACTTACCGAACACAGAATCATACTTTAATAAATGAGCTAAAGTTTCGGTGTCATAAAGGTCATTTATCCCAACAACTTCAATATCAGGGTGGTACAAAACCCCAGCCTTAAAAGCATTCCTACCTATTCTACCAAAACCATTGATACCAACTTTTACTGCCATGCATATACCTCCTTAAATAAGTTATACAAAAATTTACCTATCCCCTTTTCGGGATTAAAAACAGTTTCGGCCTCAAAAGTCTCGATTTTAATATGCCCAGATTAAATCCTTTTAAAATTGAATACTTCTTAGGCTCTGTTAATAGGTGCTTTATCACCTCCTTATTAATTTATCCCTAAACAACCCTCCTTATTACACGCCTTGATTTTTATTGACATGGCTGCAGTTTTTGTTCTGCAACTTTTCGTTATTAAACCTGACGCTACCAAGGCTGGCAATTTTGGCCCGGCTCCCAGATTGGCTGACCAGGCTACCGTCAAACTCCGGTGGACTTCTTGCCCAGTTCCGCATCAATGTGTCAAAGAGCGACCTTAGACTCAGAGGTGAAGCATGAAAAATGCTCAAAATTTTTATCCTTCACGGTTTTATGCAGAAAATACAGCGAAAAGTTTTTGCTTCACTATTCCTGAAGCTTTGATAGCTCTACATTTTGAAATTCATGCTTCAGCTCTGCCTCAGACTGACCTCGAACCCACCTTCACCTTCGACTTTGCTAACCCAGGTTAGCCCTTTGAATCAAACCGTTGTACCAGTAGCATTAACGTATATTTTCTTTCTTGCTTATGGTACACAACTGTATGGCACTCAACCTGGTATTTACCTGTTGAGTTAAATTTGAAAATGGTGTATCGTTATGCAGGAGTATTGTTGTTACACGTAAAACGCACATCGAGTTGAGTGCCGGGCAAAAACCTATAACGTTCCTATCTTTTGATTAAGTTCAACCTCTTTAGTGCCTATTTGACGTCTGTAAGTTCAATGAATAATGCTAAATTAACGGGATAGTCATATTTATTAATTCAATTTGCTGGTCTTATTTTGACCCATATATTTAATATTTGCCCCATGTCGGCCAAAAAAATATAATCAATCTAATTTGCTATTTCTATATAAAAAATCAAATTCCTCCCTTAAAAATCATTTTTTAATATCTTTTTCTTTTTATAGATGGCAGGATTTTCATTTCATCTCTGTATTTGGCTACTGTCCTCCTCGATATCCTGATTCCTTTCTGTTTTAATATATCGGCAATTTTTTGGTCACTGTAAGGTTTCTTGGGGTTTTCCATTTCAATAATTTCTTTAATCATGCTCTTTACCGTTTTGGAAGATGTGGCAGGACCATCGGTGGTATTAATACCGCTATTGAAAAAATACTTCAATTCAAATATGCCTCTTGGGGTTTGCACATACTTGCCATTGGTAGCTCTGCTCACAGTGGATTCGTGAACCCCTATCTTATCAGCGATATCTCTAAGATTCAAAGGCTTTAAATACTTAACCCCTTTATCAAAAAATTCTCTTTGAGCTTCAACAATAGAAGAAACCACCTTATACATCGTCATTCTTCGCTGTTCTATGCTTTTTATAAGCCAAAGAGCTGATTCAAGCCTGTTAGATAGAAATTTGTAAATGAGTGATTCCTTTGTTTCTCTTGTCAACAAATTCCTGTAGAAGTTATTTATTGACAATCTCGGAACGGTGGTATCTTTAATAATAACAACATACTCGTCTCCCACCTTCTCCACTACAGCATCTGCCGAAATATACTGGGTATCATCAGAATCCCTGAAGTTTCGACCGGGTTTGGGTTCCAGGGTCTTAATGATATCTTTAATTTCTTGAACCTCTTTTAAAGTAATCCCCAGTTCTTCAGAAATCCTATTGAACCTGGCATCAGCCAGATCATTCAGGTAGTGCCTTACTACTTTCTCCAAATGAGGATGCTTTAATCCTTTTTGCTTTATTTGAATCAACAGACATTCCGTTAAATCCCTTGCCCCTACACCAGCAGGTTCAAAGCTCTGAATGATTTTTAAAACATTCAAAACCTCTTCAATGGAACATTGCAGGAGTTTGGCAATTTCTTCGCACGAAATTCTCAAATAACCATTTTTATCAAGATTACCTATGATGTATTCCCCTATTTTTTGATCTTTTTTTGACATGGTGGAGAGGTGAAGCTGAAACATTAAATGTTCGTGGAGAGTAGGTTCTTTGCTCACGAATTTTTCGTAAGAAAAATCATTTTCATCACCACAACTACCCCTGAACCCTTTCACATATCCAAAATCATTAACTTTTTGAAAATACTCTTCCCAATCAATTTCATCAACAGGGTTTTCCCTTTCTTCTACGGGTTCACCAAATTGTTCTTCACTATTATTCATTTCCAGCACCGGATTATTAAGAACGGCCTGTTCTATATATTCTGACAATTCAATAGAAGACAATTGTAAAATTTTTATTGCCTGACGCAGCTCAGGAGTCATAATAAGTTTCTGCGTCTGCTCAAGGGTTAACCCGTAGTTCATTCTCATAATGGTTTCCACCCCTCCCAGTGTTTTAACCCCTATAGTTAATATATTCAAATTTTTTGAAAAATTACATTGTCTTGAATTTGTTTTGTTATCTACACTGAAAATAACTCATCTACCGAGCTGACCATTCCGGCTTGGCTCCGGTGATTCTTGCAGGCCACCCGACACTCAATTCAGTAGAGCAAAGCTGCAAACATCATATGTTCCCCTAAAGTAGTC
>ENA-OSAF01000203-OSAF01000203.1-marine-sediment-metagenome-genome-assembly--contig:-NODE-203-length-21659-cov-23.202416_pt1 | contig 21659 bp, 23 predicted proteins | sample MGYA00237872_ERZ529318 | MGnify/ENA primary metagenome ERZ529318 (study PRJEB26369, sample SAMN03142813) | marine sediment metagenome | biome: marine; feature: borehole; material: sediment... | reverse complement strand
TGGAGTTCAGACGTGTGCTCTTCCGATCTTGCCATACTACTATAGATACATTGTAAACGGGAGTGATTATATGATTATTGCCCTGGCTCAGGTTAACCCCGTGGTGGGCGATATACCTTACAACGCCGGCAAGGTCCTGGAGTACAGCACCAAGGCTAGGAACGCCGGAGCGGATCTGGTAGTGTTTCCCGAACTGACACTGACGGGCTACCCGCCCAAGGATTTGCTGCTGCGCAAGGAATTCCTGGATGAAACGGAAAACTGGATGTCCCGCATCATACCCGCCAGCCGCGATATCGGCATCTTGCTGGGTACCCCCCAGCGCGGAGAAAAGGGGTTGTACAATGCGGCAATACTGCTGCAAGGCGGCCGGGTGAAGGGCCTGCAGTACAAAAGCCTCATCCCCTATTACGACGTTTTCGATGAAACAAGGTATTTCAAGCCCGCACCCGAGCGCCGGTGCATTGATTTTTGCGGGATGAAACTGGGGGTTACGGTCTGCGAGGACATCTGGAACGATAAAAGCTACTGGAACCGCCGGCTCTACGACATCGACCCGGTGGAAGAACTGGTAGCCCAAGGCGCGAAACTAATCATCAACCTGTCGGCTTCGCCTTATCATTTCGGCAAGCACACCCTGCGCGTCGACATGCTGGGCAAGGTGGCCGCCAGGCACGGCGTGGGTATCATATACGTCAACCAGGTAGGGGGCAACGACCACCTGGTATTTGACGGTTCCAGCTGCGTCGTGACCCCGAAGGGCACGGTACGCCTGCAGCTGCAAAGCTTTAACGAGGGTTTGGCCGTCGTTGATACGGATGCGCTAATCGCCGCCGGCGCAGCCTTGCCGGACAGCGGCGCCGCGCAGGCAGCGGGTGTAGAAGATATCAGCTGGGTTTACGAAGCATTGGTACTGGGCACCAGGGACTACCTGCACAAAAACGGGTTTACCCGCGCCGTCGTCGGCCTAAGCGGGGGCATCGATTCATCGGTCACCGCCGCCCTGGCGGCCCACGCCCTGGGCCCGGCCAACGTGCTGGGCGTTGCCATGCCCTCGCGTTACTCTTCCCGGAGCAGCCTGGACGACGCCGCCCAACTGGCCGGCAACCTGGACATACAATTTAGGGTAATACCCATTGAAAGCATTTTTCAGGCCTACATTGGTGCGCTCAACCCCAGCGGCGCCGTCATGATGGACCTGGCCGAGGAAAACGTGCAAGCCAGGATCAGGGGCAACATCCTCATGTATATATCCAACCGGGAGGGCCACCTGGTGCTGGCCACCGGCAATAAGTCGGAAATGGCCATGGGTTACAGCACCCTGTACGGAGACATGACCGGAGGATTGAACGTGCTGGCCGACGTGCCCAAGGTGATGGTATACCGGCTAGCGCATTACATCAACAGGAACGGGGAAGTCATTCCCCGCAGCGTGATTGACAAGCCGCCTTCCGCCGAGCTGAAACCGGACCAAAAGGACGAGGACAGCCTGCCGCCATACAATGTGCTGGACGAGATCCTCAAGGCATATATTGAAGACTTGCGCCCCGTGAATGAAATTGCGGCCATGGGCTACAGCCGGGAACTGGTGGCGGGTATCGCCCGCCGCGTAAACCGGGCGGAATACAAGCGCCAGCAGGCCCCGCCTGGCCTAAAGGTGACTTCCCGGGCCTTCGGGCCGGGCCGCCGCATGCCCATCGCCCACCGCTGGCACCTGAAATAAAAAACCTTTTGTCATCTAGAGCAACCAACGTGCCGTTCAACCGGGCGAGCCGGTTCCCCGGCCAGGGGCAGACCCTGCCTTCCACCTTAACGTATCTTCAATCAACCAAATCATTGTCCGCAAACAGCCGGTCGCGGGCCCGCTCAATTAACCGGGGATCATCGTTTTCCGGTGCGTTTACCCGGGAGGAAACAGGATAGGCCACCATTTCACCTCCGTAAGGCCGCAGCAATGCCTGCAGCAGCGAGGTATCGTCAGAAGAGAGCCAAAGTGCGTACTCCTGTTCTTCAGTGAAGATGACAGGCATCCTGTGGTGCACGGCCTCAAGATACTCATTGGCCGCAGTGGTTATTATACAGCAGGTGTGGACCACACCTCCCCCGGCGGGCCGCCAGGCGCTCCACAGGCCGGGGAAGGCGAACAGTTTTTCTCCCGGCAAAATAATGCGCAGCGGCCGTTTGGTCCTGCCCTCCTTCTTCCACTCGTAAAAACCATCGGCGGGAACCAGGCAGCGCCGGTGCCGGAAGGACTGCCTGTAGGCCGGCTTGCCGGCAACCGTTTCCGCGCGGGCATTGATCATTTTGTAGCTCGTGCGCTCATCCCCGGTCCAAGGAGGTATAAACCCCCACCGCATGGGAATTATCACCCTGCCGCCCGGCCCCTGCGTGACAACCGGTATATCCTGGCCGGGCGCTATATTGTAACGCGGCGCGTGGCGGTAATTTTTCACCTGCGCGCCAAAGGCGGCGGCCAGTTCGCTTATATCAACAGTCAGGGTAAAACGCCCGCACATGTTCATTCACCCCGCGTAACAGGTTCGACGAGCCGCGGCTGTTATCCTGTAACGAAAATTTTCTTTCACCCTACATAAAGTACCAGGCAAACGGCGCCCAGCCCAACGGGAGACAAAATAAAGCGCAGCTGCGCGGGCGGTTTCCCAGTCCATGTCCCCTTCGTTCAGCACCCCGGCGGATACGGTGTAACCATGCTTAACCAGCAGGTGCATAATGGCGGAACCGGCGCCTCCCCCGCAAATAAGGACATGGGTAATGGCCATAAAAAAGCCCCTTGCCGTTACAGTAGTAATTTTCTGACTATTATTACAACAACCGCCCAAACCGTTGTAAGTCTTAATAAACGGGTAATCCGGCACCTCAAACCCGGTTGTATAAAATTACGTCAGGTGTGATGCGATAATGGTCAACGGCGCGGCAGATGCCTGCGCGCAAACCCTTTATTTTAGCGCCCCGGGCGGCTGCATCCACCTGGCACACAGTTTGCACCTTAAGTTACATTATAAGTGAAAATGTTCTAAGAAAAGCAAATTTAAGTTTTCCATTAGGGGGTAAATGACGTGCGCTTTGGTGAAAGGTTGTACGAGTGGATGGTTGACAACCTGGAGCAACCCTTGCTGGAGGCCGAACTGCACAAGGTAGAAATGGCCCGGGACCATAATCCGCACGACAATGCCAACCGGATTTTTATCGCGGTGGCCTTTGTAACCGCGCCGCTGCTGGTCCTGGCGAGGTTCATATTGACTTAACCTGGAAAGTATTCTCCTGCTTAACGTTTCAGGGGAGGGGGAATCCATGACGGACAAGGAATTTATTTCCGTTTTTGTGCAGCAAAAGGAAAGGTTTATCAAGCAAATAGCACCCGGGGACAGCAACCGTATGGCGCTGGATCAATTTGAAAAGTGGTTAAAAGAAAAATTGGCCTCCAGGGCTGCCGCCCGGGGAACGCGCGAGGTAAGAAAACAGGAGCTGGGCGTTTTGCTGGACCAAGTGGTGAACGAAGCCACCATTATCTTACAGCGCCGCGGCCTGCGGGTTAACTGCGTTTCCTTCAAAGTACCGGGCGCGAAGACAACTTCCCGGTGCCTAAAGGTCCATCCTTACGACAACATTTATTACCGCATCTGCAAGACCTCTCCCCGCAAGGGCAAGTACAGGGGCATGAACTTGATAGCCATTGAACTGGTCATGGACGGCAACAAAAACAATGTATTCGTTCCTCTCCTGGCCCAAAAGGAAAACATAGAAAAGCAGCTGGGCATGGCAATTGAACGGGAAAGGCAAACAATAGAAGCCACCGGCAAGTACAGGTTCAAAGTATTCTTCCGCCTGGACAATTACGGGGCATCGGAAATTGTCCGGCAGCTGAGCCACACCTTGGCCGATTTCATATACGTCACCTGCCAGTACCTGCCGCAAACCAGTTGACCGCATCAGTAGAAATAATCGTCTATGACCATAAAAACGTCCAGAGTGCGCACGATGCCGATCACTTTACCCTCGTGCATCACCGGCAGGGAATTGACCTGCTGCTTCAACAAAACCAGCGCTACATCCAGTACCGTTGCTCCGGCGTCAACCGTGTACAGTTCCAGGGGGCGCATGACGTCCCGTACCCTGACCTTGGTTTCTTCCCGCAGCCGGTTCACGTAATACCATCCCCATGACTCGGCCTTGATTTGCGGGTCCTCTTCCAGCTCCTTCAAGCCCGCTGCCCGCAGCAACCCGCGCATGGTCAATATGCCCACCAAGCTGTTGTCTTCTCCCAGCACCAGCACGCTCCGGTGGCCGTGCCAGGCCCTTCCCTCGCTGTGCATGGCGCTTTGCAGCGCCTTTATGGCCTCGTACAAGGTGGCTTCCTCGCTGATGGTCACGTAGCTCTCTATGGGCACCATAATGTCGGCCGCCTTTTTGTTTTGCACGCGTATCCCCCCGTTAATCCAGCAGCTCGCCGATGACCCAAAAAACGTCGATAGTCCGCACCATGCCCGCCAGCCTGCTCCCGTCCATTACCGGCAGCAGGTTGATTTTATACTTGACCATTTTGCGCAACGCCTCGAACACACTGCTCCCCACGGATACGGTAATGAGATTGATGGGCCGCATGATATCCCGCACCACGATTTCCAGGTTATCGTTGAACTTGCGTAAAAAAAACAGTCCGGTGGCGTCGCTTTTCAGCAGGTGGTCCTGTATGGCCTGCAGCTGAAACGCCCGGAGCAGCCCGCGCAGAGTCAGCACGCCCACCAAGTGCTCCCTGCGATCCAGCACCAGGGCCGCCTGAAAACCGTACCAGGTTCCGTCCCGCTGGTGGAAGAACTGCCGCATAACCCGCACCGCCTCGGCAACGACGTCGTCTTCCTCCACCACGGGGAAATCGTGTACCGGCACCATTATGTTCTCCACGGTTTGCCTGTAAGGCATAAAGCACCTCCGTCACTCGATAATGCCCAGTTCCTTCATTTTGGCATACAGGGAACTCCGGTTTATTTTCAGCGCCTGGGCTGTGGCCGAGCGGTTCCAGTTGTTTTCCTCCAGAGCCTTGAGAATTACTTCCCGCTCCACCTCGGAAACAATTTCCTTCAAGGACTCGCCCTGTATTTCCCCCAGCCAGTCAATGCGCCGGTTACCCTTGCGCAGGCTGAGCGGCAGGTCCTCCACCGTCAGGAGCGGCCCGCTGGACATGAGCACCGCCCGTTCGCAGACGTTTTTTAGTTCCCTGATGTTGCCGGGCCAATCGTAATTCTCCAGCAGCACCATGGCCTCCCGGGAGAAACCGTTGATGGTCTTACCGTATTCGTTACAGCAGTTCCTAATGATATGATCCACCAGGGCGGGAATGTCTTCTTTGCGTTCCCGCAGCGGCGGCAGGACAATGTCCACCACATTGATCCGGTAATACAGGTCTTCCCGAAAGGTGCCCTCATCAATGCACTTCTCCAGGTCCTTGTTGGTGGCCGCCACGATGCGCACGTCCACGCGGATGGTTTCCGTACCGCCCACCCTTTCAAATTCCCTCTCCTGCAGCACGCGCAGCAGCTTGGCCTGGGTGGACAGTGACATCTCGCCGATTTCATCGAGAAAAATCGTGCCCTGATGCGCTAGTTCAAACTTGCCCTGCTTGGACGATACCGCTCCGGTAAACGCCCCCTTCTCGTGGCCGAATAATTCGCTTTCCAGCAAGTTTTCCGGGATAGAAGCGCAGTTTATTTTGACGAAATTCTTATGCCTGCGCACGCTGTTGTAATGGATTGCCCGGGCTACCAGCTCCTTGCCGGTGCCGCTTTCCCCCCTGATTAAAACCGTGGCGTTGCTGTTGGCCACCCGGCCGATGGTCTTGTAAATCTTCTGCATGGCCGGCGACTGGCCAATCATGATGTCTGTTTTTATTGTTTCTTCCCGGCTTTCCGACCGCTGGGCATTATGCATCATTTCCTTGACGTCCACGGCCTTTTTGATTATCTCCAGGAGTTCCTTGACCTGCAGGGGCTTCATCAGGTAGTCGAAGGCGCCCAGCCGCATGGCCTCGATGGTGGTTTCCGTAGACCCGTAGGCAGTGATCACTATCACCGGCACGTTTTGCCCGCGCTGGTTGATAATTTCTAGCGCCTGGATGCCGTCCATTTCCGGCATGCGTATATCCAGCAGTACCGCGTCCGGCTGTAGGCGGTCGATCATATCCAGCGCCTGCCGCCCGTCCGAGGCGCATTCCACCCGGTAGCCGTTATCCTCCAGTATATCCCGCAGCGCTTCCTGCACGCTCTGCTCGTCATCTGCTACCAGTATCAGCTTAGGCATGCTACACATCCTCCCTGGTTTTTAAGTAAAAGGTGAACTTGGTCCCCTTGCCCACTTCGCTTTCCACTTCGATGTGCCCCCCGTGCACCTGGATGATTTCATGGGCTATGGCCAATCCCAACCCTGTGCCTTTGGGCCGGGTGGAGTAAAACGGGTCAAACAGGTGGGCCAGGTGCTCCCGGGGTATGCCGCAGCCCGTGTCGGCTATGGAAACGTATACCTGCTCCGCGTCCTCCTCGCAGCCGGTGGTAACGGTAATGGTACCTCCCTCCGGCATAGCCTGCAGGGCGTTGAACAGTATGTTAACCAGCACCCGTTCGATTTGCTCGGGGTCGATGTATACCAGGGGGATTTTCCGGTCCAGGTTTTTAATCAGGCTGTACTTCCCCTGGTTTATTTCCCCAAAGAACCCCAGTACGTCTTCAATCAACGCGTTGATATCTTTACGCACAAATTTGGCTTCAGCCGGCTTGGCAAAATACAGCAGCTGGTTAACAATATTGTCCAGCCGCGCCACTTCCCGGTGGATAGTGGCCAGCGCCCTGGGGCTGGGCGCGTGCTGGTCCTGCCAGTGTTGAATGTAACAGCTGATGGAGGTAAGGGGGTTCCTAATTTCGTGGGCCACTCCGGTCACCAGCTTGCCCAGGGAAGCCAGCCGCTCCTGGCGCTGCACCTTTTCCCGCAGGCGCACGCGCTCGGTGATGTCGCGGCACAGCAGCACCACCCCGATGAACCTGTCCCCTGCGCCCACCAGGGTAAAGGTGCTGACCAGCAGCTGCAACACGTGGTGGTTGTGGCTGGCCCAGGAGATCTGCAGGTCCTTAAAATTTTTTTTGTCTTCCAGCGTCTTTTGCACCAGTTCGCCCAGCGGGGAACCTGCCGGCAGGAACTCGCGGTAATCCCGCCCCCAGCAGTCCTCAGGCATGTGTATCAGCCGGCGAGCCATATTATTGGCTATCATCACCCGGCCCTGCACATCCACCACCAGTATGGCGTCGTCAATGGCGGCCAGCATGGTTTCGTTGTACAGGTTCAGGTCGGCGATTTTTCGGGCGAAACCGTTGATGGCATTGACTATCTCGCCCAGCTCGCCGGGCGCAGGCGGCAGGGTTTTGCTGAGATCCTTTTCCAGCAGTTTCACCCCGTCTTTGATGTTCTCAACCTGGTTGACCAGTTGGCGAAAGATCAAAACCGCGCCTGATATACCAGCAATGATAACGATGGTGATGATGGAGTACACGGTATATTCAATTTCCCGCCGCTTGGCGTAATAGCTGGTTTCACCCAGGTACTCGGCCGACCTGATGACGCCCTCCACCCGCCCGTTACGGGTAAACGGCTTGTAAATCTCCACCACGCCGCCTTCTTCCTCCCCCAGGTTCTGGGTCAACGTCGTCTTGCTCTGCAGCACGGCGTCGAAAGCCTTTTTGCGGCGCAGGGAATAGTTTTCCCCGAAACGCGAGGTGCCGTCGTAAAAAACGTCCAGGTCGCTGTAGTACAGGCCCAGGTGCACTTCCGGGTACTCCCGGCACACGTCCCGGATTACCCGGTTGACGTAATGCCCCAGAACGCGTATCTGTTCCTGCCTGTCGGCGTTTTTCATATTATTACGTACCAGGTACTCCTGAAGACTGCCCTCTACGTGCTGGTCGAAATAGTAGGCGGCCTGGTTGAGGCGGGCCTTTTGGTGTTCCAGCAGGGAAAGCTCGCTGTTGCGGATGATGCTCATCAGGTAAACGGTTAAAAGCACGGTCAGGATGAGCAGCAAGGAAACAAAAATAAGCAGCCTGTTGCCAAAAACGATGTTTCTGTTGCCCATGGCACGCTCCGTTAAATTTTCAGATTTGTATTTATTATTTATATTATAATTTACTATTAATAAACGTAAAGCTGAAGAAAAACAACGCCGACGAGAAACTCACCGGCGCATCGAGACAACTTGTTTAGTAAGTTGCAACTAGGTACTGGATACCTCGGAGCCGCTCAACTCGGCCCCGGCAGCCTTCTCCTTCGCCGCGCGGCGGTAGGCCTGCAGCATCCAGAAGAAGATAAGGCTTACGCCCACAGCACCGCTGCCGAACAAGAACACGTCACTGAGGAAAGACACCACGTGCAGGGTGCCCGCCGCTACGGACGCGTATCCCATATCACTCAGGTACTTGGGAACCATGGCCGCCCTGCTCAGCGCCACCATGGCGATAATGGCCACCATGACCAGCCTGATTTGCGAGCCCCGCACCACCCTGGTGCCGATGGCCCCCAGGTTGATGCCGATCAGCGAACCCAGGTACAGCAGCAGCGTTATCCTTATGTCCACGTACCCGTTAATGGCGTATAGGAAGGCCCCCTGCATGCCGGAGAAGATGGCCAGAAACAGTTCCGTGCCCGCCGCCACGTAAGTGGGAATGCCCAGCAGGTAAATCATAGCCGGAACCCCAATGAAGCCTCCTACCCCGATGGTGCCGGCCAGAAAACCAGTGGCGAAGCCTACCAGCAGCGCCAGCCACAGCGAAGCCCTGACGCCGGCCACTTTAAAGTGAATCATGGGCGGAATGTTCAGGTTTCTAATTTTTTCGGCCAGCGTGGGCCCCTTTTGGGCTTCCTGTTTAACTACCCCCTTGCGCTGTCGCATGATGTCCCGGAACATAAATATGGCAACCCAGGACAGTATGATGATGAACATGATACTGATATACAGGTTGGACCCCGCCGCCCCCATTTTTTCCAGCACGCCCTTATTCATGGACACGGCCACCTTGACCCCGGCAAACAGAGCGATGAACATCACCAGCCCCATGCGCATGTCCACGTTGCCGAACTCGCTGTGTTTCTTTGCCCCCATAATGGCCTTGCCGAATTTATGAGTAATGTTGGCGGCCACCGCCATGATGCCGGGTATGCCCAGGCTCATCATGGCCGGCGTCATGATGAACGCCCCGCCGGTGCCCAGGAACCCGCTCAAGGTGCCCCCCACCAGCCCGATGCCGAAAAGGGCCAGTGCAGTCTTGGGCGTCATAGCTATGAATTTCAGTGCCTCCGCGGCAGCCGGAAGTTCCACTGCACCCGCCATTTATCTCACTCCTCTCTCAATTGTTGTGATTTTAGTCTCTCTTCCAAGGTGTGTTTCAGCAATTTACCCACCGAAGTCCCGTAAATGAAGGAAGCCAGCAGCACGATGCCCATGGAAGTTAACGGTGCAAGGTAAGTTTTGCTTTTTAAAATTTCCAGTATTGTAGGGGAGTTGGTAAACACTATATAATAAAGCAGAGCTGTACCAAGCAAGCCGAACAAGGCTTTAATCATAGCCGACCTTTTGTTTTCCCCTTGTTTGATTTCCATAATAACTAACCTCCTTTCCCTGTTTTAAACGTGTTAAATCTATATCAAGCAGTGAATTTAACACCCCCTTAACATTTTTGTAATTTAAGGTGCAAACCAAATGCCACGCTGGCAAAAGCCCGCAGGCCTTTATTTTCAAGCATTTTTCTGCCGGGCGGCCCGCCCCGGTTGTCGGGAAACTGGTCAGCCCTGACCTGATTTCCAACAGCGACGCGCCAAGGGGCAAGGGCAGGGTTTTGCCGCACCCTACCGGCGCTGTTCAACTGTTGTTTTTTACGTCAAAAAAAAGACCCGGGCCCAAGTTTTGGAAAATTGCCCGGATCAAAAGGAAAATTTTCTTTATTAAATAAGATCCTTGTCATAAAGTGAAAAATATCAGGGGTGATCTAGTAGGCGAGCAGCAGCCCGGTGAAATGCCGCCAGAGGAAGGAAACAACCTGCAGTTACTGCTAAAGGCAGTGCCGCAAAGTGCTGACAAAGGGCGCTTCCGTTCCCGGTGGTCCGTACATTGTTCGCTCTAGGAACAGAAGCGCCCGCCAAAGTTTGCCAACAACCCCCCCCCCTTAATGGGGAATTTTTATGCTCCGCCGGCTAGAACTTTTCTCACCCGGTCCATCATGCTGCCGCCCGGGCCGGGACCGTCCTGACCGGCGGGCGCCGCGTAACCCAGGCCGGCGGCCAGATCGGTTAAAACCAGGCGCACGGCCTCCATGCGCCGCCGGTGAAATTCCTCGTGCCCGACCTCCCGCTCGCTGACGCCCAAGCGTCCCCGCAGCATGTCGGGAGCGAAAAGAAAGGGCAAAATGACCTGCACCGTTTGCTTCGTCATCCACTCCCGGCAGTTCAGCTGGCGCATGGCATAATCAACCAGGCTGGTATACTGGTCGGACATCCTGTAATAAGTTAAAGCGCCCGCATCCTCCAGCCACTCCCGCACGGTCCAAATACGACCGGACCGGTGGCCCAGGCAAAAGGCCATTTTTTCCACCTTGAAAATACGCTCTTCCTTCCGCTCCTCTTCTCCCTCTTTAATGTAGCGCACGGCCCTGCCCAGGGGGTAGGTGCGGCAGTTCCCGGGCCGGGCGGGGTAAATGGAACACCTGCCGTCCTCCAGCATGAAGGCGCAGGCGCCTTCCTTGGCGTGGGCCAGCCAGAAAACGGGCCAGCCTTTTTCCCGGTCCAGTTCCATGGCGCAGTAGGAGAAGAAAAACTGCTGCCCGGGCAGGCCGAGATGCCGGGCCATAACTTCCACGTCCCATGGTTCCAGCAAAATGGTGATGTTCCGGCAGCACCGGCCCATGCATTCTGCACCGCAGCCGAACGCAAAGCTGTCCTCGAAGCTGAGTTCCTCCAGGGTGCCGCTGGCCAGCTTGGCCAGTACACCCTGCTGAAAGTCAAAGGCCATAGCAATAAACTCCTTCCCAAAAGTTATTATCCCGGCGCGGGCTTCCCCGCATTATTCCGTCAACCAACTATAACGCTGCAGCGGCGGGCACCCCCGGCACCCGAGCGAGGCAGATCATCAAGGGTAACCCCCTGCACCACATCCATGCTTTGGACAGCAAAATAACCGTCCCAATACCTGTGGTGCGCAAAGGGCCTGTCAGCACCAACCATTACTTCGTCCCACCCGGCGCCGAAAAAATGATAAAACTGCCGCTTAAATTCGCCTTCGTCGTCCGCCGCAGGGACTTCCGTCCACACCGCCGCCAGGCTGCCCACGGCAACCACCTTCCGGGGCACCTCTCACCCCGGCTCGTAAAAATAAACGGTTACCCCGCCCGGTACCGCGCTCCGCAGCCGGTCCAGTACAGAACCGTCCATGGTACCGAAAACGGCCAGCCCGTGTTCGGCCAGGGCGCGGCGGGCGTCATGTAATTGCTGCCGGTTGACGGCCGCCAAAATATATGGTTGTGACATTAAACTTCCACCCCGGTATTAACTTTCTACCGGCACGGCAGCAATCCTGCCCCGTTTTGCGCCGGTTTTTTTTCTTTAGAGGAAAACTGAAAAATTAGTCGAAAAAGGACATCATTAGAACATTGTTTCGAGCTTTGAGTAAAAATGCCGGGTTTTGTTAAGAAGGGTGCATATTAGAACATGTAGCCCGATAAAAGGAAGGAGGAAAAAGCGTTGAAAAGCTGCAAAGACCTAACATCGCTGCCGGTACTGGCCATAGCCGAAGGGGATTTTGTCGGCCGAGTGCATTCCCCGGTAATCAACCCCGCCGAAGGTAAAATCGATTACCTGCTGCTGGAAGGTAAACAGTGGTACCTGGAGAAAAACGCCATTTCCTTCGCCGACATTGCGGCCATCGGGAAGAGCGCGGTGACCACCGAGAAAGCCGCCAATATCAAACCCGTATCCCAGCTGCATGAAGTGTTACAATTGCTGCAAAAAAACATTGCCGTGCTCAACTCACCGGTGATGACCAGGGACGGGAGGCTTATTGGTACCGTTTCGGAAATTTATTTCGACGAAACTTCGGGGAAAATCACCGGCTGCGAATTAACACCGGAGGAGGACGGCGATCCGGCCGGCATTATTCCTGCCGGTAAAATAATCACCTTCGGGCAAAAGTACTTGGTTGTGACCGAAGACGCTGATTCCGCCCTGGTAGACGAGCCGGATGCCATGCAAGAGGCGGCCGCAGTTTCGAGCGCCGCGGAGGAAACCGCCGCCGCTGGAGAAAGCAAAACCCCCGCAGAAGAGGACTCGTTGAAATTGTTTGAAGAAAAGCAGCGCCAGTACCTCATCGGCAAAAGGGTAAGCAAAACCATTTTTGACAGCAACGGCAACATTGTGGCCAGCGAGGGAACGGTAGTTACAGAAGATATCATCGACAGGGCCACACGAGTGGACAAGTACGTCGAGCTGACCATGTTCGTTGAGTAAACCGGCCCACCACCCGGCGGCTTTTGGCGCACCGCCCGGCAATGGGGCTCTTTTAAGGCCGGCATTCGCGACAGGGCTCGTAACCCGCGTCCAGCGCCTCGTCCACCGTGGCAAACTTACGCAGGTTCTGCGGGGCTATCTCCCGCCCCCAGCGGCAATCGGGCCGGTGAAATTTTTTACTCCGGTTGCTGGCCACGTAATAATCCTCCGCCTTGCGCCCGTCTGCCAGGCCCCACAAGCCCTGGTCGGTTTCCCGCGCCTCCCGCTGGCAGGCCACAAAAAAGTCGGCGTATTTTACGTTGGGCGGAACGGTCATCACCTGGGCATATCCTTTCAGCAGCAGCTCGGCGTTAAACATGTTTTCGCGCGCCTCCCGGTCGTTTCCTTCCCGGGGCGGGTCCAGCCAGACGTAAGCCAGCAGCCTGCCGTAGCGGTCGCGCTTTTCCACGTCCGTCTCCAGCCAAATCTTCTGCCCTTCCAACCTTTGCTTGGTGTAAGCCGCGGCCTGAAGGCCGAACGGTTCCTGTTCCTTGGTCGCTTCGGGCGCGTTGACGCCGATAAAACGGACCTTTTCCCTGGCCCCGTTTTCCAGCACCACGTGCACCGTGTCGCCGTCCACCACGGAAACCACTTTAGCCAGCAGCACCCGCTGTTCCCGGACGTCCAGCTCCGCGGGTTCCTTTCCGGCGCATCCCGCTGCCAGCACTACCATGACCAGCGCTAAAACTACCCACGAAAATGACCGCCATTTGTGCATCCGCTTCCACACCCCGCCATTTATTGTACAGCAAAGCCTGGTACTGCGCCATACCGCAGCCCTTTGCCCCCCTTTGCCGCAAAACAAGCGGCACCCACAACATGAGTACCGCTTGCGGCAGAAACTGCAATGCCACCCTATACCAGGCGCCGGGGCACGGTTTTCCGGTTCCACTGGTCCCGGCCGTACTTTTCGCGTACCAAGCGCTGCGCCGTAATCACTTCCTGCGGGGTCAATTTACCTTTTTCCAGTTCCACGCCCAGGACCCCCGCCAATCCATCGGCCAGAGCCATGACCACCTCTGCATAACTGTAGCTCCGGCCGCCGGCTTCGTTGAGAGAGACTACCCCGTTCTTGAAATCGGCAAGCAACCGGCGCCTCTCCCCGGCGTCGGAAAAATTAAGAACGGTAAACAGCCTGTCCGCGTCCAACAGCAGCGGTATGGAACCGTGCTGCAAAACGCACCCGTGCTTCCTGGCCTGGGCGCTGCCCACCAGCTTGCGCTCGCCCACCACCAGCTCGTACCTGGCCGGGGCCTGGAAGCATGCCGGGGTTGCCCGGCGGGCAGCGTCCGCTTCGTTGATCCCGGCGGGCACGCCCAGTTTTCGCAGGCCCTGCAGCAAGCCGCGGCTGATTTTCAGGTAAGATTCCAACACGGTACCGGAAACCGGGCTGCCGTCTTCCGCCGCCACCAGGCTGTAGGTCACTTCCCGGTCGTGTAAAATGGCCCGCCCGCCGGTGAGGCGCCTGACCACAGTGATGCCTTGCTTTTGGCACGCCTCAAGGTCAACCTCCCGCGCCGCGTCCTGGAAATAACCGATGCTTACGGCCGGGGGACTCCAGGTATAAAAACGCACGGTAGGGGGGGTTTCCCCCCTGGCGTGGTGCAGCAGCAGCGCCTCGTCCACGGCCATATTCCAATCTCCCGGCGCCGGTCCCGTTTCCAGCAGGCGCCACTTGGTGCTCAAGCCCGCTCACCTCCACACCGGGCGCAGCCCGCAGCGCGCGGTATTTCCCCCGCCAGCACAAGCCGCAGTGCCTCCTCAATTTCCCGCGGCCCCGGCGCCCGGGGATAATTATACATATCCCCGCCCGGGTGCTCGTTGTAAAAGGGGCGGTTGCAGCCGGGACAGCCGGTGGTCATGAAGGCCCTGCCGTCGCCCAGCAGCGCGCGGGCCTCCTCTTCCCCCAACCCAAGGTTCGCCAGGTTGCCGTCCCGGTCAAAACAAAAGCCGGCGGCGTCCAGGCGGTATTCCTTCATCAAGTGGTAGGCTGCTTGGATGCGCCTGTACCTGGCCAGGGAGGGACGCCGCAGCCCGGCCAGTCGCGTGCCCTTGACCGGCGTAAAGGCAAACAAGCCCACGGTTACGTTCCTCTGCAGCATGTCCTGCAGCCTGAATATCATGTCCCGGTCCGTTTCACCCAGGCCCGCTATCAGGTGGGTGCTGATGCGGCCCGGCCACTTTTCCGCCGCCCTGTACAGCAGCGACAAGGTGGGTCGCCAGTGCCCGCCCTTGACGGCGGCAAAAACCTCACCGGCGGCCGCGTCCAGGGCCAGGCCGAAACGCTGAGCGCCGGCGTCGAACCAGGATCCGATGTCCTCCAATACCCCGGCCGTGCAGGAAACGCTCACCGGGATGGAACAAGCTTGGCTGATGTCTTCCAACACCCGCCGCGCCTTGTTCCAAGCCGCCCGCCCGTGCACCACCTGCAGGCACGCCCTGGCCACCCTGCCCGACAGGTATGCCAGGCGCAGCCTTTCCACCACTTCGGCAGCGGGAAAGGCGGGCCAGGTAACGCGGGACAAGAAGTCCGCGCCGGCGGCGCTGGACCGGGAACGGGAGCAAAAGCCGCAGTCCCGGGCGCATTTTTCCCCGATTAAAATGTAAGCCGTGGTGGGCAGGGCCAGGCACTTGATATGCAGCAGTCCCAGGACCTGTGCCGTGCCGGCGGATACCCGAATCATAGCACGCAGCACTCCTTTTCGTACCTGGCCCGGAGCCCCACCTGGCGCGCCGCCTCCACCGCCTCCGGGGCCGGCATAACCAGCCGGTTCACGCCGCATCTTACAGCCCACCTGTCCAGTTCACGGCGATACCGTCCCCCGGGGCGCATGCAGCCCAGGTGAATGGGCAGGCCGGGAAATTTCAGCCTGGCCCGGGCCAGCAAGTGCACCACGTCGGCCACCGGCGGGGGGGATTGGCCGGCCAGCGGGGTGCCGGGAGTGGGCATGAAAACCAGAAACACCAGGGCTTCCATACCCAGCTCGCCCAGCAGTTCCAGCGCCCGGTACTCCCCGTTGATGGCGCCGGCGTCAAGCCCGATGCACAGGTGGGGCACGACGCGGGCGTACTTGCGCAGTATGGTGTACGAGGCCGCGTAATCCTCCACCCTGGCGGCCAGCCCCAAGATGCGGGCAATGGTCCCGTCATCTCCGACGAAATCAAACGATACCGCGTCCGCCAGCCCCGGCAGCAGCCTGGCCTCTTCTTCTCCCACCAGCCCGGTGTGGAAATTCAGGCGCAGGTTGTACCTGCTTTTTAAGTCCCGCAAGACACCGGCTTGCCCGGCAAAGGGCACGCGGCCCCGCTCGTCGCATCCCCCGCTTATCAGGCAGCTTCTGATCCTTTGGCCGGTTGCCGCGCGTACCCGGCCCGCGGGGAAAATGTCCAGCGGGGTCATATTTTTTAAAAAGCGCCCGCCGCAGTGGGCGCATTTGAGGGCGCACCTGGTGCCGGTTACGCTTACGGATCGAGTGAGCACCGGGTGGTGAAAAAAAATCTCCGGGGCGAAATGCTGCCGGCGCACCCGCCAGGCCTCGCGCACCAGGTCAATGTCGACGGCGATTTCCATTAAGGAGCTTCCCTCCCGTGCGTAGCAATATGCAGTGACGGTACCGGCCCGGTAAGCAGGCCTTGCCGATCCCCCGGGCACGGCAGGCTCCGTTGCCCGGTTACGCGTTCTCCTGCCGGTAGCGTAAAACGGGCTTGCGCGCGGCGGTGACCTCGTCCAGTCTTTGCACCGGCGTGCAGCGCGGCGCGCCGGTGACCAGCTCCGGGTTTTCCACGGCCTCCCGGGCTATCCGCTGCATGGCTTCCGCAAACCGGTCCAGGGTCTCCTTGCTTTCCGTTTCCGTCGGTTCTATCATCAGCGCCTCTTCCACGATCAGCGGGAAGTAAACGGTGGGCGGGTGGTAACCGTAGTCCAGCAGCCGCTTGGCTATGTCCAGCGCGCGCACCCCTGTGTCCTTCAGGTTCCTGGCGCTGAGCACGAACTCGTGCATGCAAGTGCGGTCGTAGGGCAGGTGGTACGTATCTTTAAGCTTTTCCTTCAAATAGTTGGCGTTGAGTACCGCGTACCGGCTGGCCTCTTTCAAACCCGTAGCGCCCAGCATGCGTATATAGGCATAGGCCTTGACCATGACGCCGAAATTACCGTAAAAGGCCTTGACCCGGCCGATGGACTGCTCCCCGCCGTAGTCCAGGTAATATTCCTTGCCACCCGTGCCGTTGTCGCGGCACTCCACCAGCGGCCGCGGCAAGTAAGGGACCAGGATATCCTTGACGCCGACGGGGCCCGACCCGGGACCGCCCCCGCCGTGGGGAGTGGAAAACGTTTTATGCAGGTTGAAGTGCACTACGTCGAAACCCATGTCCCCGGGGCGGGCGATGCCCATGATGGCGTTCATGTTGGCGCCGTCGCAGTAAACCAGTCCCCCCGCCTCGTGCACGATACGGGCAATCTGCGCGATGTTTTCGTCAAACAAGCCCAGAGTGTTGGGGTTGGTCAGCATCAGCCCGGCGGTGTCGTCCCCCACCAGCCGGCGCAGGTCGTCCAGGTCCACCCCGCCCCGGCTGTCGGACTTGATTTCCACCGTTTTATAGCCGCACATGGCCGCGGTGGCCGGGTTGGTGCCGTGCGCCGAGTCGGGCACCAGCACCTTGTTTCTGCGCGCGTCGCCCCGCTGCATGTGGTAAGCGCGGATAATGAGCATGCCGGTCAGCTCGCCGTGCGCCCCCGCAGCGGGCTGCAGGGTAAACCTGTCCATACCCGCGATTTCGCACAGGTATTTCTCCAGCTCGTACATCAGCTGCAGGGCGCCCTGGCAAAGCTCCCCCGGCAGGTAGGGGTGCAGGCCGCTGAAACCGGCCAGGGCAGCCACGTCCTCGTTGACCTTGGGGTTGTATTTCATTGTGCAGGAGCCCAGGGGATAAAACCCCGTGTCCACGCCGTAGTTCTTCCTGGAAAGCCCGGTGTAATGGCGTACCAAGTCCAGCTCCGATACTTCGGGGAGGCCGGCCGGTTCCTCGCGCAGCATAGCTGGCGGCAGCATCTCCTCCACCCGCTGCGCGGGCACATCGTTTTCCGGCAGGGCGGCGGCGGTGCGGCCGGGCGAACCGATTTCAAAAATCAACGGTCCAGACATTTACAATCCCCCCATTTTATCGACCAGGTAATCTATTTCCCCGCGGGTGCGGGTCTCCGTAACACAGAATAACATGGCGCCGTCCAGCCGGGGGTAATATTTGCCCAGGTCCAGCCCGCCGATGATCTTGTGCCGCAGCAGGTGCTGGTTAACCTCCGCCGGCCGGCGAGCAGTCCTGACGACGAATTCCTTGAAAAAGGGGCCCCGGAAAACGGGCTCCACGCCCTCCAGTTCCAGCAGGCGGCGGTAAGCGTAGCGGGCCTTCTGCAAGCACAGCTCGGCCACTTTCGCAAGACCCGTCTTGCCCAGGCAGCTTAAGTAAACGGTCGCCGCCAGGGCGCACAGCGCCTGGTTGGAGCATATGTTGGAGGTGGCCTTCTCCCGCCGGATATGCTGCTCCCGCCCCTGCATGGTAAGCACAAAGCCCCGGTTACCCGCGGCGTCCGTTGTCTGGCCCACCACGCGACCGGGCATTTTGCGCATGTACTTGCTCTTGACGGCGAAAAAGCCCACGTGAGGACCGCCGAAATACATGCTGTTGCCGAGCCCCTGCGCGTCTCCCGTGACGATGTCGGCCCCGTAATCGCCCGGCGCCTTCAGCAGGCCCAAAGAAATCGGGTCGGCGCAAACTATGAACAAGGCTTTTTGCCGGTGCACCGCTTCCCCCAGAGCCGGCCCGTCTTCCACCAGCCCAAAAAAGTTGGGGTTCTGGATAATGACACAGGCCGTTTCCCGGTCCAACAGCTTTTCCAGTTCCCCGGGCGCGGTTACCCCCTCCGGGGCGGGTATTTCCACCACCTCAACGGGCAAGCCGGAAGTGAAGGTGTTCAGCACCTCCCTGTACTCGGGGTGCATCGCTTCGGATACCAAAATTTTACTTTTGCCGGTGACACGGCAGGCCATAACGGCCCCCTCGGCGGTAGCCGTGGCGCCGTCGTACATGGAGGCGTTGGCCGCATCCATCCCGGTCAGCTCGCAAATCATGCTCTGAAATTCAAATATGGACTGCAGGGTGCCCTGGCTGATTTCCGCCTGGTAAGGTGTATAAGCCGTGTAAAACTCGGACCGCATCACCAGGTGTTTCACCACGCTGGGCACATAATGGTCGTACGCGCCCGCCCCCAAAAAGCAGGTATAATCCCCGGGCCTGTTTTTGCCGGCCAGTCGCCCCATGTGCTTCACCAGCTCCATTTCCGACATGGGCGCCGGCAGGTTTAAGGGCTTGCGCAGGCGCAGTTCGGCAGGCACGTCGACAAACAAATCGTCCAAGCCGGCCGCGCCTACAACTTCCAGCATCTCCCGCACGTCTCGGGGCGTGTGCGGCACAAACCCGGCCATTTAATCCCCTCCTTCATCTTTCAGGGTGGTCAGGTACTGCTTGTACTCTTCCGCCGACAGCAGGTTTTCCAGCTCCTGCTCGTCGCTGGGCTCCACCTCGATGAGCCAGCCCTCGCCGTAGGGGTCCTTGTTGACCAGTTCGGGGGCGTCCAGCAGCGCTTCGTTGACCGCCGTAACAGTACCGCCCACAGGCATGTAGCAGTCCGAAACGGCTTTTACCGATTCCAGGGAACCGAAACTCTCGCCGGCAGCAAAGCTTTGCCCCGTTTCGGGCAGTTCCACGAACACCACGTCTCCCATGGCGTCCTGTGCATAGTCGGTAACGCCTACCCTGATAACTCCGCCTTCCCTTTGTTCGGCCCACTCGTGTTCCTTTGAATAATTTAAATTTTCCGGCACTTTCATTGTTTACTCCCTCCTTTGAGTTTATTTTGGCCTTTTATAAAAGGGGGTCGGAATAACCCGGGCCCGCAGCATTTTCTTTCTCACTTCCACCACTATTATGGTGCCCCTACGGGCATAACCGGTTTCCACCAGGCCCAAGCCCAGGTTTTTCTGCAGCGTTGGGGCAAAGGTGCCGGAGGTGACAAAGCCGATCTGCCTGCCGTTTTCATCGCGCAGGGGATAGCCGGTGCGCGGTATGCCCCTGTCCAGCATTTCGAACCCCACCAGGCGCCGCGGCGGGCCCTGCCTGTGCTGCCCGGCCAGGGCTTCCCGGCCGATGAAATCGGGCTTGTCAAGCTTGACAAAGGATTCCAGCCCGGCCTCCAGGGGGGTGATTTGCTCCGAAAGCTCCTGGCCGTAAAGGGGCAGGCACGCCTCGAAGCGCAGCGTGTCCCTGGCGCCCAGGCCGGCGGGCTGCAGTCCCGCTCCGGCGCCCGCTTCAAGCAAGGCCTCCCACAGTTCCGCAGCCTTTTCCCAGGCCACGAATATTTCAAACCCGTCTTCCCCCGTGTACCCGGTTCTGGAAACCAGCGCATCCGTACCGTTCACCTTTCCGGCGGCAAAACAGTAATAACGCATGCCCGCCAGCGGCAGGGTCGTCAGCTTTTGCAGGATGTCCTCGGCCCGCGGGCCCTGCAGGGCCAACAGGGCGGTTTCCGCCGAGCGGTCCGTGACATCGACAAGATCCCCCACCTGTTCTTTGATCCAGGCCAGGTCCTTGTCCCGGTTGCCGGCGTTGACCACCAGCAGGTAGCGGCGGTCCGCCGCCCTGTACACCAGAATGTCATCCACCACGCCGCCGTCCGGGTAGCACATGGGCGAATACATCACCCGGTTGTCCTGCAGCCCAGTGGCATCGTTAGTAACTAGTTTCTGCACCGCTTCCGCCGCCCGCTCGCCTTCCAGCCAGATCTCGCCCATGTGCGATACATCAAAAAGACCGGCCGCCGTGCGCACCGCCTTGTGTTCCTCCAGTATACCGCAGTACTGCACGGGCATTTCCCAGCCTGCAAAGGGCACCATCTTGGCGCCGTGTTTCAGGTGCGTCTCGTAAAGGGAAGTTCTTTTTAATCCTTCCTTTGCCATGCGCCTTGCCCTCCTTTGCCCTGACCGCTACGCCAAGTGCAGCGGCCTGCCGCCAATGCCGTGGGCGGCTTCCATAACACCTTCCGCCAGCGTTGGGTGCGCGTGTATCGTCCCAGCCACGTCCGCCGCCCGGAGGCCGTTCCGCACCGCCAGAGCCACCTCGGCTACCAGCTCGGTGGCGGCATGGCCCAGGATCTGGCCACCCAGCAGGGTGCCGGTTTTTTTGTCGGCCACCAGCTTGATTAAGCCGGCGGTTTCATGCACGGCCACGGCCTTACCCAGGGCCGTGTAAGGGAATTTGCTTACGGTTACGTCGCGTCCCAGCTTCTTGGCTTCGTCTTCGCCCAGCCCCACCGCAGCCATTTCAGGGTAACTGAAAATACAGTGGGGAACCACGCTCAGGTCCGCTTCCCGGTCGTCACCCAGGGCGTTGGCGGCCGCCACCGTTCCTTGAACTACGGCAGCGTGGGCCAGCTGCACGCCTCCGGTGCAGTCCCCCACGGCGTATATGCCGGGTACACTGGTTTCCATCCGGCCGTTGACCTTAACAGCCTTTCCTTCCATGGCCAGGCCCAATGCTGCGGCGTCGATGCCCGGCGCTGCCGGCACCCTCCCCGTAGCCAACAGCACCAGGTCTGCAGCAACTCGATCTTCCGCCCCGTCATCCTTCCGCTCCAGAACGGCGCTCAGCTTGGCGCCATGTTTTTCCAGGCGGGCAACCCGGGTCTTGACGAAGACCTGCACCCCCGACCTTTTCAGCATTTGCAGAAAACGCCTGGAAATATCCGTATCCATAGCCGGCGCCAGGCAGGGAAGCATTTCCACCACGGTCACCTTGCTTCCCAGGCCGGAAAATATGCAGGCAAATTCCAAGCCTATTACCCCGCCGCCGATTACCAGCAGCTCTTCCGGCAGGCTGGTGATTTGCAGAATACCGTCGCTGTCCACCACGCCGGGCAGGTCCGCCCCCGGCACGGGCGGCGCGGCGCTGGTCGCCCTCGACGTGCAGGCCGGCCAGCACGCGCTCGGCGTTGCCGCGCGCCTGCATCGCGGCCGCAG
>ENA-OSAF01000202-OSAF01000202.1-marine-sediment-metagenome-genome-assembly--contig:-NODE-202-length-21700-cov-22.495080_pt1 | contig 21700 bp, 16 predicted proteins | sample MGYA00237872_ERZ529318 | MGnify/ENA primary metagenome ERZ529318 (study PRJEB26369, sample SAMN03142813) | marine sediment metagenome | biome: marine; feature: borehole; material: sediment... | reverse complement strand
GCAAAGTAGGCATATTTGCCGGGCCGTCCCCTTTTACCAACCGGTTGGCCCTGGAAATTGCACCACACCAGACACCGCTGGGAATCTGTACATCTTCCGGGACTGTAGGCCATTCCCTGAGCCTGGGTTGCGCCGATGCGGTCGTCGTGCTGGCGCCGTCCGCTGCATTGGCCGACGCCGTGGCCACGGCTGCAGGTAACCTGGTGCACAGAGAAGAAGACTTGCAGGCGGCTGTGGATTTTGCCATAGGCATTAAATCTGTAACTGGTGTGCTGGCAATAAAAAATGATAAGCTGGTCGTGGCCGGAAATGTAAAGCTTGCTCCCATGTAATAAAGTGCCCGGGTCAATCACGACCCGGGTTTTTCTTGCCTTAATTAACTCTCTTATCCCGCCCTTGCCATTCCTTTTCCCGCAACTTGTACTTCATTATTTTGCCGGTGGATGTCTTGGGAAGTTCACCAAATTCAATGGCCTTGGGCACCTTAAACCTGGCCATGTGCTGCCGGCAAAAAGCAATTATATCTTCCACCGTCGGATTGGTACCCGGCTTGGGCACAATGAACGCCTTGGGCACCTCGCCCCATTTATCATCCGGAATGGCTATCACGGCTACTTCCTGTACATCGGGGTGCTGGTAAATAACGTTCTCCAGCTCAACGGTGGAAATGTTTTCGCCGCCGCTGATAATGATGTCCTTCATGCGGTCCTTGATTTCCACGTAACCGTCTGGGTGTACCACTGCCAAGTCCCCGCTGTGAAACCACCCGCCGCGAAAGGCTTCCGCCGTGGCATCGGGCTGCTTGTAGTAACCCAGCATGACGTTGTTGCCGCGCATCACAATTTCGCCCATTGTATCTCCATCACGGGGCACCGGCTGCATGGTTTTGGGGTCCACCACATCCATATACAGCGCATGTATATATGGAACACCCTGCCGTGCCTTTATCTTGGCCTTTTCATCCATAGGCAGCCCATCCCATTTTTCCTGCCATGCGCAAATGCTGTGCGGCCCGTAAACCTCGGTCAACCCGTATACGTGGGTTACGTTGGCCCCGATGGATTCCATGTTTTTAATGACCGTAGGCGCGGGCGGCGCGCCTGCCGTAATCACGTTTAATCTGCGTTTCATCCGGATATCCTTGGCTCCCGGGTAGTTGGACATGGCTATCAATACCGTGGGAGCCGCGCAAAGGTGGGAAACGCCTTCAATTTCTATAAGCCGGTAGATTTCCTCCGGCACGACCTTACGCAGGCAAACGTTCGTGCCGCCCACCGCCGTAACGCCCCAGGTAAAGCACCAGCCGTTACAATGGAACATGGGCAGCGTCCATAAGTATACGGTACGTGAGTTCATGCCGTGCTCCAGCGCTTCACCTAAAGCGTTCAGATATGCGCCGCGGTGGTGGTACATAACGCCCTTGGGCAACCCCGTAGTGCCACTAGTGTAGTTGATGGTGGCCACTTGGTATTCATCATCCACGGCAATTTCCACCGGCTCGGGAGATCCAGTATGCAAAAATTCTTCGTATTCCCGGCCGTTAAGGGGCTTGACATCGCTTACATCGCAGATGTTTACGAAAACCTTTACGTTATTCAGTTCGTTGATTATCGGTTCCACCAGCCCGGCAAACTCATTGTCCACAAATAAAGCTTTGGCATCGGAATGATTGATTATATAGGAAACCTCGCGCGGGGAAAGGCGTATGTTGATGCTGACCAGGGCTGCGCCGATCATTGGCACAGCAAAATGCGCTTCCAGCATGGGGGGCGTGTTGGGACAAATAAATGCCACCTTATCCCCTTTGCCGATACCGCACTTCATTAACGCGCTGGCCAAACGGTTTACCCTGGAATAAAATTCCTTGTAGGTATAGCGCTTTTCCCCGTAAACCACCGCATCCTTGTCGCTGAATACCGCTGCGCTACGCAACAGGAATTTCACCGGCGTAAGCGGATCAAAGTAAACTTTTTTTTCGGACATAACCAATCCCCCTATCTCAATATTTTGTTATAAAGCTTTAAATAGCTTTTAATAACTCATTTATTTTGATAAAAGGACGTGCCGCCGCCTTCCCTAACCATAAAACATAACCTGTTGTACATTTATTAATATTCTGATATTTCACTATATTATTTCTGTAAGTTATGCATTTTTCCTCTTGTAAAAATTTAATTAATGCCATGTTTTTTTCAGGTATTCTTTCCAAGTACTGTTTTATAGTTTACTTTCGGCCACGTCAGCCAGCTTTTGGTATCCATCCTCATTGGGATGGGCTTCGTCGTAGAAAAACCGGGGGTCGCCTTTCTCCATCCCGGGCAATGATAACGGTGTGCAGTAGTCTACCAGCATAACTGACTCGGCGGCGGCTATTTCCCTTAAACCATTTCTAAAGCTCACTAGCCAGTTGTTTATTTTTACCGTACCCGACACAAAAAAGGAACCCCCGCTCGCCGGCCTGTCGCAAAGTGGGGTTGTTAGGCCCAAAATCGGTATTATATCGTGTTCCCGGCTCATCTGAATCATCCTTTGCACGTTCTCCAAGGATCGTTCCATCTCAAACCCCAACCACGCATCGTTGATGCCGCCAAGCAGGTGCACGTGCGTGGCGCCGGCCGCAACAACGTCCGACTTGAATCGATACAGCATATCGCCGGTAGTATCCCCGTTGACGCCCCGGTTAATCAAGGTAAAAGGCACCCGGCGCTGCAACCGTTTAACCCAGGAAAAACCCGGCCCGAACGGGTAGCCGTAGGTAATGCTGTCACCCAAGCACACCAAAAGCTTCGGTTTCAAATTCTTTCACTCCTTGTGGCGTGCACATAGCTGATAACGTACTTCAGTGCCAAGTAACAGAGCAACAAGGTCAAAACAGCCAGCGACAAGCGGTTTTGGAAGTACCCGGCAATAAGCGGCCAGTTGTGTCCGAAGAACATGCCCACCGACAGGTTCACGGAAACCCATAATAGGGTAAAAACCAAGTTATACAAAATGAAATGGCTCCATTTAAGGCCGCTGGCGCCGGCCAAGTAAGGTATCAGGTTACTGACCATGGGAATAAACCTGCCAGCGATGATAAACGTGGCCGCCGACCTGCGCATCCAGCTGCGCGCCCTTTCCAGCCTGTAGCGATGCGCGCGCAGGTATTTACCGTAATGATCAAATATGCCTTCTCCCATGCGGCGGCCGATATAAAACGCTGCTAAGGCACCAATATTAAATCCCACCACAGCCGCCGTGTAAACGCTGACCAGGTCCAGGTGCTGCTGGTTTACCAGGAAACCGGAAAACATGATCATAACATCCCCCGGAAAGGGTAAACCCATGGCCTCAATAACCAGCCCACCTATAAGACCGCCCAGGCCCAGCGTATTCAAATAATTGGAAAGAAACTTTTCCATGTTTATTTTCGCCTCCTCGCATTATCATTCCCCGCGAAGAGGCTGTTCTTGCAATTAAAGAACCCTGGCGGTACCCTTGTATATCAAGCCCCTTTGCCCGTCTACGGTAATTTCTTCCCCGTCTTCGATAATATTCGTGGCACCTTCCACGCCAACCACAACCGGTATGCCGAATTCCAGACCCACTATGGCTGCATGAGAAGTTAACCCGCCCACCTCGGTTATAATGGCCGCGGCCTTTTCAATGGCCGGCATGAAGTCGCGGTCGGTATCATAAGTTACCAACACATTACCGTCGCTGATCTTGTCTATAGCTTCGCGATAGTTTGTCACAACGCAGGCTTTTCCGGTCACTGCGCGGTTGCCGATGCCCGTGCCCCGGGCCAATATATCGCCCACGGTATGCACTTTCAACAGGTTGGTGGTACCGTGTACCCCCACCGGCACGCCCGCAGTAATAACAATTAAATCACCCGCTTTGATCAATCCGGCTGCCAGCGAAATTTCCACTGCAGCGGAAATCATACTATCCGTATCCTCCGTCCGCCCCACCAGCAGCGGTTGCACGCCCCAAACCAAGGCCAGCTTACGCAGCACCCGCGCATGGGGTGTCACCGCTATAATAGGCGCTTTGGGCCTGTATTTACTCACCATTTTCGCCGTGTAGCCGGATTCAGTGGAAGAAATTATAGCCGCCGCCTCCAGGTCCAGTGCAGTGGACACCGTGGCATGGCTTATTGCATCGGTTACGGTTTTGGAAAGTTCCCGCCGTTTGTTTCTCAGCAACTCCTCGTATTTTATGGCAGATTCAGCTCTATTGGCAATTCGGGACATAGTCTCCACAGCTTCTACGGGATATTCCCCCGCCGCTGTTTCACCGGAAAGCATTATGGCGTCGGTGCCGTCCAATATGGCGTTGGCCACGTCGCTGGCCTCGGCCCTGGTCGGACGGGGTTGGTTGATCATGGATTCCAGCATTTGCGTGGCGGTGATAACCGGTTTGCCCGCTTGGTTGCATTTTTCAATTATGGTTTTTTGGATTAGCGGTACATCTTCCGGTTGGATTTCCACTCCCAAGTCGCCGCGGGCCACCATTATCCCATCGGATACTTCAATAATCTCGTCGAGCCTGTCAACTGCCTGGCGGTTTTCAATCTTGGCAATGATATCCATATGGCCATTGTTGTCTTCTATTATTTTGCGTACGGCCAGTACATCGCCGGAGCAGCGCACAAAGGAAACGGCCACATAATCAAAATTATTTTTGATGCCGAATTTAATGTCCAGGACATCTTGCTCGGTTACGGCCGGCAAATCAACGTCTACGCCCGGCAGGTTGATCCCCTTCCGGCTGGTCAATTCACCCCCGTTTTCCACCGTACAGTAAACCCTGCTTTCCTCGGTATATTTTACCCGCATGGCTATGAGCCCGTCCGCCAGTAAAATCCTATCTCCCCTTTTTACGTTACCAGGCAGGCCTCGATAAGTAACGGGCAATATTTTTTCGTTACCCTTCACGTTCTCCGTGGTAAGGCATATTTCCGCGCCCGGTTCCAGGCGTACAGGTTCCCGTTCCAAAAGCCCGATACGTATTTCCGGCCCCCGGGTATCCAGCAGCGTGGCAATATTTTTCCCTACATTGCCGGCGGCCTTACGGGTTGCAGCCAAGCGCCGGGCATGATCTTCATGCGAACCGTGGGAAAAATTAAACCTTGCCACGTTCATGCCGGCCAGCATCATCTTCTCCAAAACTTCCACACGCTCGCAAGCCGGTCCGATGGTACAAACTATTTTGGTACGGCGCAAATCACTCCCTCCTTAAAAAGATATTCTTAAATAGATAATACACCGGCTAGATTGTATATCTCCAGATCCACTGGCTTTGCTTCCTGAAAGGCCGCTTCCAGGGGATGCGCAACTATTCGCCCATCCACCATGCCCACCATGTGCTTGTGATAGCCGGACATAAGCAATTCCACGGCCTTAGCGCCCATGCGGCTGGCCAGGATGCGGTCAAAGGCAGTGGGCGTACCGCCGCGCTGTAAGTGACCCAGTATGGTCACTTTGGTCTCCAGGCCCGTTCTATCCCTTATTTGCCTGCCTATTTCCAGCCCGCTGGCCGCTCCTTCAGCCACAATGATTATACTGTGCAATTTCCCCCGCTTGTAGCCCCGGTACAATTTTTCGCAAATCTCGTCAATACTAAAATCAAGTTCGGGAATTAAAATAGACTCGGCCCCGCCGGCCAACCCCGCCATGAGGGCAATATACCCGCATTCCCGGCCCATTACCTCGAGAATGAAGGTTCTTTCGTGCGAGGTCGCCGTATCCCTGATCTTGTTTATGGCTTCTACCACTGTGTTTATGGCAGTATCGAAGCCGATGGAAAAATCCGTTCCCGCAATATCGTTGTCTATAGTGCCCGGCACGCCGATAACCGGAAGCTGGTATTCACGGTGAAAAATATCCGCCCCCTTGAGCGAACCGTCGCCGCCGATAACCACCAGCCCCTGGATACCGAAACGCTCTACATTAGCATATGCTTTGGCCCTACCCTTTATGGATTTGAATTCTTCCGAACGCGCGGTGCGCAACATGGTGCCGCCGCGGTGTATGATGTCGGCTACCGAACTCAAATTCAGGGGACCCATATCGGCCTCAATGAACCCGCTAAAACCCCTTTGGATGCCGATCACCTCCAGACCGTGGTATATGGCTTTTCGTACCACGGCCCGTATCGCGGCGTTCATACCGGGCGAATCCCCGCCGCTGGTTAGCACGGCTATTCTTTGCATCTAACTACCCCTCCCATTGTCAACTGTCAATAATACTTTTTGCTTTCCCGCTTTTTATATACAGCGGAGTTGCGGCGGGAGGAGGAGTAGTTTGTGCCAAAATTAATAAATACAAGTATATCCAGAGCCGCAGCTCTGGATAGTACATTTTATCGTTTAATCATCGCTTCTCAACTGGCCGTGCTTGGTCAATATTTCCGCTTTGCCGCGAATTTTTATAGCTGAAGTGTGCTGCGTAAACTGGGCAATCATTACTTCACCCTTGTCCAGCTTCTCCGAATGATGAAACTTGGTATCTCGGCCTCGAGTAAGCCCGATGATGGTGACACCGTTTTCCAAGGCCTTGATGACAACGTAATCACCGCACACTTCATGCATTTCGCCCATACCTTTCACCTCGTTTATTTTATCTCGTTTTACATTGATTATATCAGCATTGTTAATAAAAGGAAAGTTAACCTGTTTAGTGCAAGGTCTCAATTCTACTTTCGGAAGACCTCCTTACAGGTTCTTACTTATTATACGGCTTGTTTAGTGACGGGCTCCCTCTTTTACCTTGACCCGCTTCGCTCCCAGCAAACGAACCAACTCATCCACCACCGCCGAATCCAGGTTCACCCAAAAGCGCCGGTCTGCTCTAGCCAGCTTTTTATCACGGGGAAAGTATATATATACCGGGCATTCGCCGGGAAAAGCCCGCAGTACCGTTTTCACCCGTAAAACCAGCTCCCGCCGGGTATCGTCCAGCATGAGGTACAACTCGCCGGAATGGCGCTTGGTGAGGGGCTCGATGGATTCAACTATAATTTTGGCATTTTCGCCGTTAGTACTGGCAAACCCCCTGACCAGCAGCGGGGTGTCGACTTTTAGCATTGGCGAGAATTGCTTGAACGCGCGCGGGAATACAACCAGCTCGACTACGCCGGTAAGGTCCTCCAGGCTGGCAAATGCCATGCTTTCTCCCCGCTTGGTGGTAATTTTTTTTACAGCCGTGAGAAGGCCACCCACCACCACCTCCGAGCGTTCTTCCAACTCGGGCAAATTAGCCACGTGGTGCGTCGCCGCAGACCTTATGGCATCCCTGTATTCCGACAACGGGTGCCCGCTGACGTACAGCCCCAGCGCCTCTTTTTCCAAGGCCAAAAGTTCTCCCGGGGTAAATTCTTGCACGTCGGGCATCTCTACGTTTAAGGTGCTTTTAATTTCGTCGCCCCAGAAATCCAGCAACGACAGCTGACCGTTTTGCCTATCTCGCTGGGCCAGCTGGGCCAACCCCAGGCCGGCATCCACGGCAGCCAACATTTGGGAACGGAAATGCCCCAGCGAGTCCAGAGCGCCGCTTTTAATAAGATTTTCCAATACCCTCCGGTTGATGATGCGGGTATCCATACGCTGGCAAAAATCGGCAAATGACTTGTACGGACCAAAGTGATTTTTAGCCTCAATAATCGACTTGACGGCGCCATGTCCCACGTTTTTGATGGCCGCCAAACCAAACCGGATTTTATTTCCTTCCACCGTAAAATCTACTCCGCTCATGTTTACATCCGGCGGCAGTACCTCTATGCCCATACGCCGGCATTCCTCGATATAAAACGCCACCTTATCGGTGTTATCCTTTACGGAGGTAAGCAGTGCGGCCATGTATTCCACCGGGTAATTGGCCTTCAAATAAGCGGTCTGGTAGGAAATCATGGCGTAAGCCGCGCTGTGGCTTTTGTTGAAACCGTAGCCGGCAAAGTACTCCATCAAGTCAAACGTTTGCCCGGCAACATCAGCGTCAATGCCGTTCTTGGCGGCCCCTTCAATGAACTGTTCACGTAATCCCGCGATAATTTCCGGTTTCTTTTTACCCATGGCCCTTCTCAGCAGGTCAGCCTCACCCAGAGTAAATCCCGCCAGGTCGCTGGCGATGCGCATTACTTGCTCCTGGTAAAGAATAACGCCATATGTGTCCTTGAGTATGGGCTGCAGCTTTGGGTGCAGGTACTGTACCTTTTTCTCCCCGTGCTTGCTTTTAATAAAATCTTCCACCATGCCGCTGCCCAGGGGGCCGGGCCGGTAAAGGGCTACCAAGGCGACAATGTCTTCGAAAACCTCGGGCTTTAACTCGCGCAAAATGGCGCGCATGCCGCTGCTTTCCAGCTGGAACACACCCACGCCGTCGCCGTGGCCTAGCAGCTCGAATGTTTTCGCATCGTCCAGCGGTATGTTGTCAATATCGATTTCCACGTTACGGTTTTCGCGTATCATGCGCACGGTGTCTGCTATAACGGTGAGCGTGCGCAAGCCCAGTAGGTCCATTTTCAACAGTCCCAGTTCTTCCACCTGGTCCTTGGCAAACTGGGTAGTAAGCGGCCCATCAGCTGCCTTATAAAGCGGCAGGTAATGGGTCAGAGGCTGCCTGGTTATCACCACCCCGGCGGCATGGGTGGAAGCATGCCGGGGCATACCCTCCAGCAAGGCGGCCATGTCTATCAGCTTGCGCACTTGTTCGTCCTCTTCGTAAATTTGCCTTAACTCGGGGGAATCCTGGAGGGCCTTTTCTATGGTGATGTGCAATTCTCCGGGTACCAGCTTGGCTATCCTGTCTACTTCGCCATAGGGCATGCCCAACGCCCGCCCTACGTCTCTAATGGCCGCCCGGGCTGCCATGGTGCCGAAAGTAGCTATTTGCGCCACCCGTTCGGAACCGTATTTTTTGGTCACATACTCAATAACCTGGCCGCGCTTCTCGAAGCAAAAGTCGATATCAATGTCGGGCATGGACACCCTTTCGGGGTTCAAAAACCTTTCAAAAAGCAGCCCGTACTTGAGCGGATCTATGTTGGTTATACCCAGCGCGTAGGCCACCAGGCTTCCGGCCGCCGAACCGCGCCCCGGGCCCACCGGGATATTGTTTTGCCTGGCGAAGTGAATAAAATCCCAAACGATTAAAAAATAAGTGGAATAACCCATTTGTTTAATAACGTCCAGTTCATAATCCAGCCTCTGCCGCACCTTTTCGCTCATTTCCCCATAACGGCGCTTGGCACCCTCCAGGCACAGTTCCCGCAGGTACGAGTCGGGAGTGTGGCCTTCCGGAACTTTATATTCGGGCAGGTGCAGCTTGCCGAATTCCAGGCTTACATGACAACGCTCGGCAATTTGCCGGGTGTTGGCCATAGCATCCGGTAGCTCGCCGAAAAGGACGGCCATTTCCTGCTCGCTTTTCAGGTAAAGTTCCTGAGACTGGAATTTCATGCGCGTGGGATCGTCTACTGTTTTGCCTGTTTGAATGCACAGCAGCACGTCCTGCATTTCAGCATGTTCCTTCAATACATAATGCACGTCATTGGTGGCCACCAGTGGGATACCGGTTTTCCGGTGTAACTGCAGCAAGCCTCGGTTGGCAACCCGTTGCTCTTCAAGCCCATGGTCCTGCAGTTCAAGGTAATAATTGCCCCGGCCGAATATGTCCAGGTATTCGGCTGCGCTTGCAGCAGCCTGTACATCGTCGCCTTTTATAATATGTGAGGCAATCTCCCCGGCCATACAGCCGCTCAAGGCCACCAGACCCTCGCTGTATTCTGCCAGCAATTCTTTATCCACCCGCGGCTTGTAGTAAAAACCTTCGGTAAATCCCAAGGAAACCAGCTGCAGCAAGTTTCTATAACCGCGTTGATTTTCCGCCAGCAACACCAAGTGGTACAGGTTGTCATCAACCTTGGGTATACGGTCGTGTCTGGTTCGGGGCGCGACGTATACCTCGCACCCGATAATGGGTTTAATGCCTTGTTTTTGGCAGGCCTTGTAAAAATCCACGATACCGTACATAACTCCGTGGTCTGTTATAGCCAGGCTGTCCATGCCCATTTGCGCGGCTGTTTTTACCAGCTCGTTTATCCTAGCTGCACCGTCCAGCAAGCTGTACTCGGTGTGGCAATGCAGGTGCGTAAACAAGCCCACAACCCCCAATTACTTGAACTTGATATGGTGCACGTGAATTTCATAATAAGGAAAGTAAGGGTCGTCGACAGTGACGGGAACAACCGCGCGTTGTTCTTCTACGCGCCGCCGGCGGCCCAGTTCCTCAAGAAAGGCAAATGTTGCCGGCCGGCCGGGGTGAGCCGCCAGAAGACAGCTTCCGGAATCCGTCGTTTTATCCAGCACGTTTTGCAAGTACGCGTTTAACTTGGGGTCATAAAAAATGTCCGAACCAATAACCCAGGGAAAGCGCTTTTCAATGCGAAAATCGCGCCAGTCGCCCAGCAAAACTTCATAGGCGGCCAAGCCGTTACGGGCCGCGTTACCGGCAGCCAGTTTTAATGCCAGCGGGTTAAAGTCGGAAAAAGTTACCCGTGCCCCCTTCAGCCCGCAAACTATGCCGGGCAACCCCAGTCCGGCCCCTAGTTCCAATACTTCCGCTCCATTGAATTCCAAGTTGTCCCATATCCAGCGAGATAACCCGCGCGCAGCCGGCCATATTTCCGCCCAACAGGGTATCTTGTCTTCATCAGCGGGATCTGTAATTAATTTTTCCACGTCTTTTACCACCAGTAAACCGAGCTGCCTACCGGGCAATGCAAAATAAACTTCTTTGGTTTCTGGAATGATTTTTTTCACCACCTTGCGTTGCCAAAAATACTTATAAACAAAAACTCCCCTGTAACAAGGGGTGTAGACATTGGCGGCCGGCCTAGTAATTGATTTCGTACTGCTTTATTTTCTTATACAGCCAAGCTCTGGAAATACCGAGCAATTTGGCGGCCTGCAGCTTATTACCCCCGGTTTGCTTGAGGGCGTGGATAAGCGCTTCTTTTTCCACGCTTTCCAACAGAGCAGGCAGGCTTTTACCAGTCACCGGCGGAGAACCGCTTGTTTCTTTATTCGTAACAGCGTTTTTAACCAGATAGTGGGGTAGGTGTTCCATCCTTATTTGGTCGCCTTCTACCAGGTTGAAAGCTCTTTCTATGACGTTTTCCAACTCCCGCACGTTGCCGGGCCAGTGGTAGCCGGCAAATAAGTCGGTAACTTCCGCGCTGAGCGACTTCACTTGTAGGTTAAACTCACGGTTATACTTATCAATAAAATATTGAACCAGTTCCGGTATGTCTTCCTTCCTCTCGCGCAGTGGAGGGATATTTAAATTGACCACGTTGATGCGGAAATACAGGTCCTGGCGAAACTTTCCTTCGTTCATCAGTTCCGTTATGTTGCGATTGGTGGCAGCAATAACCCGCACATCTACTTTCTTGGGGTTTCTGCCGCCCAACTTTTCCACTTCCTTTTCCTGAAGGACCCGCAGCAGCTTAGCCTGCATGCTAAGCGGCATGTCGCATATCTCATCCAAAAATATGGTACCCCCGTGAGCCAGTTCAAACTTACCCACCTGCCCGCCTTTTCTGGCGCCGGTAAAAGCCCCTTCCCGGTAGCCGAATAATTCTGATTCCAGTAAATTTTCTGGTACAGCGGCACAATTAACCTTGATGAAAGGCCCGTTCCGTCGCGGCGAATGGTTATGTAGGGCGTGCGCGAAAAGCTCCTTTCCTGTGCCGCTTTCCCCGGTGATCAGCACCGTGGAAGGTCCTCTGGCCACCCTTCTGGTTATATCTTTTAATTGAGAAATGGCCCTGCTGCTGCCGATTATATTATGCAGCCCGTACTGCGCACCGTCGCCGCCGGCGCCGGGCGGTTTGACTTGTACACAGCGGGTCGTTAATGCCGCCAGCTTGTCGATATCGCGGTAAATTACCTTGCCGATGGCTCCGTCAATCTTGCCGTTATTGACGATGGGGTAACGGCTGACCAGTACGCTTCTGTCACCGAACTGCAACAACTCGTGATGCTGTGAACGGCCGTTAATTTGCATAAAGTGCATTTGAGTTTCGGGTATAACTTCGGTAATATGCCGGCCGATAATGTCGCCCGGTTCCAATCCCAGCAGTTCAGCCATGGACTTGTTGACAAAGTGGATATAACCTTCGCTGTTGATGGAAATATAACCTTCATGTGTATTTTTAAATATGGATTCCAAAGCCAGTTTTTGTTTCTTGGTTTCTTCCAACTGGGCGGCCAGCTGGTGTAGCTCCGTTATTTCCTGCGCCACGCCTATGGCCCCGACAATACTGTTATCCTTGATTATGGGCGTACGGTTGACAATGAATAGCGAATTACCCAGCACAAATTTTCTCCCGATATGAGCTTTACCGGTTTTCAGTACCTTTATCAGCCCGGTGTACGGTATGATCTCCGATACTAGCCGCCCCCTGGCGCGGTCGGCAGTTATACCGAACAGCCTTTCGCAGGTTCGGTTAAATATAGTGATGCGCCCTCTGTGATCCACAGCTATGACCAAATTGGCTATGCTGTCAAATATAAAGTCGCTGTCGTCGGGAGAAAACTGTTTTTTCAATAAGCTGCCTTTCAGGGTCGCCCACTCCCTTCACGGCTTAGAATACTTAAACATTCCACAAAACACGTAAAATTCCTGCCTTGCGGCAAACATCCTTATTATGATAATTTTCTTCTTTACTGCCTTTATTTACCCGCTATCTCTACCAGCTTTTCCGCACCCAGTTCGCTCTTGAAAATTTCCTGGTCCTCTCTGTTCTTTAAGAACAAGTTTAATGTTTTACTTACGTTTCTTTCGGTAAGCGTTTCTTCCTGCAGGGCAACCAGGGCCCTGGCCCAGTCTATGGTTTCTGCAATGGAAGGTTTTTTACGCAAGTTCAGGTTGCACCTAATGTAATTTGCTGCATTGGCAATTTGAGATGTAATCTTTTCCCCGGCTCCCGGCACCTTGACCTGCAAAATGCGGGATTCCTTTTCCACGGAGGGAAAATCTATATATAAATACACGCAGCGCCTTTTTAAGCCGTCCGATAACTCTCTTTCACCGTTGCTGGTAAGCACCACGATGGGAATATGGCGGGCCGCCAGGGTACCCAGTTCGGGAATAGACACCTGAAAATCGGAAAGTAACTCGAACAAAAACGCTTCAAACTCAGCTTCCACCTTATCAACTTCGTCAATTAAAAGCACAACTTTTGCATTGGATCGTATGGCCCGGAGCAAGGGGCGTTCCAACAGGTACTCCTCGCTGAACAAGTTGCGCTCAAGATTTTCACCGGGCTCGGCATTCTTGGATATTTGAATTTTGATAAGTTGACGCTGGTAATTCCACTCATACAAAGCTTTGTTTTCATCTAATCCCTCATAGCACTGCAAGCGTATGAGCTCGGTAGCAAAAATTTTAGCCAGCACTTTTGCAATCTCAGTTTTGCCTACACCCGGCGCCCCTTCCACCAGCAGCGGTTTTTCCAGCGCCAAAGCTAAATAGATGGTGATCACTACTTCATCTTCGCAGATATAGCCCTGGTTTTCCAGTGCCTTGCGCAATTCCGCAGTGGTGAGCATCTTCATCCTCCCATCATGTGTTATTGCGTTTTGTAGAAATCTTCTGCAGACCGGGAAAATCGTTTTGCCTGAGAGCTTCGTACAGCACTATGGCCACCGAGTTGGAAAGGTTCAACGAACGCGCATCATTGACCATGGGAATGCGAATACACTGTTCCGGAAAACGGTTGAGGATTTCATCCGGCAGACCGGATGTTTCTTTACCGAAAACCAAAAAATCGTCCACGCCGTACTTTACTTCCGTATATACCCGCCTTCCTTTGGTAGTAGCGAAATAAAACTGGTGGCCCCGGTAAGCTGCCAGCACTTCGTCAAAACTTTCATGATAATAAACCTTTAACATATGCCAGTAGTCTAGGCCCGCCCTTTTTAAGTGCTTGTCGTCCACGGAAAAACCCAGCGGCTTAACCAAGTGCAGCACCGCTCCTGTGACGGCGCAGGTGCGGGCCACGTTACCTGCATTGGCGGGTATCTCTGGTTGTACCAGAACAAGATGCACTTTTTCCGATGCTCCCCTCGTCTTGTTCTTGTTTTTTGTGCTGCCGGTAAGCGCAATAAAGTGCCACGGAGCAAGACGTGCAGCGCGGTTTCCTGGCTGTACATGTAGAACGCCCGAAGGCAATTAAACGGTGGTGCCATACGCCGAAATCATTGGCCGGTAGCAAGCCGGTCAAATCTTTCTCTACCTGGCGGGGAGTGTTGCCAGCAGACAAGCCCAGCCTGCGGGACACCCGGTAAATATGCGTGTCTACGGGAAACGCAGGTTTGCCAAATGCCTGGCTTAAAACAACATTGGCCGTTTTTCGCCCCACACCGGGCAGCGATTGCAGTTCAGCCAGAGTATCCGGTACGCGGCCGCCGTATTTTTCCACCAGTTTCCGACATGCCTGGATTATATGCAAGCTCTTGGTACGATGCAGCCCACATCCCCTAATTTCTGCGGCCAACTGCTCTTGATCGAGGGCGGCGAATTCTTCGGGCTTACTATACTTGGCAAAAAGCCGAGCGGTGATTTTATTCACCTGCTTATCGGTGCATTGTGCGGACAACATGGCAGCGATAAGCAATTGAAATGGGCTGCGGAACTGTAGTGTAGGACCAGCATAAGGTATATCGCTGGCCAGCTGCTGTAAAATTTTTTCCTTCTTGACCATTTTAACCTCCGCGTATCCCGTCTACAACCCGTTTCCGCCGGTAGAAAACAACCTTTGGTGTTCAATTTTTATGCATCTATCCATAACAAAGTCTACGCCGGCTGCTAGCGCCCGCTCAGCAGCCTCTTCATTAACTATTCCAAGCTGCAGCCAAATGGCCCGGGGACTTATTTGCAGCGCTTCCTCTACGATAGGTAACACCAGTTCACTCCGGCGAAATACGTTAACTATATCCACTTTTTCCGGAATAGAAGACAGGCTGGGGTAACTTGCCTCCCCCAACACTGATTTTAACCTGGGATTGACGGGAATAATTCGGTACCCTTGATCCTGCATGTATTTTGCCACCCGGTAACTATCGCGGTCGGTTTTGCCGGACAGGCCAACCACGGCTACGGTTTTGCTTTTCCGCAATAATTCCTGGATTTCTTCATCGCTGGGATGGCGGTACAAAACATTATCACCCGCTTTTTTTCTTTTTTGTTTCTTTTTTTCTTACTATTATACCTGCAGCATTGTACAGCATCCACTATAAAAAAATTATAAACGGAAAAGGTAATGGCAATAATAAAAAGAGCCCGAAAAGGCAAAGCACAAGCACCGTGATTTGCAGCCCACGCCGGTTTTTTTATTTTTAACCCCGCCGCGCATTTATTTGCATTTTATATATATATAACAAGACAAGGAGGGTGTTGCATGAACATCATGTTTGCCTGGGTCTTAGGGGTTGCGGTACTGGTTATACTCCTGGCCGTTTTTTTGTTACTGCGCCGCCGGGAAACCGGTGATACAACCCGTGTAAATGCCGCACCTGCCCGGGAAGAATTTGCAGAAGAAATTACTTATTTTCCCGCCTCGCCGCCGCATGCCAAGCCCAAACCCAAACTTGATATACCCGAAATATCTTGGCGTTACGGTACCGACAGGCTGGTTCTCATGGTCCGCGATCCCAACTGGCTCTTCGCCTACTGGGAAATTACCGCCACCAAACAGGAAGAATTTAACCAGCAATACGGACCGGCAGCATGGAGCTCTTCCAGGCCGGTGCTGCGCGTTTACGACATTACGGGAATACATTTTACAGGGGACAACGCCAACAATTATACCGATATAACCGTCAGCGACCACGTTGACAGCTGGCATATCGAGGTCGGACGGCCCAACTCGACTTTTTGCGTCGACCTGGGCCGTATATTCCCCGATGGCAGGTTCGTGACCTTATTGCGTTCAAATATCGTGCAGACACCCAGCATTGACATATCCAGCCTAGTGGACGAAGAATGGATGTGGATAGAAGACATTTACAGAACCATTTCCCGCTATCACATAGGAAGCTCGCCGATGGTAACCGAACAAGTGGCCCGGGAGATGGGCCTAATTCCCCTGGGTATTAGCTCGCCCGGTTTCGCCAAATAGCGCCTGAATTGACGATACTTTATGCGGAAGGAGTAATGCCCGTTGCGCAAGGGATACCTTTGTTTTATATTGCACGCGCATTTGCCTTTTGTCAGGCATCCGGAACATGAACATTTTTTGGAGGAAAGATGGCTTTATGAAGCTATAACGGAAACTTATATACCCTTGATTGAAATGTTCGATGAGCTTGTTGAAGAAAACATCCCCTTTCGTTTGACGCTATCCGTATCGCCGCCCCTGTTGTCAATGCTCAGTGACGGCTTACTGCAGCAAAGATACCTGCGGCACCTGGATCAGCTCATCGAGCTGGCTGAAAAGGAAACTGCACGCACGTGGGAGTCACCCTTTCACGCCACGGCGCTGATGTATCGCGATAGGTTTTACCGGGCAAGGTACGTTTTTACCGAAAAGTATCGCGGCAACATCATTAACGCCTGGAAAAAATTCAGGGCACTGGGCCGGCTTGAAATTATCACCTGTGCAGCCACGCACGGTTTCCTGCCGCTTTTGATCACTCAGCCTGAAGCGGTACGCGCCCAGATCGGCGTAGCTGTCGATTTATTTACCAAGCATTTTGGCGATAAACCCGCTGGCTTTTGGTTGCCCGAATGCGCCTACGCGCAAGGTATAGACGACATTTTAAAGGAATTTGACATTAAATACTTCTTTACCGATACACACGGCGTGATGTATGCCTCGCACAGGCCAAGATACGGCGTTTTTGCACCCATTTTCTGCCCCACCGGCGTTGCCGTTTTCGGCAGAGATGTGGAGTCATCTAAGCAAGTATGGAGCGCGAACGAAGGTTACCCCGGTGATTTCGATTATCGTGAATATTACCGGGATATTGGCTACGACATGCCCTTTGACTATATCCACCCTTACATTCACCCCGATGGCATAAGGGTGAACACCGGTATAAAATATTACCGCATAACGGGCAAAGGAAACCACAAGGAGCCTTACGACAGGTACAACGCGCTGCGCAAGGCGGATATTCACGCGGGTAATTTTCTCTTTAACCGTGAACACCAGATCCGCTATTTGAATACTTTAATGGACCGCGACCCCGTCATCATAGCGCCTTATGACGCAGAACTTTTTGGGCACTGGTGGTTTGAGGGCCCCGACTGGCTGAAGTTTGTATTGCGCAAAGCGCACTATGATTTTCCCATGATTGAAACTATAACCCCGAGTGACTACTTAAAAAAATACCCCTGCAACCAGGTAGCACGGCCCTGCCCATCTTCCTGGGGACACAAAGGGTACAACGAAGTTTGGCTTTGCCATGCCAACGACTGGATTTACCGCCACCTGCACATCGCTGCCGAAAGAATGATTGAACTGGCTGAACAATACCACCATGCCGGTGCAACCGTGCAAAGAGCCTTGAAACAAGCCGCCAGGGAATTACTTCTGGCACAGAGCAGCGACTGGGCCTTCATCATGCATACCGGCACCATGGTAGACTACGCGATAAGACGTACAAAACAACACATATCCAACTTTTTACGCCTGTACGACCAGATCAAATACAACCACATCGACGTGGGCTGGCTGGAAGATTTGGAACGCAGGAACAACATTTTCCCAGACATTAATGTAAGCTATTACAGAAAAGCCGGCGCGCCGTTGAAAACGGCGGCTGCAGTATAAAGATAACAAAAGGGGGCATCAATTGCCCCCAGGTTGCCGACAAAAGGTGCTTCCGTTACCTTCGCTCACTCCAACAGCCTCAGGGGCTTCCATTGCCTGCCCCCGTTTTTTTATCCCGATTATCCCGTTTTTTGCCTGTTTTCCTCCCGTGCCCCGGCAATATTGATTATTTTTTGTGTATAAAATTCGGCCAATGACTCTGCCACTTCCATGGTGGTGCCCTCGCTGAACACCCGGCAAAGTGGTTTTTCCGGGTCGGGGAGCACCAGAGCCCAGCCGTCCGGGTGGAAAACTTTGACCCCATCCAGCAGTTCCAAATTTTCTTCCGGCATTTCCTCTATGATGCTTCTTATCACCTTGCCTTTGGCTTGCCAAGGTACTTGGATTTCCTTTTTATGCATGAAAAACGACGGTATTTCATCGATTAGCTCGGAGAGGCTTGTTTTTTCCTGCGCCAGGTATTCCGTTATCATACAAATACTAGCCATGGCGTCAAAGTAAATCAAGGACGGCGGAATTTGTTTTTCCCCGCTTTCCCTTAAGCCATCGTAAGCCAGCAGCTTTTCGTAAAAGTCCTGCACGGCAGTTTTGGTGCGAACCACCCGGGCTCCGTGCATTTGTGCTATTTTTTCCACCATTTGCGGCGCGGTTACCGGCACAACTACCGGCCCGCCGTGCGAGCGCAACACCATCAACGCCAATATGGCCAGCAGCATATCCTCCTGTATCGTGCGCCCGCGGTCGTCTATTAGCATGTAATTATCGGCTCCAGTATCAATTACAACGCCCATGGATAAACCGCGCTCGGTAATTGCCTCTGCCAGCCTGGTAGCTGTCTTCCTATACTCCGTCCAGCCCACCGACGCGGTATCGTCATTGTCTGTAACGATCCTTTCCAGGTGCAAGTTCAACTCGCGGCAGAGCGATTCTAGAAACCGCCCCGATATGCGGCGGTCGTAAACCGCTGCCATGCTCAAACCCGCTTCCCGGACGGCGTTTTTGTCCATACCTTGCAACAGCGATTGAAGGTACGCTTCCGGCATGGCCGGCACAAACTGGGTTTCCTTTATTTGCCTATGGTCTGCCCGCTGAAAGTCCTCTCGCGCCAGCAGGTTTTCTACCTTTCTCTCTAAACTGCGGGATATATTGCCGCCTAGCTTGTTGGTGAAAAGCAAATTCACAGCATTTGATTGCCGGGATGCAAACCGCACGTGTATGCCCCCGTCACATTCCAGCTTGCGTACTGCAAAACGGTGCATGGGGGTAATGCCGTCATCCATACGAAATACCCGCGCACCAACCGATTGCAGCCCGCAAACGACCGCATCCCTGATCATGCGGGATGGCTGGAAAATGTCGCTGCTTACAGCCACACGCGGCTGCGCGCCAATGACCGATGCATATGCCGCCGCCAGGCGAGCGGCGAATTCGGGTGTTATGTCCACGTTAACCGTACCCGATACGCCTTCCAGGCCGAAAACGCGCCTGGATACGCGGCTTCCCCAGATAACGCTTTCGCGCACCACGGTACCTGCTTCCACCGTTTTATGCGGCCATAGCTTAACATCAGGGTTAATGACGCACCTTTCCCCAATTACAGAATTGTTGCCGATAACTGCCCCTTCGTAAATGCTGCTGCCAGATCGCACCTGTACCCGGCCGCCCACTACGGCGCCGCGCAGGTTAGCGCCGGGCCCGACCAACACGTTGTTCCACAGTACACTTCTTTTTATCGATGCCTCGTCCTGGATAAGGCAACCAGAACCGATGACAGTGAGGGGTTCTATTTCAACCTTTTCCCCAATGGTTGTTCCCGCACCGATAAAAACCGGCCCGCGGATTTGGGCGGTTTCATGAATTTGTGCGTCATCCTGAACAAAAATGCCCGGCTTGATTTGCCTGCCCGCCATGTCCAATTTTACAATGCCGCTGAGAAAATCAAAATGGGCTTGCAAATACTGCCGCAAGTCCCCAATGTCGCACCAGTACCCTTTAAGAGCCACGCCGTATAACGGTTCACCCTTTTCCAACAGCAGTGGAAACAGTTCCTTGCTAAAATCGAATTTTTTTCCTTCTGGTATGTATTCCAGCACCTCCGGCTCCATAATATAAATGCCCGTATTAACCGTGTCGCTAAAAACTTCCCCCCAGCTGGGCTTTTCCAGGAAACGTACTATCCTGCCGTCTTCGCCGGTAATAACCACGCCGTATTCCAGCGGGTATTCTACTTTTGTCAGCACCATCGTGGCCAGTGCGCCTTTTTGCTTGTGATAAGCAATTGCTTCTTCCAGGTTAAAATCAGTCAAGGCGTCGCCGCTAATAATCACAAAAGTCTGGTCCAGGAAGCCGGACGCGTTTTTCACGCTTCCCGCCGTGCCGAGCGGTGTTTCTTCCACAAAGTACCTCATGCTCACGCCAGCCTCGCTGCCGTTGCCGAAATAATTGCGTATGACATCGGGCATGTACTGCAAGGTAACTCCGATGTCGCGCAGGTCATGCTTTTTAAGCAGCTCAATAATGTAGGACATGATGGGGCGGTTCATTACCGGTACCATCGGTTTAGGTGTTCCGCAGGTCAAAGGACGCAAGCGGGAACCTTCACCACCGGCCATAATAATTGCTTTCACCGTTTAAAAACCTCCTTGCATTTAGGATAATTTACCCAACACGCGGGAAAAACGCCCGAAAATGCCGCCTTGCTGCACATACCAGTTGCTGTTAACGTGCTCCTGCCAAACCTTTTTGTACACTTTAAGGGTCCGGGCAGCTATGCTCTGCCAGTTGAAGTTCTGTTTTACCTTGATGTAAGCGTTTTGTTGAAGCCGCTGGGCCAGCCCCGGGTTTTCCAGTACCCTTAAAACCATTTCGGCCAGCGAAGCGGGGTTGCCCGGTATGGATTTTAGCCCATCCAGGTTATGCACCACGATTTCGCTCAGGCCGCCGGTATTCGCAACCACCACCGGCGTACGCGCGGCCATAGCCTCCAGGGCTACAATGCCGAAAGGCTCGTACAGGCTTGGGAAGACCGCTACGTCGGACCAGCTGTACAGCGAATTGCGGGTGTAATCATCAATATACCCGGTAAAATAAACCCGCTGGCTTATGCCCATGCGGGCGGCCTGGTTTTTCAATTCGTTCATGTAGGGTCCTTTACCGGCGATCACAAACTTGGTATTGGGCACGCGGGCCAGTATCAGGGGCACGGCATCCAGCAGCACCTGGACGCCTTTTTCGCGCACCAGCCTGCCCACGTAAAACACTATTTTTTCGTTTGGCGAAGCGTAGTTTTCGCGGGAAATACTGGTGTTTTTTTGCACATAGTTTTGCGGGTTTACACCGTTGGGTATAACCACGAGTTTGTCATCGGGAATTTGGAAGACGTATTTAATCTCCCCTTCCATATAATGGCTGCAGCATATTACCCTCCAGGCTTCGTAACCCAGCCACCATTCTACGTCGCTGATGTGTCTCTGCAGGTCGTTATGCAGGCCGTAATTGCGCCCGTATTCCGTTGCGTGGATAGTGGCAATCAATGGTATGCGGTAGGCGTGTTTTAAAGCGCGTACCGCGTACGCCACCAGCCAATCGTGACCGTGGATGATGTTGAAGCCGTTGTTTTCATTAAACACCGGTATAGCTTTTTCCAGCATGGAAACGTTCAGTTGGGCGACCCAGGTGGTAAAATCCGGTGAAGATACGCCATAGGGAATGACGCGATAAACCTGTACGCCGTTTACTCTTTCCAATTCGGGAATACCAGGCTCGCCCATGGTGAACAGGTGAACTTCCACCCCCATCCCGGCTAGAGCGCTGGTCAGGTCGTAAACATGCTGGGCCAGCCCCCCCACGCTTTTCGGGGGGTATTCCCAGGAAAACATAG